>Ga0163109_10001630_pt1 | contig 17716 bp, 27 predicted proteins | sample CRUFie1St13metaG_FD_108704 | JGI IMG/M metagenome (GOLD analysis project Ga0163109, IMG submission 108704) | Marine microbial communities from the Costa Rica Dome - CRUD Field 142mm St13 metaG | ecosystem: Environmental > Aquatic > Marine > Oceanic > Photic zone | place: Costa Rica: the Eastern... | reverse complement strand
CACGAATACATTCACTACTTACAATCACCAACTTGGTTCAAAAGATATTACAATATGGGGCATGATTATGTATCTCACCCATATGAGAAAGAAGCTATTAGTTTCGAAAAAGATTACAAACTATTTATATAAGATATGTTATTACGAAGTTTATTTGTGGAATCAAAGAAACTCAGAGTATTCGATTTTGATGATACTCTGGTAAAGACCACATCTTTTATTTATGTTACCAATAAAGGTAAGATAAGAAAACTTACACCTGGTCAGTATGCAGTATATAAAGAAAAACCAGGTGATGAATTTGATTTTAGAGATTTTCAAAAAGTTCAAAATCCAAATGAGATTAAAAAGATAACTTCAGTACTACGAAGAATCGTAGCATCAAGTGGTGGACAAGGAGTTCATATCCTAACTGCCAGAGCAGCACACAAACCGATTAGACAATATCTAAAAGATATCGGTATTAATATGAGTAAAATATATGTAACCGCATTAGCATCTAACAATCCAAAAGATAAAGCAGATTGGATTGAAGATAAGATTGATAATGAAGGTTATGATGATGTTTATTTTGCTGATGATTCCTTAAAAAATGTTAACGCCACTAAACAAATGCTTAGAAAAAAGGATGTTAAGTGGAGGGTTCAACACATAAAACACTAAAATTCTATATTTATAGGTGTATGAAGATTCCAAGTTCACTTTTTCGATTATTGGGAGGATTATTAGTTTTATTCCTCTTTTCAAGTTGTGGTAGTCAATATCGTCTAGCATCATATTACAACAATGACCCAATGTATGGTATTGTTGAACAGACGGGTGATACCATCAAAATAGATGTTTTAGATTCTGAATGGGATGTCCATAGAATGTTCAAAAATAATTGGAAGTTCAGATGGAATTACTCCTTATACGCACAAAATCAACCATATTCATGGCACTCTGATTTTTATTTCAACAATAGATTATGGAGAAGTCAAGTTTCTCGATGGGATTTCTATTGGAACAGACATGATTATTGGTGGAATTGGGCACAGAACTATCCATTCTATTATTGGAGTCATTGGAACAATGGATGGTTCGGATATGGTGACCCTTATTACTATGGATACAGATACAATCCTTATAGATGGTATTATCCAAGTAATTGGTATGATGGAAACTGGTTCAGATATAACCAAGGTATTGCATATAACTTCAATAGAGAAAATCAAAACATCTCATATAACATAGGTAGGAGAGGTTCTAATGGAATTGTAGTAACTCCAAATGGTAATAGAAGAGGTAATGGTAATAATAATGTAATAGCAAATCCTAACATAAGAATTAGTAGAGGAAACGATGTTATAACTCCTCCAAGAAACTATGGTGATAGAAATAGAATTCCTAATCCAAATGATGTGGATGTAATAGTTAATAATCAAGATAGAACCTTTATTGGAAGATTATTTGAAAAACTTGAAAATTCAAATGTAAAAGTAAGAACATACAATAATCCTAATAATGTTCCTAACAATATCAGAAACTATAATAGAGTAGAAAACGGTAATAATAATTATAGAAATAATAACAACAATATTAGAAACTATTATACTCCACCAAATAATAACAACATTAGAAGTTCTTCACCACCAGTAAGAAGTTATTCCCCACCACCATCATCAAATATTAGTAGAGGTTCATCAGTTGGTAGTGGAGCAGGTTCTAGTAGAGGTAGTGTGGGCAGAAACAACATTGATTAAACTCACCGATTTATTAAAACAAATCAACGAAGAACCTCAACAAAATTTCAATAGAGTTAAATACTACGAAAAATATTATACAAACCTCTCACCCTCAGATTTTAAGGTACAGTCAAAGGATAATAATATTATCATAAACCTCCCGTCTAATGATTAAACTAAATTTCCTTATATTTATATAAGTAAAAGGAATAATTATGCCAGCAAAATCAAAACAACAACAAAAATTTATGGGCATTGTTCATGCATTGAACAAGGGTGATGTAAAACCATCTGATGTAACCCAATCAGTAAGAGATGTTGCTAAAACCATAAAAAAATCTGATGCAAAAGATTTTGCTTCTACAAAACATAGTGGTATTCCAAAAAAAGTAAAAGAACAAATCCTAAAAGCATTTAAAGAATACGCAAATAAAATGGGTGGTGATAAACTTGGTGGTAGTGGTTCACATGGATATGCTCCACAAAAAGGGTTGAGAGATGATGATGGGTATGATAATATGGATGAAAGAGTATCTCCAAAAGTACTAAAGGCATTAAATTTAGGTTTAAAGAAAATCAATAGAAAGTTTAAGGGTGCATCACTCGATGGAAAAACAATAGATATAGAATTATATTCTGGTCATAATAGAGATAGTGAAATATATCAGATTTATGATTTATTAAAAAAGTTAAAACTTGATAAACATAAAACAAGCATATTCAACGATAATGTAAATTATGGTGATAATGAAGGACCAAGAGATGAAGGATTTGCATCTGATGCACAAAGAAGAGCAGCATTTGCTAGTGGATATAAAGCAAAAGGTAAAAAGGGTAAGAAGAAAATGAAAGAAGGAATGTTTTCTACATTAGACCAAATCAGACAAGATTCTAAAAATGTAAGAGATTTTGTAAAAAATGTATTTGCGGATAGAGATTTTAAGAAAATGAAAAATGATAAAGAGTTTATCAAATATCTTAAATCTATCTATGAAGGTGTTGATGAATCTAAAGGCGTTCCTCAGAATTATATGCAAGGAAGAGTTTCAGATTATCACACAGCGTTAAGAGGAAAGAAAAGAGATTATAGTGGTGGAACAAACTTTAAGAAAACAAATCATGGTCAACCAGATATTGAAAACGCTGATGAAGATGAAGAAGTAGGATTAACAAATAAACAAACACCTGTAAACGAAAATGAACAATATGTTGCATATGCATATAAAGGTAATAAAGTTGTTAAGACAGTAAGAGATTCTAAATATAATGATAAGTTATTTTCCAAATTCAAAAAGGATATGGAAAGAAAAGGTTTAAAGGTTAATATTGATTTATTAAAAAATAGAAAAGTTGTAAGACAAGTTTACAGAACAGTAAACGAAAGACTTTTTGTTCCATCTGCATTTGATAAAGCATTAGATAGAATGAAATTTAATCAGTTTACTCCAAACAATATAAAAAAATTATCTAAAAAATTCAAAGTTGATTACAAAGATGCAGTTGAATACATAAAACAAAACAAAGTAATTAATGTTGCAAAAAAACCTTCAATGGCAGTAAACGAGGTAAAAGTTGAAACTGAAAGATTTTTTGGTAAAAAAGGTATTATCATAATGATGCGTGATGGTAATAAATTAATATCAGCAATATTCAAAGATAAAAAGAATGCAGATAAGTTCAATAGAAACAATCCAGCTGATGTTAAAAAACTTTACCAACTTGCAAAGAGAACGAAATTCCCTAAAACAATAGATGAATATGGTCAAAGATTAGATTTCTCTTTTATTGATGATAAAGAAGCAAGATTAAAAGGAACACCAAAACCCAAAGATGCAATCAACAGAGATATAGATGAATATAGCACTGCAGGTTCATATGAGTTTACCAAAGGAGACCAATTTGGTCAAAACTCTGTAACTGAAGTAGGTGTATTTCCTGTCACTAATTACATTAAAGGAATTATTCCACAAGGAAGATTAGATACGAACACACCTGAAAATAGAAAAAAATCTGCAAAGTTAGTTAAGGATTTAAGAAATACACTTAATAAATTTTGGAAAGACCACGATATACCATTTAAAATAAGATGATTAAATTAACAAATTTACTTAACGAAAGAGTACATTTTTATGGAAATGCAAAAGTTCTACTCCAATCAAAAGCAAAAGATGCGGAACTACCATCTCAACAAGTTGAGTTCAAGTTTAATTATGCATATCCTAATTTCTTAGGTGAAGGACCAACTTTAACTTGTATCCCAAAAAGTTCAAAAGATTTAGATAAGATTATTACTTTGGGTAGTATCCCAAAAGATGATATCTGTAAACAATTAGCAGAATTTGCATCAAAGAAAACAAAACAAAAGTTTGTACCTATTGATTACAGACATCTTGACCAATATGCAATAGCATTAGATATAGAACCAATTCTAAAGAAAATAAGATAAGGAGAAAAAATGGCAATAGTACCCAAAGGAATCGTAGTACACAGTATGGGAGAATATCTTCAATGGGAAGGTGAATGGATAACAGCTCACCAATTTCTAAAAGAATTAAAATTATCAGTACATGGATTTATACATCCAGATGGTACATATGAAAAGATGATATCATCACCTGGAAAAGCAGCTCATGCAGGTAAATCAGAATGGAATGGTTTACAACATCTTAATTCCCATTACTTAGGGTTTGAATTATTAGTACCTGGAAAACAAACATATGATTCATTTTTAAAAGAAATTGAACAAGAAGGAACTTATACTGAAGAACAATTTCAATCAGCATTATCTACTTGTAAATGGTGGATGGATAAATATGATATTCCTGCGGAAAATGTAGTTAGACATTCTGATTGTAGTGGAGACCATGTTAGAGGAAAGGGAAAAGGAAAAGTTGACCCTGGCTCTGCATTTGATTGGGAAAGATTCAAAAAAGAATTAAGTTAATATATATAAGTAATAAAGGTTACATCTCGCAATTAATGGGAGGTAATAAATGGCAGAAGAAAAAAAGAACACTATTCACCCTGCTGATACTAATGGTGATGGTAAGGTAAGTAGTGAAGAGCACAAAATGTATTTGGAATTCAAGAGAAAAGAACTTGATGACCAAGATGCAATGAGAGATGCTCAAAGAAAGATGGCATGGTTTGCTTTATTTGGAATGTTGTTATATCCATTTGCAGTGGTTTTAGCAAATTTAGTAAAGTTAGAAACAGCAGCAACAATACTTGGAGATATGGCAGCAACATATTTTGTTTCAGTAGCAGCAATCGTAGCAGCTTTCTTTGGTACTCAAGCTTATAGTAAGAACAAGTAAACTATTATTAGTGGAAAGATTTAAAAAAATATCACCACTCGATATGAGTGAGTGGTTTGTTACAGAAAAAGAAAAGGATACATTCTCACCTTCAGATTGGGTATTGCCTATTCCTTGGATATCCTCATTCATTTTCACACATATTAAATCAACATTTTGGAATTATAATGATTCTGAGGATGATTACAAAGATAGACCAAAAGTTTTACAGATTGGTTGTGCCCAAGGATGGGATGCAGTTGAAAATGCAAAGATATTAAAATTACCAATGATAAATGGTGAACTTCATGTGATTGATTGGTTTAAAGGTAATTTAACTGTCGATAAAGAGGAAGAATGGTCGTACAATGAAGATAATCCAAAAGAATGGAAAGAACATTTATGGAATGAGGCAAAAAAATTCAAAGTAGATGATATTATAACAGTATTTGAAGGTGATTCAAGAAAAATGATTCACAATGTAATGGATAACTGGTATGATATTATTTTTATTGATGGAGGACATGAGTATAACATCGTAAAATCTGATGTTGAAAATGGATATAAAAAATTAAAAAAAGGTGGTATCATGGTTTTTGATGATTTCTCTGGTGATGCAAATACTTACGATGATTTAAACATTAAAGATGCAACTGAAGAAATGTTAGAAACTGATACTTGGGATTTTGAAGGACAACAAGTTCATGTAGGTGTAATAAAAGCAGTACATGAATTTTTAGATGGAGATTACATTTGTGTACCATCCCACCACAAGTGTTATCATATTAAAAAATAAAATGGTATATTGGTTTATAGGACAACCTGGAGCAGGTAAAACGATTTTAGGAAAAAAACTTCATTCTTTTTTAAAAACAGAAAAAAGAAATTGGAGGAGAAGTGTTTTTCATCTTGATGGTGATAATCTAAGAGATTTAACAATCAATAAAGATTATTCAGAAAAGGGAAGAAAAAATAACATCAGAAATGCACAGATGATTGTAGAATTTATTCACAATAATGATTGTGATGTTGTAGTATCATTGGTTGCACCTTATAGAAAATTAAGAGAAGAATTCAAGAAAAGAATAGGTTATGAAAATTTTCAAGAGTTTTATTTACATTGTACAGATAAAAGGGAAAGAGACCATTTCCATACAAAAGATTTTGAGGCACCTGAAATAGAATTTATAGATATTGATACAACAAAAGATTCGCCAGAATCTTCTTTTTCAAAAATTATAAATCATTTAAATCAACTAAATAAAATTTAAAGTGGGAAAACAATACTCAATGTTCATTGGTAGATGGCAACCTTTACACAAAGGTCATCTATGGTTAATAAATCAAAGATTAAAGGAAGGTAAAAATATTTGTTTAGCAATTAGAGATGTTGAACCAAACGAAAATCAACCTTGGACTGCTCAAGAAATTGAAAAAATGGTTCATGAGGGAGAATTAAAAGATTTGATTAAAGATGGTAGAGTAATTACAACAATTATACCTGATATCGAATCAGTTAATTATGGAAGAGGTGTTGGTTACGATATTATAGAACATATACCACCAAAAGAAATTGGTGAAATATCTGCTACATCAATCAGAGAACAAATGAGAAAAGATGGAAAACTCTGATGTTAAAAAAATATTAAATGTATTTTTTCAAAAAGATTATACAGAGTTTTATCAAGATTACGATTTAGATTGGAAAAAAAATAAATGGTTGAAGATATCAGATTTTTCAGAATTTAAATTTGTAAGTGAATTAATAAATAAAGATTTAAAAAAGATTAATAAATTTTACGAAGTTAGTGAATTTATTACTTTTTTGATTTATAACGAAGGAGATTTCTTTGGTAATCATATTGATGGACCAAGTTATTCTTCAAATAAATTAAATACAGTATTGACAGGAGGATATTTACTCAATACTGATTATAAAGGTGGTGATTTTATTTTGGAAAATAAAAAACTATCTGTTAGTATCGGTGAATTGTTTGTATTTGGTAGAAACGATTGGCATGAAGTAAAAGAAGTTACAGAGGGTGTGAGATATTCATTACATTTTGCAATAAATATAAACAAACCGAAAGGATTAATATAATGGTAAAACACAAAAGACATATCTTAAAAACAATTACATGGAGAATCATTGGTACATTAGATACCATGGTATTATCTTGGATAATTACAGGTAATTGGAAATGGGGTGTGGCAATTGGAGGAGTTGAATTAGTAACAAAAATGGTTCTTTATTATTTACACGAAAGAGCCTGGTATAAATGGAGTAATTATGGAATTAATAAAACCACAAGTAAGAAATGAGTGGGGAAATCTCAAAGAGATTATAGTAGGAACAACAAAACACGCAAGAGTTCCAACAGTTGGTGATAAGTGTCTACATAGTATTGATTATGCACACTTATCTGAAGAAGAATTTAAAAATAGACCATCAGGTCTTTATCCTGAAAAGGTAAGAGAGGAGATGGAAGAAGATTTAAACGAGATTGCAAATACATTAAGAAATCTCGGTGTAAAAGTTCACAGACCTAAGGATAGAGATTTTTCTGAACCAATTAAAACAGAAAATTGGGAAGTTGATGGTTATTATAATTATTGTCCAAGAGATTCAATGATAGTAATAAATGATAAGGTAATAGCAACCCCTATGACATTAAGACATAGAAGTAATGAGGCAGAAACCTGTAAACCATTATTTGACCAAAATCATTGGGTTGATGCACCAAAACCAAAATTATTAGATTCCATTTATCAAAGAGATGATTTATCTATTCCAACCTTATTAAATGGAGAACCAGTTTTTGATGCTGCAAATGTCATAAAACATAATAATGATTTGTTGTATTTAGTTTCTAATACAGGTAATTTAGATGGAGCTAAATGGTTAGAACATTATTGTAAAGAAAATTTTGGAAATGAATACAATGTCCATCCAGTCGAAAATGTTTATGCATATATCCACATTGATACAACTTTTGTATTTTTAAGAGAAGGATTGGTATTATTAAATCCTCAAAGAGTTAATGAATGGAATATGCCACATTTTTTACATGATTTTGATAAAATATGGGCACCAGAACCATTTGCAACTCAAGTTCTTGATGATTGGTGTCCTGCATCACCTTGGTTAGGTATGAATATCCTACCTATTAATAGTAAACTTTGTATGGTTGAAGAACATCAAACAATGTTAATGAAAGAATTACAAAGGTTTGGAGTTGAATCGTTACCAGTAAAGATGAGACATTCAAGAACCTTTAGTGGTGGACCACATTGTGTAACTTTAGATGTTGTAAGAGAGGATGATTAAGATTGCCGATTTTCATTATCAATCTCAAAGATTGTGGGGTAGATTTTTAAATGCTACTTTACCTGAAAAACTAGATGGCAAATATGATATTATATTTGTACATAGAGAAATAGAAGGTGAAGGTGAGATTGAAAAAGTTATTCCATATTGTAATCCCAATACAAAAATTATAGTTGATATAACAACAGAATCGGGTCAGATTGAATTATTTTTAGAAAGATTTAAAAAAATAATAGAAAAATACAACTACGAATTTATACTGATATCCGATTTACCAATAAATCAAGAATTAAATTGTAGTGTAATTGATGATTACTCACTAGCATTTCTTGGACACTTGCACGATAATATTCACAGTAGAACTTTTTTTCATCATGATAATAGAGAATTAGCACATGGTATTGTATCATACAATGGTTCTCTAAGAACACAAAGATTATGGTTAAATTATTTTTGCAGTAAGGCATTTAAAAGGTCAAGATTAATAAAACATACACATTTATTTTTTTGGTATTATCTTAATAAAGGTGAAGGACCAAAATTTTATCAAGAAGATTTCAATCAAATGGTAAGTACTTTACCAAATGAAGAAATTCAGAAAGTATTACATGAAAAATTTCGTGTTCACCATCATGAAGAACACAGATTATTACAAGAAGATTGGAATGATTTAAAATACTTAGAACATACTGTAAATTTGATATCAGAGAATGTAACAGGTCTTTTAGAACAAGATGATAAAAACCACATTTCATTTACTGAAAAGACAATAAAACCCCTTGTAAGAGGACAGATACCACTTATACATGGTTATAGGGGATTACAAGATGAATTAAGAAAATTAGGTTTTGATTTGTATGATGATTTTGTTGACCATTCTTATGAAAAGGAAACAGATGAAATTTTGAGAATAGAAAAAATAGTACAAGAAGCAAAACGATTAACCACTTGTGATACTGAAGAATTCTTAAATAATAATCAACATAGGGTTTATAATAATAAGAAACTATGTGAAGAATTATTATGGAAAGGAAAATCATTGGTTATTAAATTAATCGATGAAATACTACAAAAAAAGTAATAAAGCCTGTCAATAAATTTTAATACACTATACTTATAATAAAGGTTATTACTATGGAAAATAAAAACGAGAAGATATTCCCCAACTTTGACCCTACACAAGATTTATCACTAGCGGGAAGTAATCGAAGAATGAAAAGAGGTTTGGGTGCAAAACCCTTACTTGAATCGGAAATAAAAGATGTACAGAAAAAGGCTCGTTCTGCAATGGAGGCAGCAAGATTATTAGGAGTCTCCTACAATACCTACAAAAAATACGCAAGAAAGTATGGTATCTTTGAAGATTTGAAAAATCCTGATGGAAATGGTATCAGAAAAGGATATAACATTAAAAGAGGAAAATATTCTCTTGATGATATCTTAAAAGGAAAATATCCAGATTATCCAATATGGAAACTTAAACAGAGATTATTAAACAATGGTTATATGTTAGAAAAATGTAACAATTGTGGTTTTGAAGAAAAGAGAATGACTGATGGAAAAGTTCCTCTAGTTTTAGATTTTATTGATGGTGATAGAAAGAATCATAATTATGAAAATCTTAGAATGCTTTGTTTTAATTGTTCCTTCCTAATAAATGGAAATCTTTCAGGTCCTAAAAAAGAATACGAATATTAAGAAATATAACTTTTTATTAGGATATCTCAAAAAAAAGTTGTATCTTTGGGCTAACTTATGAGTTATATAATCGGAAATAAGTGTGTTAGTGTTTGTGACACTGCGTGTGTCAAAGTTTGTCCTGTGAATTGTATTCATGGGCCAATTGATATTGAAGGTGCAGGTAAAGAGGTTGATGATATGTCACCTGAAGAACTAAAAGGAAAACAACTTTACATTAATCCTGAAGAGTGTATTCTATGTGGTGCGTGTGTACCTGAATGTCCACCTGATGCTATATTTTACGATGAAGATGAAACAATTAAGGCAGAAGGAACTGATGAATCAGTTAAGAAAAACTATGAATTTTTCGGATTTGATTATCCAAAAGATAAATTTTAGAAAAAATTTGGAAAATTCGTAAAATTTTTGTATCTTTGTAGATACAAATAAATATATATAAATATAAAACTAAAATTATGAGTAAATTTTTTGAAGTTACAGTAGAAGTGGTTGTTGCTACACTTAAAAATGGCAAAGATAAAAAAGCAAAAGAAATCTATTTAGTAGATGCACAATCAGTTACAGAAGCAGAATCAAGAGTTGTAAAAGACTTCGAAGATTCAGGAGTACAAATCGATTACAAAGTGAGTGGTGCTAAGGAAAGCAGAATATTGAGAGTTATTGGGTAATGGTAAAGAAACCTGAAATAGTACAAGAAGAAGTTAAAACAAAAGTAGCGAAGAGAGTTCCACCTGGAGATAGGTGGACTCCCTTATCAAACTCAACTGTGGTTTTGGATTCACTAACTGATGTCCTTGAATTTATATATCAATCTGAAGGTAATACTCAGTTTTATATGGATGCAAGAGAAGGATTCGTCTACATAGTAGATACGGAGGAAAAAATTGTTGAACCAGAACCAGAAAAAAAATGGAGTTTGTATGGCGAAGAATAAACTTGTCAAAATATTAAAGACAGCATTTTTATCAATTATTTTTATATTAGGAGTTTGGTTTCCTAATTCAGGCATTATTAAAAAGTGTGATAATGACTATGAAAGTAATGATGATGTACAAATGTTTATTTAATAACACTATATTTATAGTAAGTAGAAATACAATTAATCAAAAATAGGAATTATTATGCAAACAATTTTAATTATTTTAGCTATTCTTGCAGTTGGTGCAGGAGTATATTATTTCGGATTTTACAAAAAAGGTAAAATCAACGATAGAGATGGGGATTTTATTCCTGATGAAATCGAAGATGCAGTAGAAGACGCAAAAGAAGTTGTGAAAACTGTAAAGAAAAGAGCAAAAAGAGTAAAAGAAGAACTTGGTGATGTTGCTGATGCAATCAAAGAGGTTGGTAAACAATCTAAAGATGTTGTAAAAGCAGTAAAAGGTAAACCAAGAAAAGGTAGAAAACCAAGAGCAAAGAAATAAATAAGGAGTACAATTGAGTTTAAGAACCTTAATCACCGAAGCAGTGGTCTTAGATACTATGTTTGACATGGAATCAGAAATGATGTCTGTCAAAGAATCTATATTAGAACAACTAATATTAGAAGGAGTAGATGACCCTGGTATACTAAAGTGTGTTTTCATGGCAGGTGGACCTGGCTCTGGTAAATCATTTACTGCCATGGAAATCTTCGGTATTGATAAAAAACTCAAATCATCATTTGCAGCATCAGGTCTTAAATCAGTTAATTCAGATTCAGCATTTGAAGCTGGATTAAAAAAGAATGGTATTGACCCAAAAGATTTGGCAAGAATCGAAAGAGAAGAACCAGAACTATGGGATAAAATTACTGCAACACCAGGTGGTATTAGAGATAAAGCAAAAAAACTTACCGCAAAACAAAAGAAGTTTTATGAAGCAGGTAGATTAGGTATGATTATCGATGGTACTGGTCATGTTTACAGTAAGATTAAGAAGAATAAGAAGTACGCTGAATCACTAGGTTACGATACTTACATGGTATTTGTTAATACTTCACTCGAAGTAGCTCAAGAAAGAAACAAACAAAGAGATAGAGTTTTACCAGATGATTTATTAGAAAAATCTTGGAAAGATGTTCAAAACAATTTAGGTAAATTCCAAAACTTATTCGGTGGAAACTTTAGAATTGTAGATAACACAGTCTACAAACCAATCGCAAAAGAAGTTCAAAAAGCAGTTAATAGATTCGTAAGAAAACCAGTTTATAACAAAATTGGTGTTAAATGGATTGAAACTGCAAGAGCGTTAAAAAAATCAAAACTTATTAAATAATAAATGGCAAGAGGATTTGGTATCAATTCTGTTTGGTATAAACCAAAAAAGAAAAGACCTGGGGTTCATGCTAAGTCAAAAACTTCTAATAGTAAGACATCAAGAAATTACAAGAAGAAGTATCGCGGACAAGGCAGATAAAAATCAGAACAATGCAAGGTATTATATTTGGAGGTTGCTCATACACCTTTGGTGAAGGGTTAGAACTATATACAAAAACCGATAAATGGATTGAACAAAGAAATCATGTAACTCATGATAAAGAACTCTACCATGATGGCGTTGTTGATAATGAGGGAACAAACTTCCGATTAGAAAACAACTTTGGTGGTTTAGTTGGTAAATACTACAATATCAAACCTATTATTCATCATAAAAATGGTGGTTGTTTTGCATCTGCACTTCGTTTCATTGACTCAATTGATTCTATTTTAAATCATAAAGAACCAGATAAAATGAAATCATGGTTTAGTAAGGGTTTGAGATATGATTCAAATGATTGGTTAGATGATAATACTTATGAATTTTTATTATCTAAACCAAATATAAAAGCCATTATCATACAATTTAGTTGTTTTGATAGAGACCCTATCCATTTTAATTATAAATGTAAGTGTGATACTTGTTATAGTACAACTTGGAAACCAATGAGTATGGTTTTACATCATCTAAGACATATAAATGAACCAGCAGATGATGATACCATAAAATTATTTAAGATATTTGCAAAAAAAGTAATTCCAAGTTTTGATTATGAAAAATTTAAGAAATTAGATTCACACAACTACTACAATGAAGCAACGAAGTTAATAGATTTGTTGGAGAAGGAAATTCCAAAAATGGTTAGAGAAGGTTTGGAATTAATTATTGATAAAATAAAACAAATTGAAAAAGATATAGCACCAATTTACTTTATAGATAGTTGGGATGAACAATCATCTAAGTATCTTTTTGAAAACGATTATTACTTTCAGAAACTAATCCCTCTGAAAGGTGATGATGGAAAGTATTATAAAAAGTGGACTAGTTGGGAAAAAACATTAAAAAGTTCAAAAATAAATGATGATTTCCCTAAAACACAAAATTTTCATCCCTCATTACATGCTCATAAGAAGATAAGTGAATCAATAACAAAATTTATAGATAAGAATACACTTTTTTAAAAATGTTATATTTAATTCTATAAAACTTACAATTTTTATGAGCAATTTATCGGAAGAGATAGGCAGAATTATTACTCAATTAGAGGATGCCAAAGAAGAACAAGATTGGAATCTAGTCGATGAAATTATAAGTGAATTAGATGATATCTATAACCAACTTGATAGACAAGAAAACGGTTATGGAGTAGATTACGAATAAAATATGATAATACCAGTAGATATTAAACCACCCAAAAAAGTAGATAAAATATGGGGTCATGAACTTTGGATACACAATGATGAAGATTATTGCGGAAAATTATTAGTATTTCCAAAAGAAGGTTCATATTTTTCTATGCACTATCATTTAAAGAAGAAGGAAACTTGGTATGTACAATCAGGTTCATTCCAATTCAATTGGATTGATGTAGAAGATGGAAAACATGATAGTAGAATCATTAAGGTAGGAGATTCAGTATTAATTAAAAGAGGATTACCTCATCAACTTATAGCTTTAGAAGATAACTCAACAATATTTGAAGTATCAACTGAACATTTTGATGAAGATTCATATAGAATATACAGAAACACACCTAATGATTTATTATGACAAGATTCACAAAAACATTTCCAAAAAAATACAATAACAAGGTCATGATTCAATCCATGGAAGAACAAGGATGGAAATTGAAAAGTATTGAAAGTGGACAACCCATAATGGAAATGATTATTCCCAAAAAATTCTAAAAAAAAGTACCAAAAAATTTGGATTTCTCGATTTTTTTTCGTATATTTACTATGTAAATAAGTGATATGATTAAAAGTAAAGAAACAAAAAGAAAAGGAATCGAAATCGATTTGACAGGACCTGATGGTAATGCTTTCGCAATCTTAGGTTTGGCTAAGAGATTATGTAGAGAATTTGATATTCCATTTAAACCACTAATGGAAAAAATGACAAGTGGTGATTATGAGAATCTAATCAAAGTATTCGATGATAAGTTCGGTTCGTTTGTAACAATGTACAGATAAAAAAAATAATTGTTAAAAAACTTGACTCGTATTGTTTTTTTTACTATATTAGCTTTGTAATTGATTAAAACCTTAAAATATGACATATAACTCCTCCTACTGGTACAATGATTTTCAAACAGATGATATCATAATTGATACTCTATCTGATACAGAAAAAAAATCCTTAGATTTATACAAATTAGCATCTTCAAAAAGAGCGATATCTAACTTCGTTAATATCGTAACTAACGAATCAATACCTGTTCAGTTCAAAGAGAGAGGGGATTCTTATACCGATGGTAAAACAGTTGTGATTGGTAGTAGAATTGTAGAACCTAAAGATTTTGATGTTGCAGTAGGACTTGCACTTCACGAAGGTTCTCACATCAAACTTTCTGATTTCAAATTACTTAACGATTTATACAACTTGATACCACTTCATATTACTGAAGGAGCAATCAAAAAAGGTATTTACAATTCACAAGAAATTATCAAGAATCTTTGGAACTATGTTGAGGATAGAAGAATAGATAACTTCGTATTCAAATCAGCACCTGGTTATAGAGGTTATTATAGAAAGATGTACGATAAGTATTTCAATGATAGAGTTATTGACAAAGGATTACTTTCAGATGAATTTACTGAAGAAACTGTTGAAAGTTATATGTTCAGAATCATTAACCTTCATAACAAAAATACTAAACTTTCTAAACTAAAAGGATTAAGAAAAATATACAAACTAATTGATTTAAAAAATATTAGTAGATTAAAGGATTCAAAACAAACACTAGATGTTGCATTAGAAATATTCAAAGTTATCTTAGGTAGTTTGAACGATGTAATCAAAGATGATAAAATTGAACCACAAAAAGGTGGTGAAGGTGAAGGTAGTGGAGAATCTTCTGATGATGGACAAGGTTCTTCTGATAACACTATGAGTGATGAAGAGTTCGAAGAGTTTTCAAACAATATTCTAAATGGTACTTCACCAATGGGTGGTTCTGATGAAACTCCTACTGGTGGTAGTGGTATGAATGTTGATAATTTACCTGATAATATGGATGGTGGTAAACCTTCAACTGATGATTCAAAATCTTCATCTTCAGTACAACTTTCAGATAGACAAAAAGAATTACTTAAAAAGAAGATACAAAGACAAAAGAAGTTTTTAGATGGTGATATCCAAAAAACTTCCATAACAAAAACTGATTCTAAAAACTTAAATGCAATTGAAGAGAGTGGTTCTGAATTGAAAGAAGTAGGTAAAGATGTTAGTCAAGGTTACTATTCTAACGAATCAGTTCAATGTATTGTAGTTAAGAAACTTACTAAATCACTATTCGAATCTGAAATGTTCCCAATGACTTACAACAATTATTGGAGTAAAGAGGAGGGACCAATAAGAATGACATACCTTGATTCAGTTGATAAAGGTATCAAACTTGGTTCTATGTTAGGTAAGAAACTTCAAGTTAGAGGTGAAGATAGAAGTACAGTTTTCAACAGACAAAAAGTTGGTAAGATTGATAGAAGAATGATTTCATCTTTAGGATTTGGAAACGAAAATGTTTTTCAATTTACTGAGATTGATTCTTACAAAAAGGCCAACCTTCACATATCAGTAGATGCGAGTTCATCTATGAATGGTGATAAGTGGGAAAAAACAATGGTTAATACAGTTGCTATTTGTAAAGCAGTTGATATGATTCCAAACCTTAATGTTCAAGTAACATTTAGATTAACTCAAGATAGTAAACCTTATATCGTAATGGCATATGATAGTAGAGTAGATAAGTTCTCTAAAGTAAAACAAATGTTTGGTGGATTAAATCCAAGAGGTACCACACCAGAGGGATTATGTTTCGAGGCTATTATGAAGGAGTTTGTTCCAATAAACAATGATTTGGATTCTTACTTCTTAAATATATCAGATGGACAACCTTACTTTCCTGGTACAGGTTACTACTACGGTGGTGATGCTGCTGAAAGACATACGAACAAAATGGTTAAGATGATTGAAAACATGGGAATCCAAACTTTGGCTTACTTTGTAACAGATTGGGAAACTGATGAGGATTCTTCAGATGCTAGATGTTTCAAAAGAATGTATGGTAAAGGTGCCAAGATGATTGATGTAACAAATGTAAATCAGATTACAAAAACTATGAATCAATTATTCTTACAAAAATAATATGAAAAAATACACGAAAAAATTTGGATTTCTCAGCTTTTTTTCGTATATTTACAATGTAAATAAAAATAATAATTAATAAATCTTAAAACTATGAATGAAATTAAAACAGGTTATGTTCCAAACGAAGTTTACAAAGTTGAAAAATTTGGTAACACATGGAAACTAATCGACACTATGGGTAACAAAGTTGGTACTCTAGGTGCAACAACCCTTACTAGAAAAAACGCCTTCAACGAAGGAAAGGCAGTTCAAGCCTATGTTATGAAAAATGGTAAAAAGGTATTCAAAAAAGTGGATATGGATGTTTACAACGCATTAGTTATCCCAATGAATACAGACCAAGGTGGTGTACAATTCGAAGATAAGAATGACCACACCGCAATTAAAGATTTTATCCACAAAGGTTCAGTAAATCTAAAACCACAAGAGTTGGTGATGGAAGAACTTAAGTGGAAATACCTAATCAGAAGTGCTGTTAGGGCTAAAAACATTATGATGACTGGTCCTGCTGGTTGTGGTAAAACTATGGCTGCAAAGGCTTTGGTTACTGCATTAGATAGACCAGATTTCTATTTTAACTTAGGTGCTACTCAAGACCCGAGAGCAACCTTAATTGGTAATACTCACTTTGACCAGAAGAAAGGAACTTTTTTCTCTGAATCAGCATTTGTTACCGCCATCAAAACTCCAAACGCAGTAATCTTATTGGATGAGTTATCAAGAGCACATCCAGATGCGTGGAACATTTTAATGACTGTTCTTGATGGTGGACAGAGATACCTCAGATTAGATGAGGCGGAAGGTTCTCCGATTGTAAATGTAGCAGAAGGTGTTACCTTCATCGCAACGGCTAACATCGGTAATGAATATACTTCTACGAGAGTAATGGATAGAGCAATCCTTGATAGATTTGTTACTATTGAGATGGATGTTCTTGATGATGTTAAAGAATTTGGATTACTTAAGTTTATGTTTCCAGAAGTGAATGAAGATGATTTGAAAGCAATCGCTGAAATCTCTCACCACACTAGAACTCAATCAATGAGTGAAAATGGTAAACT
>Ga0163109_10001629_pt1 | contig 17716 bp, 17 predicted proteins | sample CRUFie1St13metaG_FD_108704 | JGI IMG/M metagenome (GOLD analysis project Ga0163109, IMG submission 108704) | Marine microbial communities from the Costa Rica Dome - CRUD Field 142mm St13 metaG | ecosystem: Environmental > Aquatic > Marine > Oceanic > Photic zone | place: Costa Rica: the Eastern... | reverse complement strand
TGTCGGTGCAGATCAATTAGCTGCAAGTGCAGTAGTATTTGGTTCACTAGCAGGTGCTTTAGTACAAACTTCAGGCGAGTCATTCTCAGATGATGATACATCTATTATGACATCAGCTGCTATCAACGATAGAATTGAAGCATTGATCACAGCAGAAGATTTAGATTTTGCTGGTGATTCAGGAACAGGTGCAGTTGATCTCAACTCACAATCTTTAACAATCGCTGGTACAGCAAACGAAATCGAGACAAGTGCAAGTGGCCAAACTATAACAGTTGGTCTTCCAGACAATGTAACAGTTGGTGGAAACTTTGCCGTAACAGGAAACTTAACAGTTAATGGTACAACTACAACTGTTAATTCAACAACTACAACAGTAGACGATCCGATCTTTACAGTCGGTGGTGATTCTGCTCCAGGTTCTGACGATAACAAAGACAGAGGTATTGAGTTTAGATATCACAATGGAACAGATGCAAAAGTTGGTTTCTTCGGTTTTGACGATTCAACAAGTAAATTTACTTTTATAGCAGATGCTACTAACAACTCAGAAGTCTTCTCAGGAAGTGCTGGAGATGTAGCGTTTGGCGGAATCGCAGGTACTGGTCTAGCATTATCAGGCGCTATCACATCATATGACGGTTCAGCACCAACAAATGGTCAGATTCTAATGGGTCATACTTCAAACGGAGATATGCAATTAGGAACTATCACTGCTGGCGAAGGTATTGATGTAACTAATGGTGCAGGTAGTATTACTATCGCAGCTGAAGATGCAACATCAGCTAACAAAGGTATCGCTTCATTTAACTCAAACGAGTTTACAGTGTCAAGTGGTGCAGTGTCTATTACAGGAATTGACGGAGGCACATTTTAATTAGTGCTTAAACTCATAGGAGGGTAATATGGCAGCAGTAATTCAACTTAAAAGAAGTTCTACTCAAAATGATACACCAACAACTAGTGATTTAGTACTTGGTGAATTAGCCGTAAACACTTACGATGGTAAGTTGTTTATGGAGAAGAACGATGGATCTGCTTCTATAGTCGAAGTCGGGACTAACCCGTCTACCCTTAGCGTAAATAGTGCTTACTCATTTCCAACAAGTGATGGTTCAAATGGTCAGGTACTTCAGACAAACGGTTCAGGAACTTTAAGTTTCGGTAGTGCCGCTAGTTCTGGAATACAAATCTTCAAGTATACAATAACATCAACCAGTTCAACTTTATCTGGTGCAGACGATGATAATAATACATTGTCATATGATGTTGGGTCAGAGCAAGTATATCTCAACGGTGTACTTCTTGCTGACGGTGGAGATGACTATACTGCAACCAATACAAGTACTATAACCTTTGAGAATAATGTCATATCAGGTGATATTGTTCAAGTAGTAGCGATCACTTCGGTCGCAAACTTAGTTCAAGGGTTTTTTACTGCAAACACTTTCACTGCAACAACAGCTGATCAGGTTTTATCATCATTACCAGTTGTCAACAAAGCAGTTAAGTATGTGATAAACGCCACACACGCAAGTGCAGGCACCCACGCAGCTGAAGTGTTGTTGATAAACAATGGATCAAATGCATTTTTCGTACAATACGGCGATGTGTATTCGAGTTCATCATTGTTTTCATTAAGTGCTGATGTTAGTTCAGGAAATATGAGACTTCTCATTACACCTGTTAATACTAACACTACAGTAGACACTTTCCAAATCAGACATCAATAAAGGAGGAATAAGACATGGCAAAGACAAGAGCATTTGAAATCGCTGAACTTATTCGTCACTTTAAATATGATGAGACCAACGATAAGATTGTAACTGAAAAGAGAACAGAGGATAAGAACAAAAAGCGTGGTGACGCTACAAGAACAGCCACAACTGAGTTCGCTCTAGATACTTTTGCAAAGGCAGACTTTAGAGCTGCTAGATACATCGTTGCGATGACGAGAGGAAGTGATTTTCACTCAACAGAAGTTATGTTAGTTCATGACGGAAGTGCGGTGACAATGACCCAATACGGAACATTGAAGGACGCTAACTTAGCGACAATCGATGCAGATATATCAGGTTCAAATGTAAGACTTCTGGTTACACCAGCAAGTGCTACATCTACAACAATTAAATTTGACAGAACTTTGGTAGAAGCATAATTAACAAAAACTAAACTTTTTGAGAGGCACTTAGGTGCCTCTTTTTTTGTCTAGGTGTTTCAAAAACATAAATAGAGTTATGGCTACGAAGAAGAAATTATTGGCAGATATAGGACTAGAAACTGCAAGTGACTTGAGTGTTGATGGTAACGCAACCATTACAGGTAATCTTACAGTAAACGGAACAACAACCACGGTCAACTCGACAACTACTTCAGTTGTTGACAGTATGCTCGAACTTGCACAAAATAATACATCATCGGATACAATAGACATAGGAATCTACGGTAATTATAATGATGGTTTATCAGATGGCGGTGCGAGTGAGTATACAGGTTTGGTTCGTGATGCTTCTGATTCAACATGGAAACTATTCGATGGTTTAGAAGTTGAACCGACAACTACAGTTAACTTGTCAGGTTCAGGTTATGCTAAGGCATCATTAGAGGTCGGTGACCTATCATGTACTACAATTACTGCAACAGATACATTGACAATTGATAGTCTTGTTGTTGATAGTACAGAAGGTACAACACTAACCACAACATCATCAACTGAATTGGATAGTTTTTCAGCATCGACTTATAGAAGTGCAAAGTATCTTCTACAAGCGTCTCAAGGAAGTAACTACCATGCATCTGAGATACTAGTTATTCATAATGGTACAACTGCATACGAATCTCAATATGGTATCATTATTACAAACAGTTCATTATACGATGTATCAGTATCTTTATCAAGTGGTAATGTTAAATTAAGTGTTACGCCAGCAAGTTCATCTTCGACAGTCTTTAAGTGGTCAAGACAGTTGATAAAAAGTTAAATTTCTTGATCGTAACTCTCATCGGAGAGTGAGAGATAAACTAAATATACAGGTAAGATTTACCCCTATGCATAGGAAATAAAATATGGCAACCCAATCAAACTTAGTAATAGAATATGGATTAACAGTAGGCACTACTGAAGTGATTAACTCATCTGGTAAATTACAATCTGGCGCTATTTCTGAGTTAGATACTGATAACTTATCAGAGGGTTCAACGAATTTATACTTTACAAACGCAAGAGCAAGAGGTGCGATATCACTCGCATCAGGAGAACAAAGTTTAGCATATAACTCATCAACGGGTGAGTTATCATTAACATCGGTGAACGGAGGCACATTTAGTTAAAGATGTCTAGTAAAAATTTCATAATCAAAAATGGCCTCACGGTCGGTACAACAGAAGTTATCGATAGTTCTGGAGATTTAACAGCTGCCTCTTTTGGTACAGCTGCTAAAGAAGCAATCGATGATCAAGTCAATACACTCTTAACAGCAGGAACTGGCGTATCATTATCATATGATGATTCTGCTGGTACTTTAACAATCAATGGTCAACAAGGTGATATTACAGGTGTTAACGCAGGTGCTGGTTTAACAGGAACTGCAACATCTGGTGATGCAACACTTAACATTGGTGCTGGCACAGGTATTACAGTAAATGCAGATGATATCGAAGTAGATACTTCAGTTGTTACAACTTTAACAGGCTCACAAACATTAACAAATAAAACATTAACAAGTCCAGTTTTAAATACTGGCGTAAGTGGTACAGCAGTAAAAGATGAAGATAATATGGCATCTAATTCTGCTACACACCTTGCAACACAACAATCAATTAAAGCATATGTCGATTCTCAAGTTGCTGGTAAAGATGCTTTATCAGAACTTTCAGGAGACTCAGACGATATCACAGAAGGTTCAACTAATTTATTCTTCACAAACGCAAGAGCAGATGCCAGAATTGCAAACGCAATCAAAGACGAAGATAACATGGCATCAGATAGTGCAACTCATGTACCATCTCAACAATCTGTTAAGGCATTCGTAGAAGCTCAAGTTGCAAGTAAAGACGCATTATCAGAACTATCAGGTGATACAGATGACATTACAGAAGGGTCAACAAACCTATTCCATACTTCAGAAAGAGTAGACGATAGAGTTGCAGCTCTTATATCTGCTGGTGTCAATGTCGCAATAACTTATGACGATGCAAATAACGATTTAGAAATTAGAGTTCCTTACGAGAATATACAAGATACAGTTGGTACTCAGATTGCATCTAATGGTTCACATACAGGTATCACTGCAACATATGACGATGCAGGTGATGGCGCAATCGATCTAGCATTAGACAACTCAACAATTAGAGGTCTATTCAGTGCTGGTGGTGATCTATCATACAACTCAGGAACTGGTCAATTTAGTTTTACAAATGACGCTGGCGATATCGAAGGTGTAACTGCTGGTACAGGTCTTTCAGGAGGCGGTACTTCAGGTACAGTAACATTGAATGTTAGTGGTCTAACAGTATCAGAATTTGCAGGCGCATCAATTCAAACAGGTTCAGAATCATTCAGTGATTCAGATACAGTATTGATGACAGCAGCTGCTATTAATGATAAAATTACAAGTTTTGGATATACAACTAATACTGGTGATATCACAAGTGTTATCGCAGGTGACGGTCTATCAGGTGGGGGTGCATCAGGAGATGTAACTCTAGCAGTTAGTGTAGATGACAGTTCAATAGAAACAGATTCAGATACATTAAGAGTTAAAGCAAGTGGTATTACAAATGCCATGTTAAATGGTTCAATTGCTAACAATAAACTTGTAAATGATTCAGTAACAGTCACCGCAGGCGATGGTCTATCAGGCGGTGGTGAAGTCGATCTAGGTTCTTCAGTGAACCTTGCAGTTTCAGTTGACGATAGTTCAATCGAAATAGATTCAGATAACTTACAAGTAAAAACAGGCGGTATAACAAACGCCATGTTAGATGGTGGTATTACAAATACTAAATTAGCAAATAGTACTATCACTATAAATGGTACAGCAGTTTCACTTGGTGGTACAAGAACTTTAGACACAGGCGATCTTTCAGAAGACGGAAATCTGTTCTTCACTAATGCAAGAGCACAAGCTGCAATTACAGTTACAGATGCTGGCGGAGATGGTTCACTTGCATACAGTGGTGGAGAAATTACTTATACAGGCCCAAGTGCTTCTGAGACAAGAGCACACTTCTCAGGTGGCACTGGTGTAAGTATCAATAGTGGTGTAGTTGCTATTGGTCAGGCAGTAGGAACTTCAAGTAGTCCAACATTTAATGATTTGACTGTATCTGGTAACCTTACAGTAAACGGTACAACAACTACTGTCTCTTCAACAAACACAACTATTGAAGATAAGTTGTTAGAACTTGGTACAGGAACTACAGGCACACCTTCAGGTGATGCTGGTCTGATCATTGAAAGAGGAGATTTAAACAACGCATTTATCGGTTATGACGAAAGTGCAGATAAGTTCACAGTCGGAACGGGAACATTTACTGGTTCAACTTCAGGTAATTTATCAATTACAGCTGGTAACTTTACTGCAAACCAGATTACAACATCATACGCTGACAACAGTGGTGGTGTTATGAGAAATATCTATCAAAATACATCGGCACCAACATCAAGTGATGGTGCAATCGGTGATTTGTGGATTCTTTACTCTTAATAATTAGAGATTTAATATATGGCGACAGGTAATCAAAAGGTAAAAACACCTACAGGTTGGAATAGTACAAGAGGTGCATGGGTCAAAACTGACTCAGACACATGGAAAGATGTAGAACAAATCTATATCAAAACTCCTACTGGTTGGAATAATGCTTCAGGTCAAGAAGCAGTTCAACAACCTTATCCTTATATTGCCAATGCCCAGAATCCTGTAATTAGGCAACAACCTGCGCCGTATCCGTATATCGCTAATGCTCAGAATCCTGTAATTAGACAACAACCTGCACCGTATCCGTATATTGCGAATAAGCAAAATCCTTTTATTAGACAACAAACAGTTCCTTATCCATACATTGCAAATGGCCAAGAACCTAATATTAGAGATTCACAACAACCTAACATACGAGATCAACAAGAACCAAATATCAGGAGAACACCTGCACCATATCCGTATATAGCAAATAGTCAACAACCTAATATCAGGCAGACACCTGCGCCATATCCATATATTGCGAATAATCAACAACCGAATATTAGAAGAACACCTGCGCCATATCCGTATATAGCAAACAATCAAGAACCGAATATCAGGCAACAACCTGCACCATATCCGTACATAGCAAACAATCAAGAACCAAACGAGAGACAACAACCAGCGCCATATCCGTATATCGCTAATGCACAAGAACCAAATATTAGAAGAACGCCAGCACCGTATCCGTATATCGCTAATGCACAAGAACCTAATATTAGAAGTTCACAAGAACCAAATATCAGAGATCAACAAGAACCAAATATCAGGAGAACACCTGCACCATATCCTTATATTGCTAACGCACAAGAACCAAATATCAGGAGAACACCTGCACCATAACCTTATATTGCAAATGGTCAAGAACCTAATATCAGACAGATTTCACAAGCTTACACATACGAGGCGTCTCAACAAGAACCTAATATTAGAAATCAACAAGAACCTAATATTAGAAATAGTCAGACGCCATTTACATATCAGTTTAGATCACCGTTTACTTACAGAAATCCTGTAAATGGTCAGCAACCTAATACATATAACTTTAGATCACCGTTTACTTACAGAAATCCTGTAAATGGTCAGCAACCTAATACATATAACTTCAGATCGCCGTTTACATATGGTGCTCAAGGTATTACACAAGCATCTTACAACTTTAGATCACCAAGTACATATCAAGCACAAGGTATTACTCAGACAACTTATAATCATAGATCGCCATTGACTTATGATCATAGATCACCGTTTACATATAATATACAAAGTCCGTTCACATATCCATTTAGAAACCCGTTTTCATATCAACACAGGTCACCATTTACATACAGAAATCCTGTGAGCGCACAAGAACCGAACATTAGAGATACACAGGTGCCGTTTACATATCCTGCAAATGCTCAAGAACCAAATATTAGAGATACACAGGTGCCGTTTACATATCCTGCAAATGCTCAACAACCAAACATTAGAGATGCTCAGCAACCAGTGACTTATCCTGCAAACGCACAACAACCTGTAATTGGTAACTCTAGAAACCCATCGATTGGTAATACTAGAGCACCAAATATAGGTAATTCTAGAAACCCAGTGATTGGAAACACACGAAACCCAAATATAGGTCAAACATCTGTTAGTGCTAGAGTATCAACACAATTACCTAGTTTCTATAGATTTCCGTATTTCTATCAGAATTTTCAACCTACACCAAATGTATCGGAGTTTTAATGATGAGGAGTGTAAGATAAAATGCCAATAGGACAAAGATTAGGAAACACTAGAAGTACAGGTCAATTACCTACTATCGTTCAACAAGCGTATTCGTTTAGGACTCCAGCGGGTTATTCGTTTAGACAACCGTTCACTTATTCTTTTAGAACGCCGTTTACATATAATATTCAGACACCGTTTACATACTCGTTTAGGTCACCGTTTACTTATCAGGCATCGTTTAGATCACCTTTTAGTTATAACCATAGATCGCCATCTACATATCAGGCGCCAGCTAGACAACCTAATAACTATAACTTCAGATCGCCGTTTACATATCAGGCACCTGCTAGACAGCCTAATACATATAACTTCAGATCGCCATTTACATATAGAAATCCAGTATCGGCTCAAGAACCTAATATCAGAGATGCTCAACAACCTAATATTGGTAATACAAGACAACCTGTAATTGGTAATACGCAACAACCTAATATTAGAGATCAACAAGAACCTAATATCAGAAGAACACCTGCGCCGTATCCTTATATTGCGAACAATCAACAACCTAATATCAGACAACAACCAGCGCCATATCCTTATATTGCAAATGGTCAAGAACCTAATATTAGAAACACTCGTGTGCCATTTACATATCAGAATCCAAGTAATGCACAACAACCTAATATTAGAGATACTCGTGTACCATTTACATATCAGAATCCAAGTAATGCACAACAACCTAATATTAGAGATGCAAGACAGCCTGCTTCATATCAACACAGGTCACCATTAACTTATAATCATAGATCACCGTTGATTTATCAGGCGCCAGGTATTACTCAAGGTACATACAACTTTAGATCGCCGTTCACATATGCAAACCAAGGTATCACTCAGACTACATATAACTTTAGATCACCTTCTACATATGCAACGCAAGGTATTACTCAGACCACATATCAACACAGGTCACCATTGACTTATGATCATAGGTCTCCGTTTACTTACAACTTTAGATCGCCAAGTACATACTCGAATCAAGGTATCACACAAACAACCTATAATTTCAGATCGCCTTCTACATATGCAACACAAGGTATAACACAAACAACATACCAGCATAGATCACCAAGTACATACGCAACACAAGGTATAACACAAACAGCGTATCAACATAGATCGCCAAGTACATACTCGAATCAAGGTATTACACAAACAACATACCAACATAGATCGCCAAGTACATATGATCATCAAGGTATTACGCAAACAACATATAATTTCAGATCACCTGGAACATATGAAACACAAGGTATTACACAAACAACATATCAACATAGATCGCCGTTGACTTATGATCATAGATCGCCATTTACATATCAACATAGATCACCGTTTACATATGCAACTCAAGGTAATACTCAGTCGGCTTATCAACATCAATCGCCAAGTACATATGCAACACAAGGTATAACACAAACAGCGTATCAACATAGATCACCAAGTACATATGCAAGACAAGGTATCACTCAGACAAGTTACCAACATAGATCACCAAGTACTTACGCAACGCAAGGTAGAACACCAGTGATCAGGTGGGATGGCGACTTAAATCAACAGTGGCCAGGTACTCCAATTACTGCATAAATACTTTTGTAATTAATTGAGGTTATATTATGAAAATTACTATTGAGGAACTCAAGAGCTCTTTGTTTACTGAAAGTTTCGATCCAAAGATTGATAATAGAAATCAAGTTCTAGGTAACTTTAATCTAAACGATGAAGGTGTCGAAGAGACAGAGGCTTACAAAACTGCAAAATGGGCATATGAAAAAGTTGGTGGCCCAAAACTCATTAAATGGAAAGATGTCAATCGAGTACAAATGGAGTTGGTCACAAAACATCAAAGATTAGTTTCAACATTTGGCCAAACAACTCATTCATCTTATCTTTATCATTCTCTCATGCCTGAGGGATATACATCTAAACCTAAAAAAGAAAGACCAGGAAATTTAGGTTTTGGTTTTAAAAATCTTGATGATGAACATATAGAATTTAAAGACATCTTAGATTTTAGTAAGGGTGATTTAGCATTTGAATCGCTAGATGATTACATGAAAGAAGAACAAATAGGTTCTTCATATTATCATAGTGCTAAGGCACATTGGTTAACACAACACATTCGTAAAGAAGGATTATGGAATCCTATTCAAGGTAAAGTAGAACGAAGAGGTGATCAATTTTCAATCGCAATTCATCCAGGTTCTGTAAGATCACAAGTACTTGAATTATTATCACTCGATGATTTAGATTGTTTAATTACAGATAGATATGGTCTATTTGATCAAGAACCTTTAACATGGGATGAAATGATCGAATATCATAAAGATATAACAAAAGAAGGGTGCGTACATGATAACATTTCATTTTTGTACTCACGAGGATATATTGAGATATCATCATCAGCTGCTCATAAAGGTATGAATGATTTTAGACCAGAAGTTTTTAAATTTAATAAAAAAGTAACTGAGTTAGCTAAGGGTAAAAAACTTTCAATCTATGTTGGGTATGATAGTAGACACGGTGAACTTGCTCAAAACTCAGCTGATATTATTAAGTATCATATATTGAAAGATTTTGGTGGTGGAAATATTAGTTCTTTATTTGATTGGCAACCTGAAGTTAAGTTACTAGATGTTTCAAAAATACCAGAGTATACTAGAGACTATGCAAACCAATCAACAGAATTTACATATAGCAGATTCTTAATACCATACTTAGAGAATTACGAAGGTTTCAGTATCTTTGTAGATGATGACTTTATCTTCTCTAAGTCTATACTGCCATTATTTCATTTCTTAAATCCAGATGATGCAGTAGCTTGTGTACAATATGACTTCGATAATATACACGAAACAAAATTCAATGGTGAAAAGAATGTTGCATATCCAAAGAAACTATGGTCTTCTTTGATGATATTCAATAACGGTCATTCTGATTGTAAAAAACTTACTCCTGAAGTTGTTAATACAGAATCAGGTAAATATCTACATCAATTTGAATGGACAGATGCAATCAGTGAAATACCAGAGAGATGGATTATCACTGAGGGTACAGATGATTTGAAAAGTAAACCAAGTGCATTTGCAATACATTATACGAGAGGTGGACCATGGATTAAAGACATGAATACCAGTCGAATAAATATGTTAGAAAACTATGAAAATATGGTTAGGAAGGTTGCAAATAAACCCAAAGTATAGTAAAATGGAGAGATTATGATGAACATGTTTATATACACCGAAAATGGTGACTTACATATTCGTAAACCAAATGGTTTAGAATATTGTTTTAACAATACTGATAAACCTAATTTAGGTTTTGAATATGATGTTGTGATTTATGACGAAGATGAATTTAAGATCACGAAGTACGATGACGATGTTTCTTTTGAAGAACAAGTCAGAGAAAAATTAAGTGATGTAGAAATAGATGCTATAGAAACATATATTGCAAATTCAGAAGCGCCTGTAGGCGTATCACTTGCTAGTCAGTATAGTGAAAAATTAAATAACATTTGCCACGATTTTTGTCATCAAACAGCCGAAAGATATGGTTTCAATTGTGTAAACGATGCAATGATAGCTGGCAGAACAGGCTCAAACCATCCATATAGATCAGATGCTCGAAGAGTTTTAGAGTATTATGATACAGCATGGAATGTCTATGTTGGTCTGATAAGTGAAATACAAAATACGAGAGAAGATGTATTACCTGAATTCGCTCATTTTGAAAGCGCTTTACCTAGACCTCAACAAGTACCCAATGTTTAATGTTAGAAATTGAGAAGGTAGATTCTCCTTTTCATATACAAGAACTACCTTTAACAAAAGTATATGTGATCGACAATTATCTCGAACAGAGTATATGGCATCATATGGATGATCAAATTACAAATGCATCTATGTGGTCGAAAACAAATCAAGTTCGATCTAATAGTCCAACAGGTTTACCTCATCATAGTTTTTGGGGTGCTAGTTGGTTTAGAGCAGATAAAGATGGCAATAGAATCACAGATACGCCTGTCCATAAACCAACAATGTTGTTAGCAGATATGTTTGATAGAAAAGTACAAACAGATTTTGGTTTTACATGGAAAAGATTCCAATATATGGGTACAAATTCTCAAACATATGGACAACATGGCACAACTCATTCAGATTGTGATGATGATGACGATTGGAATCTTTCTTTCTTATACTATTATAATCCTTACTGGAATCCTAATTGGGGTGGTAAATTAAGATTCTATGATGAACCACAACAAGGTCTTGATGGTCGTGATGAGCATATTAAAAACCATCAGATTGGTGAAGTAGATTTTGTACCAAATAGATTATTAATGTTTGACGGCAGAATACCACATGGTGCTGATGCCCCAAACGAGAGAGCAAGATATCAAGATCGTAGATCAATTGTTCTCAGAGGTGATGAAGTAGAATTATGCCAACAATAGATTTTATTGCACATAATGAAGAAACAATAAGAACTTTCAAACCAGTTCTTGCTAAAAAAGCACAGCCTGAATGGTGGAAGAAAACAAAAGTATTTACTGATCATCAAGGTGCAAAGACACAAACTATAAGAGCGTGTCCTGCTATGGATGACTGGTTAAAAACTGGTTGGATTATCGAAAGTCAACACGATATAGAAGTTATAAATGGCAACGCACCTGGTGTGCCCGATAGAAACTTCAAAGTTAAAACTGATCCTGTCGGTAGAATCGCATCACCAAATCACCCACATGCACAACTTGGTTCTTTTACACCTTGGGGAGTACCAGGTAAAGTAAGAGATGCTTTTAAACTTCGAGCACCTTGGAATGTTAAGACACCACCAGGCTATTCGTGTTTATATCTTGACCCTTTTCTACATTCAAATAAGTACTTTAGTGTTTGGCAAGGAATAATTGACACTGATAGATTTAGAACAAATCAAGATAATGCACAAATGATTTTTTATCCAAAAGTTGATCATAGTTTTACAATTCCAAAAGGTACTGCATTATGTCAGATTATACCTTTTAAGAGAGAAACATGGACTGCAACATATCAACTTGCAAGTGATAAAAGTTGGCATGATAACAAGAGTCGTATAACTCAAAACGATGATAACCCAACAGTAGAGGAGTTAAATATGTCTCCTAAATATAAAGATATGGATAAAGATATGAAGTTTGGTCCATATAGAAACGAAGGATTTTGGAATGAAAAAGGTCAATTCTATACAGAAGAAGAACCGCCACCTGAATGTCCTATGCATAAAAATTATAAAGATGTTCAGAGAGAGTTGACCGATCTAAATTGGGACGGTGAAGAAGAATGAGTGTAAAATTATTATTTCCTGCATTTATATTTAAGAGAGAGTTTTTAGGCAGAGATAGCCATAAAGATCCGTCTATGCATCAAGAATATTTTGATATGATGAGAGACGAAATAGATATGATGGAAAGAACTGATCATCAAGGTCGTAAAGTGTCTAATCAAAACGGGTGGCAGTCAAATGACGGTATAGAATCTCATCCTACATTTGTTAAATGTATCAGAGGTATTAAAAGAACTATCAGAGACGAAATGATGCCATTCATGGGCATAAAAGAAAATTGTTTTAGAATTGATTTTCATAATTCATGGGCTAACAAAAACTATAAGGGTTCTTGGAACGCACCACACTTACATAATGGTTGTTATTACTCAGGTGTTTTATATATTCATGGTGATGGTGATGAAGGATTATTTCGAGCTCTAGATACAGACCATAAAGTAGTCGGTAGTTTTCCTAGTACACCTAGAATGTTAGAGTCATGGACTCATGAACCTAGAAGTGGTGTACTATTACTTTTTCCTAGTGCATTGATGCATATGGTCGAACCCAATATGACAGATAAAGCAAGATATAGCATATCATTTAATTTCAATGTAGAACTTACTCAACAAGGTAAGATCGGAGATGCAATGCAAAATCTCTGGCGAGAAGACCTAAATTATCCTGAGCTAGAGTTTGAAATTGACGAAAAGGGCAACATAATCCCATAAATAAGGGCCATGGAAGGTATTACAATCGACCCAGGTCTACTCTGGAATCTAATATTATCACTTATCATAGTGCCAGTAGGTTTTCTGGTTCGATCAGTTCTGGCTGAACAAAAAAGATTGGACATCTTAGTCAACAAGACAAGAGAAGAGATTGCCAAAGAATATGTCACCAGAGAACAACTAGAGAAAGATTTAGAGAAACTTATCGGTACAATGGAAAGAATTGAAGATAAACTAGATCGGATTCAAACCAAAACTTATTTCGCAGACTAATTTAGAATTTGTATAAATAGTAGGTGAGGAACTTACTATGGCAGAACCAAATTCAAAAGCATCATTAAAAGAGTATGTAAAGAGAAAGCTAGGGGCACCTGTACTAGAAATCAATGTTGACGATGATCAACTTGACGATAGAATAGATGAGGCTCTTCAATACTTTTATACTTACCATTATGATGGAACAATCAAAGTCTATCTAAAACATCAAATTACAGATACTAAAAAGACTGGCATGAAAGAAAATGAAACTTTCACTGAGTCAGCTTCTGGTTCACATGATTACAATGATGAACAAGTATTACAACAGAAAAATTACATAGTTTTACCAGACTTTGTCACTTCAGTTGTTAGAATCTTCCCGATGAATGATAACGCAACTACTAATATGTTTGATCTCAGATATCAGTTGAGATTAAATGATCTATATGATCTTACAAGTACAAACATATTATATTACGAACAAGTACAACAACACATAGCCACACTAGATCGAGTTCTAGTTGGTAGAACGCCTACAAGATTTAATCAACACATGAATAGATTATATCTTGATATGGATGTCGATAAGATTGATCAAAACGAATTTCTAGTTATAGAATGTTATAGAAAAATCGACCCTACAACATTTACAGATGTTTTCAATGATATGTGGTTGAAGAGATATGCAACTGCATTAGTCAAATACCAATGGGGTGAAAATCTGTCTAAGTTTCAAGGCATCGCATTGCCAGGTGGCGTGACACTAGATGCCTCTCAAATGAAATCCGAAGCACAAGAAGAGATACAAAAATTAGAAGAAGAATCCAGACTGAATCATGAAATGCCAGTCATGGACATGATAGGTTAATAAATGCCAACAAATACACACTTTAGTCATGCTGTTAGCAGTGAGCAACATCTATATGAAGATATTGTTGTTGAATCACTTCGTATGTATGGCCAAGAGGTGTTATATCTTCCTAGAAAAATAGTCGAAGAAGAAGATATCTTTAACGAAGAAGTTCAATCACAATTCTTAGATGCATATTCAGTTGAAATGTATATTGAGAACACCGATGGTTTTGAAGGCGAAGGTGATCTGCTATCTAAGTTTGGTGTCGAAGTTAGAGATCAGGCTACATTCATAATCTCAGTAAGATCATGGGAAAGATTTATATCTCTTGATTCAAATCTTGCAACATCATTTAGACCAAACGAAGGCGATCTGATTTACTTGCCTTTATCTGGTAGTATGTTTGAGATCAAGTTTGTAGAACATGAAGACCCATTCTATCAAATAGGAAAACTTTTCGTATTCAAGATGAGATGTGAACTCTTTGAATACTCAGGCGAGGATTTCGATACAGATGTAATCGAAGTCGACACAATAGAAGACCAACAGGCATATATTGTCGAAATGACAATGAATACTGGTGGTTCAGGAACATATGCAGTCAATGAAGATGTTAGAATCGATGGTAGTAGTGCCGTTGTTGGTGAAGTTGTATCATGGCGTGCTGACACGAGAGTTCTTAAACTCAAAGATGTTACAACAACATTCCAAGCAAACGATTCAATTGTAGGTGTATCTACATCAGCACAATACAGTATAGCTTCAGTAACAGATGTATTGACAATGTCAAATGATCCACAAGCAGATAATTTAGAATTTGAAAACAATGATAGTAACTATCTTGATTTATCAGAGACCAATCCATTCGGTGAACCATAATGTTCGGTACTTATTTTTACAATGAAACAATTAAGAGATGTGTATCAGTCTTTGGTACTATGTTTAATAATCTCGATTACAAAAAGACAAAAGCAGATGGTACAGTTTTAGGTCGATACAAAGTTCCGATCTCATATGGACCTGCACAAAAGTTTTTACAAAGATTGGCCGAAGAACCTAATCTGAATGATAATAGTAGATCAGCAATATCACTCCCACGAATGGCATTTGAGTTGACAGGTTTCACTTACGACCCACAAAGACAACAAAACAAACTTATTCGTTCACAAAAAACAACATTAGAGACAGGTGGAGTAAATAGAAAGTTTCAATATTCACCTGCACCGTATGATCTTAACTTTACACTATCAATTATGACAAAGAATATGAATGATGCTTTGCAGATAGTTGAACAAATTTTACCTTACTTTCAACCAGAATATACAGTTACAATGAAAATGATTGATGATCTTGCAGATCATAGAGATGTACCAATCGTTTTAAATGATGTCTCATTTACAGATGATTACGAAGGCAGTTTCGAAGACAGAAGAGTAATCACATATGAACTAAGTTTCACTATGAAAACTTACTTCTTTGGTCCTGTCTATACAGGTAAGATCGTTAAGAATGTTATAGAAAGAGATTATATAGGAGATGGCACCACAGCATTTACTTCTACATCAATAGATCAAGCAGGTCTTGTCAAAGAAGTTAAACATTACGAACCTGCTTTTGCAGCCGTTGTGGGTGCATATGTAAGTAACAACACAACAGTCACTTTTGATACTGCAATAAATAGTAGTATCAGTGTAGGAGATGAAGTCTTCCACACAGGCAATACAACTAATCCAACAATTAGTTCGATTGCAGATAATAGATTATCGATAGTCCTGTCAGCAGCTGCTACGATTGATGAGAATACTACTCTCATGTTCGTAGGTTCAGTAGAACCGAATGATGTATTTGTTGTTGCAGAGAATGTTACCTTCTATGATGATGGTACTTCTATAGACTTTGCCGATGATAAAGTAACAGACGCTAGTTAATTATGAGTAAAACAGATGATCAGCTCAATGAGCTTTTGAATATTGATACAGAAATTAAATCTGAATCAACACAGGTGATCAAGAAGGTCAAAACAGACCGATCTGCCAATGTAGAAACTGATTACAAGTATGCAAGAGATAACTTGTATAATTTAGTTGAGCGTGGGCAAGATGCAATTGATGGTATACTTGAACTGTCCAGAGAGACAGAACATCCACGAGCATATGAAGTCGCAGGTCAATTGATCAAAACAGTTGGCGATACAGCAGAAAAACTTCTTGATATTCAAAAGAAAATTAAAGAGTTAGAGAAAGAAGACGAACAACAAAAGATCGGAACTCAACACAATCATCTATATGTAGGATCAACTTCTGAGTTACAGAAGTTTTTGAAGAAGAATGGTAAAACCGAGAAATGAGGGGTATCTTGGTAACCACCTGATCAAACGGGCAGGTATCGAGACAGAATATACCGAACAAGAATTGGCAGAGTATGTAAAATGCTCTGAGAACCCTACACATTTTATTGAAAACTATTGTCAGATTATATCACTAGATGAGGGTCTCGTTCCCTTCAATCTTCGTGGTTATCAAGAGAATCTAATCAATCATTTTAAAGATAATCGCTTCAGCGTCGTCCTGGCGTCTAGGCAGAGTGGTAAATCAATAACATCATGTGCATACTTACTATGGTATATTCTATTTCATCCAGAAGTTACTGTAGCAGTTCTTGCTAACAAAGGCGCAATTGCAAGAGAGATGATTGCGAGGATCGTTACGATGCTCGAGTCTGTTCCCTTTTTCTTGCAACCAGGCGTAAAAATTCTAAATAAGGGAAATATTGAATTTGGTAATGATAGTAAGATCGTGGCAGCTGCCACATCTTCTAGTTCGATTCGTGGTATGTCAATCAACATGCTGTATCTCGATGAGTTTGCGTTTGTCGAAGATGCAGAGACATTTTACACTGCAACATATCCTGTTATCACTTCAGGTAAAGATTCTAAAGTTATCATTACTTCAACAGCGAATGGCGTAGGTAATATGTTCCATAAAATATACGAGAGCGCTATTCATGATCAATCTGAATATAAACCATTTACAATTAATTGGTACGATGTACCAGGT
>Ga0163109_10001628_pt1 | contig 17717 bp, 17 predicted proteins | sample CRUFie1St13metaG_FD_108704 | JGI IMG/M metagenome (GOLD analysis project Ga0163109, IMG submission 108704) | Marine microbial communities from the Costa Rica Dome - CRUD Field 142mm St13 metaG | ecosystem: Environmental > Aquatic > Marine > Oceanic > Photic zone | place: Costa Rica: the Eastern... | reverse complement strand
TCCCGGTCCCAGTTTCAGCTGTGGATTGGCCTGTCCGTCATCGTTGCAACACTCGCGACAGCCCTGGTGAGGCCATCTAACAAAGTCTCAGTGCCCAAGTCGGTGACTGCAGGAACAGGTATCGCCTCAGGACTGATGAACGGTGCCTTCGCGATTCCCGGACCACCCGTCGTGGTGTACGCGATGGCTGTCATCACAGACCCAGGCGGGGCGCGGGCATTTCTGATGGCGTTCTTTTTCGCGTCGAATGTTCTTGCCATGGTCATGTTCACGATTGCGGACATCGTGACGGCAACGCCCTTGCTACTGTTACTGCTCGCTTTTCCAATGAGTTTTATCGGAGATCAGTTGGGGCACCGGGCGTTCCACCGGTTCGGGGGCAATGCATACCGTCCCGTCGCACTGGTTGTAGCGCTGGCGTTAGGTGGTTGGAATACGTACGCGGGATTGCAGTAGCGCTACCGCTTCACGTTTTCTCGCACAATCCGCGCTTTATCGCGCTGCCAGTCGCGCTGTTTTTCCGTGTCACGCTTATCGTGTTGCTTCTTACCCTGAGCAATCGCAACTTTTGCTTTCACCAGATGACCCTTCCAGTAGAGCGCGGTACAGACGCAGGTCTGACCTTTCTGCGTGAGTGCTTGATTGATTTTGGCTAGCTCTTTTTTATGTAACAGCAGTTTTCTTGATCGCGTCTTCTCCACAACATAGTGCGTGGATACTGTATCGAGCGGTGAGATTTGAGATCCGAGGAGGAAAGCTTCACCTTTTGTCATCACTACGAAGGAGTCAGTGAGCTGAACACGGCCAGCGCGCAGCGCTTTCACTTCCCAGCCCATAAGTGACAATCCCGCTTCGAATGTATCGAGCAGGTGATATTCGAACCGTGCACGCTTGTTTTGCGCTATGGTGTCGTCCGATGGTTTTTTCGTTTTGCCTTTACCCATCGCCGCATTATACGCGTCAGGTTTATCAGTGTCTGATGTTTTAGTGGCAAGAGTTATCAGTGGAAGACAGTCGTGGACAGTAACGTTCAAAAACCTTGGCGAGGACGGACAACGCTTATCTTTGCTCTGCTCGCGGTATCGTTAGGGCTTGGTAATGTGTTGCGTCTGCCCTACGTCATCGGCGAGCAGGGTGGTGGCGCCTTTCTTCTGGTCTATGTCACTGTCCTAGCCCTCGTTGTGGGGCCTGTTCTTATTGCTGAGCTGACCATGGGTAGCATCGGTCGAAGTTCGCCCATGGGCTCGATTCAGTGGGTTGCATCGCTTGCAGGTCGCGACACGCGTTGGCGCTGGATTGGTGCACTGCAGGCAGTCTTGGCTTTCATGATTGCGACGTTGTTGTTGGTACCACTGCTACTAGGCGCGGAGGCCAGTCTCTATCTTCATAACGGTGACTGGGACTCTGCTAGCGCGAGCGAGATCATTAATACGCTCTCAGCAATTGAAAGTGCAGACCACTTGCGAGTACTGGGCGTGTTGATCGCGCTTATTATCGTGGCTGCATTGCCTGGACCACAGGTGGTTCTTTTGCTGGCAGGCTGGATTCTAATGCCACTCATTCTGCTAATGATCTACTCGGCATTAGGTTATGCCTTTGAGGTCGGGGATATCTCAGCGGCGAATGAGTGGATCTTTAAGTATCGACCCGAACAGCTGACCCAGTCAGGAGCAGTGACAGCGGCATTAGCCGCCTTGTCGAGTCTGGGTGCCGGTGTGGGTGTGGGTTTGGTTTTCGGGAGTCGATCACCTGCAGGGTTGCCTTTGGTTCGCTCCGTCATTGCTGTGGGCATTTTGGATACGGCGGCCATGCTGTTGCTGGCTATCATCGTGGTTGCAGTCACCGCCGCCGTGGATGTCGAAATGACTCAAGGATTGACGCTTTTGGTGGTTTCTATTCCCTATGCCTTCGCGAATCTACCCACAGGGGAGCTCTTTGGGTTATTGGTCATGATGTCCATCATGTTGGCGAGCCTTGCTGCATTGATAGCCCTGATCGAGCCCATGGTGTCGATTTTGAGGCGAGAAATGGATGTGCCCAGGCCTATTGCGATGGCCGTGGTTGCCTTTGCACTGTGGTTGTCCGCTTCATTTGCTCTCGCAAACCCCGTCGCGCGCCTCACTATCGATTCCTGGTTGGTGCCCGTCATGGTACCGATGGTGCTGGGTTTGACAGCGGTATTTACCGCGTGGCAGGTGCCGAGGCCTATTTTGCGGGGCGAGAAATACCGTGAGCGTTTTACCGTGTTTTACCTTTGGTTCATCATTACACGCTGGGTCACGCCAATACTGTGTTTCGCGCTGAGCATTTTCGCGATCATGCGGGTTGCTCTATAGTTCGGTCCGGCTTATTGGGACGCTATAAATTTAGGCTGGCGAAGGAACCCTGACGAAACGATTTAACGGCATAGAAAGAGATATCGTGGCAACCACCATCCAAAAGACGGCATTACTAATGCACTCGGTACAGACCATGTTTGACCTGGTCGCTGACATTTCGCGGTATCCTGAGTTTCTGCCAGGTTGCAGCGGCGCTGAGGTACTTGAGACCACCGATGCGGGCGTAGTGGCTCGGCTCGATTTATCGAAAGCCGGCGTTAAGCAGTCCTTTGTGACGCGCAATACCAATATCGCGCCTTCCTCCATTCTTTTCGCACTTGAAGACGGGCCCTTTGATTCGCTGGTCGGTGAGTGGCGCTTCGAAGCGCTGAACGAAGAGGCTTGCCGCGTATCACTCGATCTAACGTTCCAATTGCGCTCGGGTCTGCTTAAGATGGCGGCGAGTCGGCTCTTCGAAAGCGTGGCAAACGATATGGTTGATGCGATTGTGAAACGTGCCAATCAACTGAGTCAGCAGTAGCGAAGCGACGGCTCTCTGCTACCGATGAAGGGTTTTAAGTAGTTTATGTCCGAGATGATTAACGTCGAAGTGGCCTACGCGTTGCCGGATAAGCAGCGCATTGAAAAGCTATCTGTCGCTGTGGGGACAATTGCGCTCGAGGCGGTTGAAAAGGCCAATATGGGCCGCTTCTTTGATGACTTGCCGGATCTATCAACGGCTAAGTTGGGTGTGTTCGGTAAAGCGGTGCCCGCAACCCACGAACTTTCCGAAGGTGAGCGGGTAGAAATTTACAGAGAGCTTTTAGTTGATCCGAAAGCGGTTAGGCGAGCGAGAGCGGAAAAGGCGAAAGCCGAGCGGGCTTAACCGTCGGTTTCAGCAGCCTCCCTGTAAGAGCCTTCTGCCTCGGCGTCTTTTTCTGGCCAGTTTTCGCTGACAAGATCACCTTGGACATCAATCAATACGTCACCCTCAAAAACCACGGTTAGCTGGGAGCGAGATAAATTTTCGTTGCCCAGGCGGACCACGTGCACGTAATCCCAACGATCGGCGTTAAACGTATCCTCAATGATGGGTGTGCCCAACACAAAGCGAACCTGCCGTCGTGTCATCTGTGGCTTGAGTTGGTCGACCATCTCTTTGTCCACAATATTGCCCTGTTCAACGTTAATTCGGTAAACGCCGGGGAAGCCAATACCGCTGCAAGCTCCGAGTGCGGTGAGCGACAATAAAAGAGACAAGCTGAGATTGAGACGTGATCGAGATTGCAATGCAGACTTTCCTGTTGTGTTACCGGCTGGCATCATACCCCCATTTATTGTCTTCGAGGAAATACTGTGGCGAATCAAAATGTCGATTTGAAGCGAGCGGGCTTGAAAGTCACTCTTCCCCGCCTCAACATTTTGTCGATCTTGAGTGAGTCGACCGATGAAGGTGCGCATTTGAGTGCTGAGGATGTCTACCAGCGTCTCCGCGATGCCGGTGATGATGTAGGTTTGGCCACGGTTTACCGCGTCTTAACGCAGTTTGAGACGGCAGGGTTGGTCGAGCGACATAACTTCGAGTCTGGTCACTCGGTTTTTGAACTTGCGACGGATGATCACCACGATCATATGGTTGATGTGGATACCAACGAGGTGATTGAGTTCGTCGACGAGGAGATTGAGGCGAGACAACATGCCATCGCTGCCGAGCGGGGCTACGAAATTATTGATCACTCATTGGTGTTGTACGTTCGCAAAAAGCGATAGACCGTTTTTAAGTCGCAGCGAGTAGCTCGCGCGCATTCTCTCTGGTTGCATCGGTCACCACGGCGCCGCCTAGCATGCGGCTGAGTTCTTCAATACGCTCTTCATCAGACAGGTACTGCAGGCTGGTCGTGACAACCTGATCACCTGCCTTGCTCACCTGAATATGTTGATGACCTTTCGCTGCAACTTGTGGCAAGTGGGTGACGCATAAGACTTGCACGTTGTCTGCGAGCGTCCTGAGTAACCTTCCGACCACATCAGCCACGGCTCCACCAACACCCACATCGACCTCGTCGAAAATCATGGTAGGAGCTGTTGCCTTGTCAGCCACCGCTACTTGCAAGGCGAGGGAGAAGCGAGACAGCTCGCCACCTGACGCAACTTTATTGAGCGGGCCTGGCTGGCTACCGGGATTGGTTGCAATCCAGATTTCTATTTCTTCCAAACCACGTGGATCGAGCTTTTCCGTATCGATGTCGATGAAACCAATGTCGACCTCACACCGCTCCATGGCAAGTTGTGCAAGTAATTCCGTGGCTCGCTCAGCCAATCGGCGGGCACCCTCTTTACGCAGATCGGTGAGTGCGTTAGCGCGCTCTTTCCAGCGCGTGTGCCGCGTCTCGATCTCAGCCTCGAGCTCATCGAGCCGCTGACTACCATGTTCGATGTTTTCGAGCTCCGTACTCAGGGTCTCAAGGTGTCCCGCAAGCTCCTCGGGCCTAATACGATGCTTTCGAGCCAAGCTGTAAGCAGTATCGAGGCGGCTCTCTACCTCGCCTAGGCGCTGCGGGTCAAGCTCAACTCCATCAAGGAAGCGTCGTAATTCGGATGCGGCTTCGTCCAGCTGAATCTGCGAAGAGGACACGAGGTCACGGCTTTCTTCAATCTTAGTACCCAGCCGATCATCGCTTAGTTGCGAGACAGAGGATCGCAACTGATCGCTTAGAATCGCACACTGCTCGGCAATTGCGTGCACCGTCTCCACAATCCACGTTGCATTGCTCAGAACCTTTTGGTCGGACTCCAGGGACTCAACCTCGGTGTCACCAAAACTCAGTGCGGCTAATTCATCAATCTGGTAATTGAGCAGATCCTTGCGCTCGGCGATCTCGTTACTGGAAGAACGCAATGTCGCTAACTCTTGCTTCAATGCGCGAATGCCAGCCGCCTCTTCTGCAACCGCTGAGGCGTCCTCGCTGGTTCCGGAAAATGCATCCAGTAACTCGCGTTGCACGGAGCGGCGGAGGAGCGACTGGTGTGCGTGCTGACTGTGCAAGTCAACTAAGAGCTCGCCAAGTTCTTTGCATTGAGCTAGCGTCGCCGGACTGCCATTGATGAAGGCTCTGGATCGACCGTCAGAGGTAACGGTGCGGCGGATCAAACACTCGTGGCCCTCGAGCAGGGCCGCTCTATCAAGCCAAGCCTGCGCCTCCGGAAGATGCTCTACCGAAAAGAGGGCGGAAATTTCGGCGCGATCAGCGCCGGCTCTCACTGCCCTTGCATCAGCTCGGTCGCCAATACACAACCCGAGCGCATCGAGCATGATCGACTTACCCGCTCCGGTCTCGCCGGTAACGCAGGTCATTCCAGCATGAAGCTCGATATCGAGGCGCTGAACAATGGCGTAATCGCGGATGGAGAGATCTGTAAGCATGATGACCGTTTCTTGTTAATAGCTCCGTTATAGCTCAGGTTTCCTCGATTCGGAACACCAGTCGTGGATAAACCACACATCATTTTCGCGCTTTGCGGTCCGAAAGGTCTGTGCTAAAACTCGACATCGAGGAGATCAACATGTCATCGGACGGCCTTTCACCACGCGCAGCCTCTTTGTTGCGAACTCTGGTTGATATTCACATACGTGAGGGTCAGCCCGTGGGCTCCAAGGTATTGCACGTTGAGAGCGGCATGTCAGTGAGTACCGCGACGATTCGCAATGTCATGTCGGATCTCGAAGATCGTGGTTTTCTGTCTTCACCACACACGTCGGCGGGTCGCGTGCCTACGGCGCAGGGTTATCGCTTGTTTGTCGATAGCTTGCTGCAGACCAGTCCCATTGATGAAGCCGCAATTCAAGCGTTGAAATACGAGTTGAACCCGCGCCGACCTTCGTCAGACCTGATTGCGTCGGCGTCAAATTTGCTGACACAGGTCACTGCACAGGCGGGTATTGTCACCGTTCCTCGTCCGACCACGTCGCAGCTTCGGCAAATCGAGTTCCTACCCCTCTCCGATTCGAGGGTTCTCGTCATCTTGGTGGTCAATGAGCGCGAAGTGCAGAACCGCATTATTGAGCTCCCGCGGCCACTCACCGAGGCTCAGCTGAAGTCAGCTGCAGATTTCATAAATCAACGGTATGCCGGTAACGATTTGGCTCAGGTGAAAGAATTGCTGGTGACTGAAATGACCGAGGCTAGAGCGCGTATTGACGAGCAGATGGAAGCTGCACTGCAGGTTGCCAAAGAGGCGATGGATGTTCAGGACTCGCAGGAGGAATATGTTGTCGCGGGTGAGAGCCGGCTGATTCAGCAGGCGAGTGCCAATGATATGGACAAGCTGAGGGAGTTGTTCGATGTCTTCGAGCGTAAGCGAGACCTCTTGGAGCTTCTCGATCGGTGTTCCCGTGCTGATGGGGTGCAAATCTTCATCGGTGAAGAGGCGGGTTACGAGGTGCTGGGTGACTACAGTGTCATTACTGCGCCCTATGCTCAGGGTACGCAGCCAGTCGGTGTTCTGGGTGTCATTGGGCCTACGCGCATGGCCTACGAACGTGTGATTCCCCTTGTTGATATCACCGCAAGACTGCTAACGGCGGCCTTATCCCGCTAACTCTCCGATAAAAAAGGTAAATATCCCCGAAACTTCAGGGTTATTGCCTTGAAAATCTAAATCGACTCCCCATCTCCCCCGTATCGGACAAATTACGGTGCGGGAGATGACGCATGTCGAGTGAAAATAACGACATTCCAGAGAACGAAGTAGAGGCCCAGGCCGCGCAGGAAAGCGATGGTGCCGAAATAGAATCTGTTGATGTTGAGCCCGATGAGCTCTCAGAGGTGGAAGCACTTCAAGAAGAAGTTGCGATGGCCAAGGACGCAGCTCTTCGTGCTCAGGCCGATGCGATCAACGCGCAGCGCCGGGCGGAGCTCGATGTCGAAAAAGCGCGAAAGTTCGCCCTAGAACGATTCGCAAATGACTTGTTGCCCGTCGTTGACAACCTAGAGCGCGCTTTAGAGGCTTCTGCCGGGTCGGATGCTGAGGGCGTTGCCGCGGTCGTCGAAGGGGTCGAATTAACGCTTAAGAGTTTGATCGATGTGCTGGGGAAGAATGGCGTAACACCTGTCGATCCTCATGGTGAGCCCTTTGATCCGCAGGTTGCGCAGGCGATGAGCATGATCGAGAACCCCGATGTTGAGCCGAACACCGTAACGGCCGTGATGCAGAAGGGTTACTTGCTCAAAGACCGGTTGCTGCGCCCTGCAATGGTGATGGTGTCCAAAGCTGCATCGTAAATAAAGACAGAATTTTTTATCAGGGCGCTTGAAATTTAGACATAGCGACCCATCTACAAGGACAAGATTAGGCGCCGGGATTACCTGGCCGTAGGAGAGAAGGACATGGGAAAGATTATTGGTATTGACCTCGGAACGACGAACAGTTGTGTGTCGGTCCTTGAGGGTGGCAAGCCTCGCGTTATCGAGAACGCTGAGGGCGGTCGCACAACGCCTTCAATCGTGGCTTATGCAGATGACAACGAAGTATTGGTTGGTCAATCTGCAAAGCGTCAGGCCGTCACTAACCCAACAAACACCTTGTTTGCGGTCAAGCGTTTGATTGGCCGTAGATTTGAAGACGATGTTGTACAGAAAGACATCAAGATGGTGCCTTACACTATTGTTAAGGCGGATAATGGCGACGCATGGGTTGAGGCGAAAGGTGAGTCAATGGCTCCACCTCAGGTTTCGGCTGAAGTACTTCGGAAGATGAAGAAGACAGCTGAAGAGTACCTGGGCGAGTCGGTCACAGAAGCCGTCATCACTGTGCCTGCCTACTTCAACGACTCTCAGCGTCAGGCAACCAAGGACGCGGGTCGTATTGCGGGTCTCGAGGTGAAGCGAATCATCAACGAGCCAACTGCGGCTGCACTGGCCTACGGCATGGACAAAGCGCAGGGTGACCGCACTGTTGCGGTTTACGACCTGGGTGGTGGTACGTTTGATATCTCGATTATTGAAATTGCAGAAGTCGATGGCGAGCACCAGTTCGAAGTACTTGCTACCAACGGCGATACCTTCCTTGGTGGAGAAGACTTCGACCTGCGGTTGATCGAGTTCCTCGCTGATGAGTTCAAAAATGAAAACGGCATCGATCTGCACAACGATCCACTTGCGCTGCAGCGTCTGAAGGAAGCAGCAGAAAAGGCCAAGATTGAGCTGTCTAGCTCGCAGCAGACAGAAGTGAACTTGCCCTACATTACTGCTGATGCCACAGGACCAAAGCACTTGGTGGTCAAGCTCACGCGTGCAAAGCTCGAGTCGTTGGTACAAGAGTTGGTGACTCGCTCGCTTGAGCCTGTGAAGGTTGCGCTTAAGGACTCCGGTCTATCAGCAAGCGAGATTGACGACGTTATTCTGGTCGGTGGTCAGACGCGTATGCCAATGGTTCAGCAAACCGTTGCGGATTTCTTTGACAAAGAGCCACGCAAGGACGTGAACCCTGACGAGGCGGTCGCCATGGGTGCATCGATTCAGGGTGCGGTACTAGCTGGTGACGTCAAGGACGTTCTCCTGCTCGACGTAACGCCTCTGACACTGGGTATCGAGACCATGGGTGGTGTTGCGACGCCACTGATTGAGAAGAACACGACTATTCCTACTAAGAAGTCGCAGGTGTTCTCAACGGCGGAAGACAACCAAACAGCGGTGACGATTCACGTCGTTCAAGGTGAGCGTAAGCAGGCAGCGTCGAATAAGTCGCTGGGTCGGTTCGATTTGGCCGACATTCCACCTGCGCCACGCGGTATGCCACAAATTGAGGTGACATTTGACCTCGATGCGAACGGTATCCTGAACGTTTCAGCGAAAGATAAAGCCACCGGCAAAGAGCAGTCTATTCGAATCACTGCATCAGGCGGTCTATCTGAGGACGATATTCAGCAGATGGTTGCGGATGCCGAGGCAAATGCTGAGGCGGACCAGCAGTTCGAGAAACTAGTCACTGCGCGTAATACGGCGGAAGGCATGATCAATGCCGCCAAGAAGACGCTTGAAGAGGCGGGTGAGCACGCGACAGATGACGAGCAATCAGCTATCGAAGCTGCCATCGCTGCAGCGGAAGATGCCCTCAAGACCGACGACAAGGATGCAATTGAGGCGGCAACCACTGCCTTAACTGAGGCAACCAGTGGTGTTGCTCAGAAGATGTATGCCGCGCAAGCAGAAGCGGGTGAGGCGGGTGCTGAGCAGGCTCCGGAGGAGGATGCAGTCGATGGCGACGTCGTCGATGCAGAATTTGAAGAGGTTCGTGAAGACGACAAGCGTTGATCAGGGCGGTTTAAACCCCGCAGGTTTGTGACACTTTAAGCGCTGTGCGGATTCCGGCTGAGGTTGGAATCCGTTTTTTTTTAAATAGGCTGCCCGGGTATCGGTAGCAGGAAGCATTATGTCAAAGCGTGATTACTATGAAGTGCTTGGTGTTGAGAAATCAGCATCAGAACAGGACATTAAAAAGGCCTATCGGCGCATTGCGATGAAGTATCACCCGGACCGTAATCCGGATGACGCCAATGCTGACGAGAAATTCAAAGAGGCCTCCGAGGCCTATGAAATTCTCAGCCAGGGTGAGAAGCGCCAGGCTTACGATCAGTACGGTCACGCGGGCGTTGATCCACAAATGGGTGGCGGTGGCTTCCAAGGTGGTAGCTTCAGCGATATTTTCGGTGATGTCTTTGGCGATATTTTTGGTGGCGGCGGTGGTCGACGCCAGGGGCCACAGCGAGGCTCTGATTTGCGTTACACCCTCGAGGTAACGCTTGAGGACGCAGTGCGTGGTAAAACCGCTGAAATCAAGGTGCCTTTGCTTCAACACTGCGATGCCTGCGATGGTAGTGGAGCGAAACCCGGTACCAGTCCAACCACCTGTAACAGATGTGGTGGCAGTGGCCAGGTTCGTATGCAACAGGGCTTTTTTCAGGTTCAACAGACCTGCCCAACGTGTCGAGGCCGTGGTCAGAGCATTGATGACCCTTGCGGCAGCTGTCGTGGTAAAGGGCTAGTCGAGAAAACCAAGACGCTCTCGGTCAAAGTTCCTCCGGGTGTCGACACGGGAGACCGCATACGTCTCAGTGGTGAGGGTGAGGGAGGTCCGTCGGGTGGCCCCAATGGCGATTTGTACGTTCAAATGTCGGTTAAACAGCACCCGCTGTTTGAGCGCGATGGCCGAAACCTTTACTGCGAGTTCCCTATCAGTTTTGCCGATGCTGCATTGGGCGGTGAGCACGAGATACCAACTCTGGATGGTCGGGTGAAGTTGCGTATCCCTGCCGAAACTCAGACCGGCAAGTTGTTTAGGTTGCGCGGTAAAGGTGTCCAGCCTGTTCGTGGCGGGCCAGTAGGCGACTTACTGTGTCGCGCTGTGATCGAGACACCTGTTAACCTCAATGGTGAGCAAAAGGAGCTTCTGGACAAGTTCCGCACCAGCTTGGGCGAGGGAGGCGATCAGTCGCCACGGCAGTCGAGTTGGTTTGATGGCGTAAAGAACTTTTTTGAAGGACTCAATTGATGCCGCTACGCGTGGCGGTGACAGGAGCGAGTGGTCGCATGGGTCAGGCTGTTGCGCGGGCCATCTCTACTGAGCCGGAGACCGAATTAGCCTGTCTCGCTGCGCGCCCGGGTAGTCGGCTCGTTGGGTCGAGCGCTGCATCAATCGTGGGCGATGAAAATTGCCCAATAATCGTATCAGACATGTTAGACCTAGAAGCGGTTGATGTGGTCATCGATTTCACGCTTCCTGACTCCTCACTGGTTAATGCGCGTGCCTGTGCTAAAGCGGGCGTCCCAGTTGTCATTGGTACTACAGGTTTCTCTGAAGCGGAGCAGGCCGATTTAGATTCAAGATTGACTTCGGTTGCTCGGTGTCAGGCGGCCAACTTCAGTACCGGTGTAAATCTCGCATACCGACTCTTATCGCTTGCGGCTCAGGTGATGGGCGCAGACTCAGATATAGAGATTCACGAGGCGCACCATAAACACAAAATTGACGCACCTTCGGGAACGGCACTCGCGATGGGTCAGGCTGTGGCTAGCGCTATGGGACAGTCGCTGTCGGATGTTACCCAATACGACCGCTCTAACGAACGTGTCGCGAGAGCGCCCGGCTCAATAGGTTTCTCAGTGACGCGCGCAGGCGAGATTGTTGGTGAACACACAGTGCTTTTCGCCGCAGACGGTGAGCGACTGGAAATTACCCACAAGGCCGGCAGTCGCGATGCGTTTGCAAACGGTGCTGTGCGCGCGGCGAAATTCATTGCCAAGAAACCCGCCGGGGCTTACACCATGTCTGATGTGTTGGGACTGTCGTAACCGAGGATGATATGAACGTAGTCGACATTGATCAGAACAATGTGCAGCAATATCTGATTGACGAATCTTTCAAACGTCCCGTCGTGGTCGATTTTTGGGCTGACTGGTGCGCGCCGTGTAAGCAGTTAATGCCCCTCTTGGAAAAACTCGCTGATGAATACATGGGTGCTTTTCTGCTGGCGAAGATTAATGCCGATGAGCAGCAGGGCATCTCTCAGCAGCTTGGAGTCAGAAGTTTACCGACTGTGATGGTGTTAAAGGACGGACAACCTGTCGATGGTTTTGCCGGTGCTCAGCCCGAGACCGCAGTCCGCGAGATGCTTCAGAAGCACTTGCCATCGCCGTGGGATGCAAAAATCGCCGAGGCCACGGAGCTTCTGGATCAGGGTGATACCTCCGGTGCACTCGCATTACTGCGAGCGGCTTGGGAAGAGTCGGACAAGTTGTTGGATATCACCTTGGCCTACGCCGGTGCGCTGGTTGAAGCGAATCGGCTAGACGAGGCAGAAGAAGTGCTCAACGAGGTTCGTTTGGTGGACCGAGATGCATTGCATGAGCAGCTGATGGCTCAGATCGAGTTGAAACGAGAGGCCGGGAAGTCGCCCGAGATAGAAGCGCTACAGACGGAGCTCGCGAGCGATGAGAGTAATCATTCGGTGCGGGTAAAACTTGCTGTGCAGCTTACAACCGGGGCTCATTATCGCGATGCTCTGGAGCACTTATTGGTCGTCCTGCGTGCCGATCGCGATTGGAGTAATGGCGAAGCCAAGCGGTTGTATCTCGATACAATTGCCTCAATTGGTAAAGGAGATCCACTTGCCGCTGAGTATCAACGTAAACTCTTTTCTATATTGTACTGAGAAGCGGATGTGCAGTGCCCGGGCAGGCACTTTTCCTTGCAAAAAATTACCAAAACGCTAACATTCGGCTCGTTAAAAAAACCTACTCAAGGTTCAAATTCGTCGGCATACTTCGGCGAGAAAACTTACGGGAGCATAGATAATGGATATTGCACTATCAGCTGAAGACCACACGTTCCGCGATGAAGTCCGCAACTTCCTAGATACTGAATTTGACGCCGAAATGCAGGCGCACCTCAAAAGCCGCGGTTCTAAGGGCATGGTGGAGTGGCAGCAGAAGCTCTATGCCAAGGGTTGGGTAGCACCTAACTGGCCGGTAGAGCATGGTGGCACCGGTTGGACTGCAACACAAAAATATATTTGGGAGTCTGAGCGATCGCTTCGCGGTATCCCTGACGTCGTCCCCTTTGGTCTTGTAATGGTGGCCAACGTCATCATGGCGTTTGGTACTGACGAGCAGAAAGAATTTTTCCTACCCCGAATCCTCAAGAGTGAAGACTGGTGGTGTCAGGGTTACTCAGAGCCTGGCTCAGGTTCTGATCTCGCAAGTCTCAAGACAAAGGCGGAGCGCGACGGTGATGACTACATCATTAACGGCGCGAAGATCTGGACTACGTATGCGCAGCATGCGGATTGGATCTTCTGCCTTGTCAGAACTGACAACAGCGGTAAGAAGCAGGAAGGTATTACCTTCATCCTTGTCGACATGAAGTCAGAAGGCATCAAGGTCAACCCGATCATCGGTATCGATAACGAGCACAATCTCAACGAGGTTGAATTCAACAACGTTCGCGTTCCTGCGAAGAACGTTGTTGGCGAAGTTGGCAAAGGTTGGACGGTGGCGAAAGCACTCTTGGCGCACGAGCGAACTGGTATTGCAGGTGTTGCTGACATCAAGCGCAACATGCGCCTCATCAAAGAGGCAGCTGCCAGCGAGGTAAATGGTGGTCAGCGATTGATGGATGATCCAGGTTTCCAGCAACGTATGGCGGATATCGAGGTCGAGCTTATGGCGCTCGAGTTCACTGAACTCCGCACGCTGGCAACTATGGCTGCGGGTGGTTTCCCTGGGCCCGAGTCTTCGCTTCTGAAGATCAAAGGTACTGAGCTTCAGCAGGCGACCCAGGAGCTTCGTATGGAGATTGCCGCTTACTATCAGGGCGTATTGTCGACCGATATGGATCCGGAAGTGCTGGGTCACGAGTTTGGTTCAGATGCCCGTCGTGCGTTTATGTATGGCCGAGCGGCAACAATCTACGGTGGTTCTAACGAGGTTCAGAAGAACATCATTTCCAAGTACGTACTTGGTCTCGAGTAAGGACGCATTTCCCGAGGGAGTAGTGACAGAATGAATTTCGATTACACAGAAGAACAGCAAATGGTTCGCGATTCGATCGCGAGATTCGTACAGGATGATTACGACTGGGATACGCGTCGCGCTATCGTCGACAGTGATGAAGGCATGAGCCATAAAAATTGGCAGAAATTCGCCGAACTCGGTTGGCTCTCGATTCCGTTTTCCGAGGCGGACGGCGGTTTTGGTGGCAACATCGTGGATATGTCGGTCGTCATGGAAGAAATGGGTAAAGGCCTTGTCGTCGAGCCTTTCTTCCCCACCGTTATCTTGTTTGGTGGCGTTGTCGCGCGGGCAGGTGATGAAGCGCAGCGTGCCGAGATTTTAGAGAGTGTCATTAATGGCGAAACCCTAGGTGCGTTTGCCTATGTTGAGCGCCAGAGTCGCTTTGCGATCAATGATTGTAAAACGACAGCCAAGGCGAATGGTAAGGGATACACCCTCAACGGTGAAAAAGTCGTCGTCTTCAATGGCGAGAACGCCGACAAGCTAGTGGTACTTGCACGCACGTCCGCTGGTCAATCTGATGAGGACGGCTTGTCGCTGTTCCTAGTGGATGCGAACGCGGAAGGCGTATCTAAGATCAGCTACCCCATGATGGATGCGCAGCGTGTTGCGAATATCACGTTTGATAACGTTCAGCTCGGTGCCGGCGCTCTGCTCGGTACTGAAGGTGGCGCACTCCCTGTGGTGAATGACGTAGTCTGCGAAGCACTCATTGCGCTCGCCTCCGAGGCTGTCGGCATCATGGGTACGCTCAATGCCAAGACGCTCGAGTACACCAAAACGCGTGAGCAGTTTGGCGTTGCTATTGGTTCATTCCAGGCACTGCAACACCGCATGGTTGACACCATGATGGCTTACGAGCAGGCAAAGTCGCTTCTCTTCAAAGCCTTGTGCGAATACAAAATCGACCCTGCGTCAGCGGAAGCCACCATTCATGCACTCAAGGTGCTGATCGATCGCAACGGTAAGTTGATCTACGGTGAAGCTATTCAAATGCACGGTGGTATGGGCATTACTGATGAGCTCGATATTGGTCATTACGCGAAGCGTCTCATGATGATCAATGCGACGCTGGGTGACGGTACTTTCCACCGCAGCAAGTTTATCGAAAGCACTTACGCGGCGGCTTAAGTATGAAGGTCGCCGGCAAAGTCTGTGTTGTAACGGGTGGAGCCAGCGGTATTGGCAAAGCACTCGCCACACGCTTTATCGCAGAGGGTGCTAAAGCTGTCGTTATTGCCGATCTCAATGCCGATACGGTCTCTGCCGTCGGGGCTGAAATTGGTGCTCAGGCTCACGCCCTTGATGTCAGAGACGAGAGTGCAATTGCAGCGCTAGTTGCGTCGGTACAGGCTGAGCATGGTCAAATAGACCTCTTTTGCTCTAATGCCGGCATCAATGGTGTTGATGGAGAGCCCTGGTGGGCCACAGGTGCGGATAACGCGCTTTGGCAACGCATGTGGGAAATCCATTTGATGTCCCACGTCTATGCGGCACGGGCTTGCTTACCCGCAATGATTGCTAAAGGCGAGGGCTATTTCCTGAATACAGCGTCTGCGGCAGGTTTGCTCGCACAGATCGGCTCGGCCCCCTATTCGGTAACCAAACACGCGGCGGTATCATTTGCCGAGAGTTTGGCGATCACCCACGGGGATGACGGTATTAAGGTCAGCTGCCTTTGCCCGCAAGCAGTCGATACGGCAATGACGGCTGGTACTGATGGTGGCGGCGTCGCTGGTGTCGATGGCATGTTGTCTGCTGAAGCGGTTGCGGAGGCAGTGATACAAGGACTGGACGTTGAGTCTTTCCTAATATTGCCACACCCCGAGGTAGAGGAATATCGTCAGAACAAAGCGCGGAGCTACGAGCGCTGGTTGGGCGGTATGCGTAAATTGAGACGTCTGTTCACGGATCCCGTCGGTAAGTAGACTCTCAGTCATGGACAAACAGTCCCGGCTAGCCCGTGCCATCCTGAATGGCTTTACCGCTTATTTCGCTGAGTTTGAGAATATCACGCTCTCGGCTCGCACGCGCTTTGAGAATGCTGAATGGCGTGCGACGCAAGAGGCGTCGATGCGTCGCATCGATATTTATAAGCTTCAGGTTCTCGAGGCCATTGAGGTTGTCGAGTACATTGCTCAGGATCGGCTTCACGACCTCGATTTCTGGGCTGAGACCCGAGACCTCTATGCTGAACTCGTTCGAGGAATGACGAACTTTGAGATTGCGGAGACGTTCTACAACAGTATTTTCAATGCCGTATTCGATCATCGCTGGATTCGAGACGACTACGCTTTCGTCTTTTCGCCGCAAGGTGATATGCCACCTGTGGATGTGCGTCGCGTACTGAACCAGTACCGCACCAAGGGTGATTTCAAGACCGCTGTCGCCGCTTTGCTGCTCGACTACGGCATGTCGTTGCCTTACGAGGATTACGACCGCGAGGTCGCGCGCGTCACCGAGGTCATGACCGCGGCTGTTGAAGATGCCGGCTACGATTGTCGCGCTGATTTAGAATTGCATGCCTTGGAGCACCACTTTTTCCGTAACAAGGCTGCTTACATTGTGGGTCGTATCTCGGGTAAGGGCCTTCAGATCCCGTTTGTTCTACCCATGCTGCACACGGAGGATCAAGAGCACCCCAGTGCTTACCTTGACGCCTGTTTGCTGGGCTCTGACATCATCTCGAAGCTCTTCTCGTTCACCCGAACCTATTTCATGGTCGATGCCTCGATTCCTTCGCAATACGTCCTATTTCTGCAGCAGCTTATGCCACGTAAGGCAGTTTCAGAGATTTACAGCTGTATTGGCCATCACCGGCACGGCAAAACCTATTATTTCCGAACGGCATCACGACATATGCGTTCTACCGAGGACGCATTCATACCGGCCCCCGGAATTAAGGGGATGGTCATGGCGGTATTTACGCTGCCGTCTTATGAGTATGTTTTCAAAATCATCAAGGACCGGTTCACACCGCCCAAGGAAGTGACGCATCAAGAGGTCCGTGATAAGTACCAGCTGGTAAAGCGTTGGGACAGGGCCGGGCGCATGGCTGACACGCAGGAGTTCGCCAATCTGGTATTTGAGGCGTCGCGCTTCTCTGACGAACTCATGAAAGAGCTGGAAGCGACCTGTTCCTCTCAGCTCGAGATCAACGGACGCGTACTCATCATCAAGCATTGCTACGTCGAACGGCGAATGCAGCCACTGAACCTGTATCTAAAAGACGCCTCCGACGAGGAGGTGGATGCAGTGATGCTCGATTATGGCCATGCCATTAAAGAACTGGCGGCGGCCAATATCTTCCCCGGTGACATGTTGCTGAAAAACTTTGGTGTAACGCGTCACGGGCGCGTGGTTTTCTACGACTATGACGAAATTCAGCCATTGACGGACATTAACTTTAGAAAGATACCCCCGCCTCGGGATGAGTTTGAAGAAATGTCAGGTCAGCCCTGGTATTCGGTTGGGCCAAACGATGTGTTTCCTGAAGAGTTCCGGCTGTTCTTTTCAGGAAACGCGCGAGCACGCAAGGCGTTTGATCAGTTACATTGTGATCTATACGAGGCGAGCTTTTGGACCAAGCTTCAAGACAAACTAAGGGACGGTTTCGTTGAGGACTTTTTCCCGTACTCTGGCAAATTGCGGTTTCAGCGGTAGGCGAGTGTTTTATGGCTAATCTTTTAATTATTCGGCATGGTCAGGCGTCATTTGGCGCTGATAACTATGATCAGCTATCGCCTTTGGGTCAGCGGCAGGCCGATCTCACCGGTGAATTTCTGCGTCAAATGGGTACGCGCTTCAGTGCGGCCTATAGCGGCGACCT
>Ga0163109_10001626_pt1 | contig 17740 bp, 17 predicted proteins | sample CRUFie1St13metaG_FD_108704 | JGI IMG/M metagenome (GOLD analysis project Ga0163109, IMG submission 108704) | Marine microbial communities from the Costa Rica Dome - CRUD Field 142mm St13 metaG | ecosystem: Environmental > Aquatic > Marine > Oceanic > Photic zone | place: Costa Rica: the Eastern... | reverse complement strand
TTGATCCGTTTGTCGGCATCTTGTTTTTGTAGTTTGTCGAGTTCTTTGACGAGGAGGTTTTTGACGGTAGCGAAAGTTTCTTCTCGGTTGGCATGTGCCCCACCCAACGGCTCGGGCACAATGTCGTCCACCAAGCCCAGTCCTTTCATGTCGTCTCCGGTGAGCTTGAGGGCTTCGGCGGCTTGCATTTTGTAGTCCCAAGAGCGCCACAAAATGCTGGAGCAAGATTCAGGGCTGATGACGCTGTACCAGGTGTTTTCCATCATGAAGACCTTGTCTCCAATGCCAATGCCGAGTGCGCCACCCGACGCACCTTCACCGATGACAATGCAAATGATGGGCACTCGAAGCTGACACATTTCGAGCAAGTTGCGGGCAATGGCCTCGCCTTGACCGCGCTCCTCCGCTTCCAAGCCGGGGTAGGCGCCTGGGGTGTCGATGAGCGTGACGACGGGCCTGTTGAACTTCTCGGCGAGGCGCATCAACCGAAGGGCCTTTCGGTACCCTTCAGGATTCGCCATGCCAAAGTTGCGGTACTGGCGCATCTTTGTGTTGATGCCTTTTTGCTGTCCAATGAACATGACTGGGCGTCCATCCAGCTCTCCCAAGCCACCGACCATCGCCTTGTCGTCTTTCACGGTGCGGTCGCCGTGCAACTCCATGAAATTCCCTTCGGTCAGAGCGTCGATGTAATCCAGCGTGTAGGGGCGGTCGGGGTGACGACTGACTTGCACGCGTTGCCATGGCGACAGCTTCTCGTAGATCTCCTTGGTCACCTCCTGAATCTTCACCTCCAATTCCTCCACGGTGGTGGTCATGTCCAAGTCGTTCTTGTCTTGAATCTCCTTGGCCTGCTCCAATTGTTCGCGCAGGGTTTTGATTGGCTCTTCGAAGTCGAGGTAATTCATCACCCCAAAGATGCGCTCTCCCTCAATGACCTTCCCTCCATTTCAGCCAAAAAAACGGGAAGAAATCAAGGGGCTTTTCCACAATCATGTGAGCATGTTGACCATGTTGCGCACGGCGCGGCCGCGGTGACTGATGGCATTTTTTTCCTCTGGAGACATGTTGGCGAAGGTGCAATGGTGTTCGTCAGGCGTGAAGATGGGGTCGTAGCCAAAACCCTTTGCGCCGCTGCGCGATTCTTCAATGACCCCTTTACAAACGCCTTCGATCAGGCGTTCTTTCCCTTCTTGGATCAGGCAAATGACTGTGCGAAATTGGGCTTTTCTGGAGGGACGCGTCGTGGCGCCCACGCGCTCGAGCTCCGCCAAAAGCTTGGTCATGTTGCCTTCGGCGTCACCATGGGTGCCGGCGTAGCGCGCGCTGAACACTCCAGGGGCGCCATCAAGCGCCTCGACTTCAAGCCCGGTGTCGTCCGCAAAGCAATCCAATCCGTAGTGTTCGACCACGTGGCGCGCCTTGATTTGGGCGTTCCCCTCCAAGGTGGGCGCATCTTCCACAATCTCCTCATGGCAACCGATGTCCGTCAGGCTCTGAATCTGGTATTGGTCGCCGAGCATCTCTTGCAGCTCGCGCACCTTGTTGGGGTTGTGGGTGGCAAAGACAAGAATGGGGCGGGCGTCGGTGGGGTGGGCGTCGTTCATGCCGCAAAGGTGAGATGCACCGGGTCTGAAGTCCAAACCCCCACTCACAAGAGCAACCGCCGCTGCAACTTGCCGCGCTCGGTTCGGGGGAGTTCTCCCCATTCCAGGGTGCGTGGCGTTTTGGCGGAACCCAGCACGGCCTTCAGTTTGTCACGCCATTCAACCAGAACCCCTTCGGCATCTACGCCCTCGGGCACCGTCCCGGCCAAACGCAGCACCACGGCCTCGCCCAACGTGTCGTCCGCCCTTCCAAAGGCGACCCAGTCCGACACCCACGCCGGCATGAAGGTCTCAAAGGCGCGCTCCACCTCGCCCGGGTGAACCAACACGCCTCCCGAATTGATCACGTCGTCGGCACGGCCCAACCACAGGAATCCGCCCTCGGGCAATTCTTCAATGCAATCGCGGGTCTCGAGGGAGACATCCCGCGACGGCGCATGAATGATGGCACAGCCGTCTTCGGAGCTACCAATGGTCACGCTCGGGAGAGGGTGGAAGGGGCTTTGGAGGTCCTCGACGGTTCCGAGTTTGCGGGTCGCCACGTGGGTCAACGTTTCGCTCAATCCATAGCTTTCCCACACGTCATCCACGCGTCCCGAGTCGAGCAATGCCTTCAACAGCGTTTTGGAAACGGGGCCGCCTCCGAGCAGCAGTTTGGACGTCGTGCCCGAGCCTGTGGCAATCCAACCTTGGGCTTGGTGGGAGGTGAGTGCAACGAAGTCCTTGGCGCCGTGCCAGGAGGGGGCCGAGGATGGTTCGGTCAGTTCCAAGTCCCACGCGCCGACCACCCCTCTGACAAGCATGGCTTGACCCGCCACGAAGGAGGTGGGCAAGGCAAGCAAGGCTCGGGTTCCGGCACTGAGGTTCCAAAGGGAGAGGGTGTCTTCCACGCTGGCCAACACCGCGGCGCGGCTGTGCTCCACGCGCTCGGGCGCACCGGTTGTGCCTGAAGTGTGCACCACCATCCCGGGTTCTTGGCCTTGACACCAACGAAGCCAAACTGCGGCCACGTCTGCAAGCCACGCCGCGCGTTTGGCTTGCGTGCGCCGAAATTCTGCCGCGCCGATGGCGGTGGCTGGCCACGTCTGCTGACCCCATCTGATGGTTCCCCGAGCGGCTTTTGGTGGCGTCATGGCGCTTCGTGGTTGACGCCACATCCGCAGCCGGGCAAATGGCGGACAGCACCGTTCAGGGCTTGTCGCCATGTCGATTCATTGCGGGCTTTTTGGGAGACTGTGCGAAGGGTGCCGAGTTCGATGGCAAGGTTGCCAGGAATGTTGTTGGTGAACAACCCGCCGGTGCCCAAGCCCTGTGGCACAGGAGTTTGGCCCAAAGCCGGTTGCACAGCGACCCATTGTGCAATCGCCGCAAGCCCCACGTTGGACTCCAGGGCGGAGGTCACCCACCAGCCCATGTCGCGTTGTTCAGCCAACCGAGACCACACTGTGGCGCTGTCCAGCCCTCCAATCAGCGAGGGTTTGAGCACGAGGTGGTGGGGGCGAATGTGGTCCAACAGCCGCATGCGTTCTGTGAGTGCATGCACTCCGATGAGGCTCTCGTCCAGGGCAATGGGCAAGACGCCTTCTTCACACAACGCTGCGAGGTTGTCCTTGTCTTCTGGATGAAGTGGCTGCTCGATGCTGTGCACCTCCAACAAGGCGAGGGCGTCCAATCGACGGCGTGCCCCGTCGAGGCCGACGCGGCTGAAGGCGCCGTTGGCGTCCACACGCAGGGTGAAATCGCTGGCAGGGTGGCGCTCTCTCACGGTGTGCAACATGGCCAGCTCGTCTTCCCAATTGTGGGCGCCGACTTTGCATTTGAGCGTGGTGAATCCCTGGTCGACGAGGTCGTCAAATTTCCGGAGCATGTCCTCGACAGGGCCCATCCACACCAAACCGTTGATGTCAATTCCCTCCTCGCCGAGGGAAAAGGGCGACTCGGAGATCACGCCTCGACCTCCACCGTTCAAATCCCAAGCAGCCATCTCCACGGCGAAACGAACGGCGGGACAAGATGCGGGCACAGCCATGGCGTCCAAACATCCACTGGACGCCACCCGTTTCAGAGCCGCCACAGCGATTTCAGGGGTTTCGGGGGAAAGTCCCACAATCAGGCTGCATTCTCCCACCCCGATCCTCCCTTGGGCGTCCTCCGCCACCAGAAACCACGATGGCTTCTCCGTCAATGTGTCCCTTGAGGTCATCGCGGGGGTGTTGAACTTCAAGGGGTGGTTCACAATCGCCATCCGAAGCCCGCGAATCACGGGCGCAGGTGGCCAAATCGATGAAGCGTCTCTGGGATTCATGCACCGAGGGTTTGGTCCATGAACATGAACAACGCCACCAAGAAGCTGCTCAGGGCGATGCGCTTCAACTCTGGGTCGAGAGATGCAGGGTCCTCGCATCGCCAAACATCCGTGGCGTGTCGCGCATGCACGAGGGCGATGAGCGCATACCAAATCGTGCCTCGCCATGTGCCGACGGCCCAAGGACCTCGGAAGAACAAAAGGAGCGCCCCCCAGCCCAACGCCAACACGACGAGGTGGTAGCGTTTGCCACCCAGAAACCCAAGTCTGACCACCATTGTGCGCTTGCCCGCAGTGGCGTCGCTGACGTGGTCTCGAAGGTTGTTCAGGTTGAGCACAGCCACGCTCATGCAGCCGGAAAAGACGGCGGGCAACACCCACGGAAATGCAACCCCATGCGAAACGAGCAAGCCCACCCCAAGGACCCCAACAAACCCAAAAAACAACATCACATAAACATCCCCAAGTCCCTGATATCCATACGATTGATTTCCAATTGTGTACTTCATGGCAGCCACTATGGCGGCCACACCCAGCAACCCGAGCAGGCCCATTTGTGCACCCTGCAAGGTGCCACCTTCAGTGCCTGGAAGGAGGTTGGGCACGAAGGCCAAAGCAAGCGTCACAATCCCCGTCACGAAGGCGCCGATGGCACACATCACGATGGCCCGTTTCATGGACTCTGGGGTGAGCTGTCCGGACGCCAACGCCCGGTCGTTCCGTCCCGCTGCCGTGTCCGTCCCCTTGTTGAAATCACCATAGTCGTTGGCCAAATTGGCCAGCACCTGCAGCAAGACGACCGTGATCAGGGCCCCCACCACAACAGGCGTAAATCGGGCCAATCCGGCTTCATTCAATCCATGGGCCTTGGCCAGAGAACCGCCAAGCAACACGCATGTCACAGCAAGCGGGAGGGTTCTTGGTCGAGTGGCATTCATCCACGAATCGAAATTTTCAATCATTTGATTTTGTTTGTATTGAACGATTCAGAATGAATCTATGGTTTATTTATTTTGAAACGCATTCAAATACCTTTCGCATTCTTGTGCACTTTGGGATGAGGGTGTTTGCACATCGACAACCACAAAGGATGGGGTGGAGATCGCTTGGGCAAGGGCATCAGCCAATTCCTTGGCGTTGGTCGCGGTCAAGCATGTGGCGTTCATCGCCTCCGCTTGTTGCTTGACGGTGCGGTTTGGAGGCGTTTCAAAATGCCGTTCAAACATGTCGTGATGTTGTGTGCCTGGCAACCAGCGAAAGATGCCGCCGCCCCCATTGTTCATCACAACAATGTTGGGCTTCGAGGAGTTCGGATCGGTCAACATCGCATTGGCGTCATACAAAAACGCCAAATCTCCAGTGATGAGCCAATGACGGTTGGGGTCGCGTTGCACGCTCGTCCAGCCGACGGCGGTGGAGGTGCATCCGTCGATGCCTGCCACTCCTCGGTTGGCATGGATGGCGGCGTGGTTTGTCAACGCTCCATCGAGGTCCACCCACTGGGCGTAACGCGCCGAGGCACTGTTTGCGATGTGCAGGGATTTTGGACGCTGGTGTTCTGGCCACGTCTGCCAAGTGTCTGACACCGTTTGCCATGCTTGGAGGTCGCTCCATTGGCTGACAAAGGCCTGATGGGTCGATTCGAGCCGCAATTGGGCCTGGACCCAAGGTGACATGGCATCGGAGTCGGGCTGCATCTGCAAGATCGATGCAGGCACGTCTCCCTTCAGGGTGTTCCAAATGTCCCATCCACCTCCTTCGCCTTCCAAGTCTGCGCCGACGTGCCAATGGGGCAGGTTGGACAACGCGTGTCGCAAGGCTTTGGACATCGGGGGAAGCCCAATGGTGACAATCGCCTCAGGTTGGAGTTCATCGGGCCAGGAGCCGTGTTGCAACAGACGTTCTGCGCCATGGATCACCAAAGGTCCCTTGACGCAAGCGCCACGTTCCGCAAGGCATGGAAGGTTGACTTCGAGCCGGTTTTCCTCCATTTGGTGTGCGGCATGCGGGCGTGGGCCGGCGAGGACAACGGCTTTGCCTCGGAGGATGGCCTCCCGAAGCCTGTCGGGGATGGGAGAGTTGGATTCAGATTTCAGCGGTCCTTCTTTCGTTTCACGGCCGACGAGGGCGGGCGCTTCAGCCAGTCCGTACAGCGGTTCCTCCAGCGGGACGTTCAGGTGCACTGGGCCAGGGGAATTCCCGGCACCGCCGCACCGCGCCATGTGCATGGCGTGGCGGACGCGTTGGGTCAAATCAACGGGGTCGGAATGCGTCGCGTCGAGAACGTCGCTGTGTACGGTGTGGGGCGCATGAACGTTCGTTTGAACCACGGTTTGTCCATGGCCACGCCCCACCACATCTGAAGGCCTGTCTGCTGTGATGCTCATCAGAGGAATTCGGGCGTGAAAGGCTTCGGCCAAGGCTGGGCCATGGTTCAGGGCAGCGGTTCCCGACGTGCACACCACGGGAACGGGTGTCCATGTGGCCAAGGCCATGCCCAAAGCGTGGTGCGCGGCAGAACGTTCATCGATGCTCACCCTCACCTCAATGTCGGGGTGATGGTGGAGGGCGAGAACGATGGGGGCATTTCTGGAACCCGGGCTCACCACCGCGTGCTTGACGCCTTCCTCGGCGAGCACTTCAGCCAACACGGCTGCAGCAGGATGTGAGCTGCTCATGCGCATGCCACGAAGGTACGCGGAGGTCAGCGTAGGAAGGCGGGCGAGAAGCTTTGGAGTTTGGCTTCGGTCTCTGACCATTCAAGTTCAGGCACTGAGCCCTCCACGATGCCGCCCCCGGCGAACAGAACCACGCCATTGTCTGCCCAGTGGGCGCAGCGCAAATTCACGTAGTACGCGCACCCCAGCGGCGACGACCATCCGAGGAATCCGGCGTAATACGTTCTGTCGTGGCGTTCTTTGGTGCGAATGAAGGTGGCGGCTTCTTCCACCGGTCGTCCGCACACGGCTGGGGTGGGGTGCAGGGCTTTGGCCATGTGGTGCAGGTTTCCGGAAAAATGGGCGGCGATTCTCGTTTCGAGATGGACCAACTCCCCATAGCGCTTGTCGTGCGGTCCATTGAAAGCGATGTCGGTGGCACCCATTTCGGCCAACTTGTCAAGGATGTGGTCGGTGACCACCTGTTGTTCCTGTCGTTCTTTGTCCGTCCACGCTGCCGTGGAGCCGTCGCGCCTGGTTCCTGCCAGCGAGACTGTGTCCACGTCGTTTTGCTGTGCCCGCAACAACAACTCTGGCGTGGCGCCACACCACGTTCCCTCCGCGGGGTGGTGCATGAGATAGACCAAGGCGCGAGGGTGCATGTCGCAGAGTTTGGCGAACACCGTTTCCGGGTCGGCTGAATCGTTCAACACAAGGGCCCGCGACACGACCACCTTGTCCAAAGCGCCCGATCTGATGGCCTCCAAGGCCTCGAGCACGTTTCCTTCGTGTTCTTTCCGCGACGTGTCTTGCACCGCAGGTGTGGTCACTTTTGAAAGCGTTCCTGCAGCCGGTCGGTCTGCCCTCACCGCGTGACCTTTCCAGGTCATCTCCGGGGCTCCCTGGCGCGCATCGAAGGGGACAAAATGAAACGTGCTCGTCCCCTCCGCATCCGGGATCAAAGTGAACACGTCCGCATGCCCAGGCGGCCTCCACCACAGACGGGGTTCGGATTGAGGGCCCACGGACGAGCCTTCCGACCGCGGGGCATCGTCGAAAAACGTCTCAGTCACGACGCGGCACAATCATGACAGTGAGCCTCGACGTGCAAACAAGGTCGCCTTCGTCGTCGCGGATGTCGATGTTCCAAACATGGAGTCGACCACCGCGGTGGGTCAATGTTGCGGTTCCATGCACCCATCCGGACCGGACGCCTTTCAGGTGGTTGGCATTGACTTCGATGCCGACGGCACCTTTGCCTGAGGATTCGACCAACATGTGCGATCCCACCGAGCCAAGCGTTTCTGCGAGCACAACGCTCGCGCCGCCGTGCAACAAACCATAGGGTTGGTGTGTTCGTACATCAACGGGAAGTTTGCCTTGAACGACTCCGTCTTCAATGCTTGTGATTTCCAGACCCAGGGATTCGGCAATGGTGTTTTGTCCAATGTCCTGGAGTCGCGTCATCTTTGCATCTTTCATCATGTCAAAAATACAACCAAACGACAGCCCTGCCCGCCTGCTCATTGCGGAGGACACGCCAGCATTGAGGCAGATGTTGGCCCTGAATCTGAAGGGAGAGGGGCATGCTGTCGTGGAGGTGAGCAATGGGACAGACGCTCTGGGGGCCTTGCGTACGCAACGGTTCTCTGCTGCGGTGCTCGATGTGATGATGCCGGGCATGGACGGTTTTGCAGTGTGTCGCACGGCCCGGTTGGAAGGCATTGACACGCCCATTTTGTTCCTTACAGCGCGCAACGAGGGGCCTGACCGAGTCGAAGGCCTGCGCTTGGGCGCCAACGACTATTTGGGCAAGCCATTTTTGGTGGAAGAGCTGTTGTTGCGTTTGAATCGGCTGATGAACTTGACGCCCTCAGAGGCTTGGACTGAGCTCAAACAGGCCACCATTGGACAAGGCACCGTGGATTTTGTCGCCTACCAAGCCCAAGGCTACGACGGATCCACCCGAAAGCTCTCCAAGCGCGAGGCGATGCTGCTCAAACTGCTCATTGGTCGTGCGGGGCAGGTGGTCAGCCGCGAGGACATCTTGCAGTTGGTTTGGGGGTACGACATTTTGCCATCGACGCGCACCATTGACAATTTCATTCTTGCGTTCCGCAAAACCTTTGAGAAAGACCCCAAGCGCCCTGAACATTTCCACTCGATCCGAGGGGTGGGCTACCGATTTGAGCACTGATTGATTTGATTTACAAGGAGTTGTGAATCAAAAATGAACGGCGAATATTTTTTCGTTTCCGCAGGCAACCCTCTCTTTGTTCGTCCGTCTTTTTGCTGACATGGTCAAAGGCCATGTTGGTTTCAATTTTCTTGCAGGTTACGGAGGGGGCCTTTGGGCCCTCTTCTTTTTTGCCATTGTGCGGACGCGGTGAAATGGCTCAGTCCCCCTGTAGACGACCCGCAGGAAGAGCGACATGGACCACGTGTTTGGTTTCAAAGAAGGGATCTTTGTACCATGTCTTGAGGGGCGTTACGGTGCAAGGATGGGCCACCTCAGAAAGCTCCGCGCGCAGGTCACCGCCTTTGAGGTAAAGGACGCCATTGGGCAGCCCGTTGCCCTGTGCATTCCCAATCTTGCCGTCGACCCACCCCAAAAATCCGGCCATGCGGGTCACCGCGCGACTGACCACAAAATCATAGATGCCTTCCACATCTTCAGCCCGGGCATGAATGGCCCGGACGTTGGTCAAGCCCGCTGCATTCGCGGCTGCTTGCACAACCTTGATTTTTTTGCCGATGCTGTCGCAAAGCACAAAGTCCGCTTCCGGGTGCAACACGGCCAAGGGCAAACCAGGAAACCCGCCGCCGGTTCCCACGTCGAGGACGGCAGTGCCGGGTTCGAACCGCATCACTTTGGCAATTCCCAAGCTGTGGAGCACGTGCCGTTCCATGACGGCAGGGTCCTTCCTTGAAATCACGTTGATGCGCTGGTTCCAATCCCAAACGGTGGAGGCAATGGCATCCAATTGGCCGAGTTGGTCGGCTGTCAAGTCGGGGAAGTGGGGGAGAACGACGTCTCGTGCCGTCATGTTGAGCCCATCAAATGGTTTCGCGTGAGGACTCGAGGATTTTGGCCATCATGTCTCTGGCGCGGAAAAGTTGGGCTTTGACCGTTCCGAGTGGTAGGTCCAAATCCTCTGAAATCTACTCGTATCTCTTCTCTTCGAAGTACCGCAATTCCACCAACCGACGATAGCGGTCTTTCAACTGGGCCACCACTTCACGCATCCGCTCAATGCGCTCCTGTTTTTGCAGTGCCTCCATGGGGTCGAGTCCGTCATCTTTGACGCTGATTTCCATGCGGTCACCCTCTTCGTTCGTGAAGCCACGGTCGAGGGACAAGGCGTTGATGCGCTTTTTGCGGATGAAGTCGATGGTGTGGTTCGACGCAATCTTGAAGAGCCACGTGGAGAACGCGAAGGCGGGGGTGTATTGGGGAAGCTTTTTGAACGCTTTGGTGAACGCCTCAATGGTCAAGTCCTCCGCATCGTCTTCACTGAACACCATCCGGTTGATCAAATGAAAGATGGCTCCCTCATAGCGCTGCATGAGCTCGGCGTAGGCCTTTTGGTCTTTCTCCTTGGTGGCGCGCAAGACCAAAGCATAGTCGTATTGCGCTTTTTCGGAGAGATTGGGGTTCACTTCCATGAGGTCGAGTCAGACATGTTTCCCTTGAACCAAGCCCATGCGCGGAAACCGCTGACAAGGGGCTCCAAGCAGATTTCCCACGCCTCAAGTGCGGGTCGGCCTGCGCGTTTCAAGAACAGTCCGAAGGTAAGTGCCCGAGCGATTGTCGCCAAAAGCAACATGCCAACGGATGTCCCCGTCCCGTTGTGGACAACCCCTGCCAAAAGCAGCGCCCATCCCAACGCCGGCAAGGCCAACCGCGCTCGAAGCAAGACAGGGTAAGCTCGGCTCGCAGAGAAGTGACGGGTTTTTTGCCGCCTCCATGCCGTCCATGAGGTGGGCCACACGGATGTCGTTTGGGCGGTGGGGGACGGGGTGGCCTTCACACGCGCTCCATGCTTCACAGCCTCTTGCAACCACAGGTCGTCGTCCCCGGAGAGCAAGTGCTTGTGGGAGGAAAAGCCACCCACCTGATCCCAAATGGCTCGGGTGAAGGCGAGGTTTCGGCCAAAGGCGAGGTACGGCCTTCCCGCCTCCACGGCTCCGACAGCGCGCTGAGCCAACCGTCTGGCTTCAAGCCGTTGCATGCGGTGAAGCAAGCCGTTGTGTTGTTTTTGCATCGGAAGGCCAAGTCCCACATGAACGTCCCAGTGACGCGATGCACCGCGGGTCATTTCGACCAACCACGAGGGGTGCCTTGGGGTGCAGTCGGCGTCAAGGGCGACAATGACCTCGCCCTGGGCTGCACGGACCGCGATCTCAAGCGCCTCCTTCTTGGAGGGCAGACGCCTCGGGACGTCTTTGATTTTCCACCGGCGGTCTCGACGGGCCATGTCCAAGAGATCTTGCAGGGTGCTGTCGGTTGACCCGTGGTTCACGGCGATGACCTCGGCATGAATGCCCTCCTCTGCAGCTCGATCTAGTGCGGGTAGGACCCCTTCATGCAAGCGTTTCAATCGCTCGGCCTCGTTGTGGCAACAAACGACCACAGAGCAGGTCGAAGGATGGGTCCCATCGCTCGGATTCAACGGTTGGGAAGCCTTCCACGCATCCCATTTCCACAATGTCCACCCTTGGATGCCCAGGCCAAGAACCGACAGCCACATGTCAGTGTGTGACGCTGATCTGTTTCACTTGCCGGGTGCCTGAAGCTCCGTTCCAAGAAATCAAATACGGTCCTGAGGCCCAATCGGAGGTGTCCCATTGGCTTTCAGGGGACTGAACTTGAGCTTCGTCGACCGTCCGTCCAACCATGTCCAAGATGCGGGCATGTCCATTGGATTCAGGCCAAACCACGTTCAGCACATGGTTCGCAGGCACAGGGAAGGCCATCAAGTCTCGGTGCGGATTCGCTTCAGTGCCGGAGGTGGCCTCCGCGCAAATTTGGACTTGCTGGACCGAGAGGAATTCACCTCCGGTCTCCACGACGTTGCCTTGAGCGTCCAGGATGGACCAGCTCCCGTTGCCGCTGCTGCAACACATGCCGTTTCCGGCACTGTCGTTCACACGGAATTGGTAGCAGCCTTCCTCAAGACAAAAGGACTCTGTGATGACCTGGCCGCTGGTGAAGTCGCTGTACGGTCCGCCCGAGTACACGGTTTGGCCAAAGCGCTTCAAGGTCCAAGTCGTTTCGCTGCCCCAGTTGTCCAACACCATGTTGAGGCTGTACCCTACGGTTGTTCCGGTGAAGGAAGAGAATTCCACCTCGGCGGTGTTGTTCGCGTTGTTTTCGTCTTCCACCCCATTTGGGGTGACCAAAGTCACTTCCACGGTGTTGACGCCATCCACGGTGGTGAACGCATTGAGCGTGACCGTTTCGCTCTCGAATTGCGCCAACGAGCCACCCCACGATTGTTGCAAGGTGGGACCTCCGTTGATGGAGTATTCGAGAAGACAGGTGGTGAGGGTGCTTTCACCCGTGTTGGAAATGGTCACTTCAATGGCCACGTCTTGTGCCCCACACACGACACTTTCAGGAGACCCTGTGATGCTCACGCTTGCGTCGTTGGCAAATGCCCCGACGGGGTAGCCGTTCAACACCAATGTGCCCGTGCTGGTGGGGTCCAAATAGTCGGACAGTCCCAAATTCCAGCTCACATTGAACCGTCCGTACCAATCGGGTTCCCCGTTGTTTTCTGGACCATTTTGGTCGAATCCAGTGCATGCTGCAGTGCCTCCATAGAGCTGGCCGATGATCCTGTGGTTGAGATCAAAAAGCGGCGAGCCAGAGGAGCCTGGCTCGGTCACACCATCTTCCCATTCGTTGATGTACCAAACTGCGGTGCCACCGAACACATTCTGTGGGAAAGGGCTGTCGTAGTCGAAGCAAATCTTCTTGATGTCCCCGCCAGGATGGTGGATCCCCACGGTTCCATCGGGAACCACCCCAGTGGCATCCCAACCTGCGTATTGGACGTTGAAGCTGGAAGGTGGGGTTTGGCTCAATTCGATCAACGCCACGTCGGCACCGTTTTCAGCCACCAGGAGGGTGCCCCCGCTGATGCTTTGGTTGGTTGGGGCTGTGGTGCCGTTGCAGGTGGCCGATTCGTGGTTGAAGTAGTACACCCAACTTCCAGGGTTGCCGAGGCAGTGGTTTGCGGTGAGGAAATAGGGCGTGCCGTCGTTGGCGGTGTTGTTGACCAAAGCACCGGTGCATGCCCCATATCCACCGGACACGATCAACGCCACACTGCGTTTCTCCACCTGCCAGTCGTCTCCTTGCGGACAGTTCACGTTGATGTTGCAAGACCCACTTGAGCCAAAAGGTCCTCTGTCCCCGTGGTGGAGCCATCCGCTAAAGGGTCGGTACCCCTGGACAATCTGGTCGATCGACAACGACGGCATGTCTTGCAGGTCGAGAGGTTGGCGGTACTCCACCACCAATTCACTCGTGGCCAAGATGCCTGTGGCCAGTCCGCCCCAATCCTTCATGTTTCTGTGGTCGAGGGCTCCGATGACGGAGCTGGCGTCGGCCGCGTAAATGAACATGACTCCGCCTTCGGGGACGTCGAACTGGTCGAACCGAACTGACATGTTCACAGCGCCCTCCGCATGCACAGCAATCCGCCAGACGCGGTGTCCATTCTCCACGGTCCAAGCGCCGTGCTCCAAGGCATTCAAGGCCACGTCGTGTTCCACACCGAAGCGCCACGGCGCCTCCTTGTAGCGGTCCGTCACATCGTCCTCCGCGCGAAGGGCTTCAAGGTCCAACGCGGAAAATTCGATGGCACCCGGGCGGGGTCCTTCATGCCAGGGCGAGCCGCCGTAGGTGATTTGGGCTTGAGAGACAATGCAGACGGTGGACAGGCCAACGGTCCACAACAGGGTGTTGAGGCGGTTCATGGGGGTGGTTTCAATGGTAGGTGTACAACAGGTCTTTGTCCCAGTCGGCCAACAGCAAGACCGTGGTTCCGTGAGGGCTTCCGCGGAAGGGCGTCAAGGACGTGATCACGGTGTCCAAAACCAGGGCCCGACATGGGTCGCCTGAAGAACGATGGACCAAGCGCAGGGGTTGCTTGGGAGGCAGGCTTTTGAGCAGCGGGCCATGGGGCAGGAGTTCCCATCGATGCTCTCCGCATCCGCCGCCGTACGACACCACCGCCACCAAGTCGTCCCCTTGGATTTCTGCTGAGACGAAGGAGAAAGGGACCTCCTCCCAAGGCGACGCGTTGACCGCGTTAGGCGATTCACCTGTGTCTCGGGAATTCGTGCACCCCTGAAAGGCGCCCCCGAGAACGCACATGCCAAGGGCCAAGGTCAATGCTCGCTCGAAGCGGTCAACGGAAAACAGGCGCATTCAGCAAAGCTACTTCCCAAGCTCCTTGCGGCGCATCTCCAAGGCATGAAGTTCATCTCGAAGTCTGGCAGCCTCTATGAATTCCATGGCTTTCGCAGCGCGTTCCATGTCCCGCTTGGTTTTGCCGATGAGCTTGTCGAGGTCGGCTGCGGACATGGCTTGGACAATGGGGTCTGTCGAAGCCAGGGTGGGTTGGTCGGATTCGGCTGCGTAGTTCTTCGGTCGGTTGGTCACGGCTTCGCTTTGCTCAAACAACGTGCGCTTTTCCTTTTTGATCTGCTGGGGCACCAAACCATGTTCCTCGTTGTACGCCACTTGTTTGGCCCGCCTGCGCGAGGTTTCCTCGATGGTTTGTGCCATGCTGTCCGTCACCTTGTCCGCGTACATGATGACCCTGCCGTTGACATTTCTCGCGGCACGGCCCGCGGTTTGGGTCAGGCTTCGGTTGCTCCTCAGAAACCCTTCCTTGTCGGCATCCATGATGGCCACAAGACTGACTTCGGGCAAATCGAGCCCCTCGCGAAGCAGGTTGACCCCGATCAAGACATCGATGGCACCGTCTCTCAGTTCGCGCAAGATCTCCACGCGGTCCAGGGTCTTGACGTCAGAGTGGATGTACCGGCATTTGATGCCAAGACGGTCAAGGTATTTGGTCAATTCCTCGGCCATGCGCTTGGTCAGTGTGGTCACCAAGACCCTCTCGCTGTCGGCGAGTGTTTTGCGAATCTCCACCACGAGGTCGTCGACCTGATGGTCGCATGGCCTGACGTCGATGGGGGGATCCAACAGGCCGGTGGGCCGGATGACCTGCTCCACCACAATGCCTTCAGCCCGCTCCAGCTCGAAGTCCGCAGGGGTTGCCGAGACGTAGATGGTTTGGTTGACGATGGAATCGAATTCGTCGTGTGTGAGGGGGCGGTTGTCCAGCGCCGAAGGCAGCCTGAACCCATGGTCGACCAGGGTGACTTTGCGCGAACGGTCGCCGCCAAACATGGCGCCGATCTGCGGCACGGTCACGTGGCTTTCGTCGATGACCACCAAGAAGTCCTTGGCGAAGTAGTCCAGAAGACAGAACGGACGTTCGCCAGGCTGCCTTCTGTCGAAGTAGCGAGAGTAATTTTCAATGCCGGAACAGAACCCAATTTCCTTGATCATCTCGAGGTCGTACAGCGTGCGTTCATCGAGGCGCTTGGATTCCAAAAACCGCGCTTGTTCGTTGAAGAAGGCCTTTTGTTTTTCGAGGTCCTGTTGGATTTCCCAAACCGCGGTGTTGGTGGTTTCCTTGCTGCTGACAAAGAGGTTGGCGGGGTAAATGCTGATTTGGTCAAACACGTGGAGCTGCTGTCCACTTTCTGGGTCGATGGTGGAGATGCGTTCGATTTCGTCGCCCCAGAATTCCACCCGCACGGCGTGGTCGGCATAGGCCAAATGGATGTCCACTGTGTCGCCTTTGACCCTGAAGTTGCCGCGTTTGAACTCCGAAACCGCCCGGCTGTAAAGGCTCGTCACCAAGCGGTGCAGCAGATCGTTTCGTGTGATGCGCTGCCCCACTTCGAGGCCGACCACATTCTTGTGGAATTCCACGGGATTTCCAATGCCGTAGATGCAACTGATGCTTGCGACCACAATCACATCACGTCGGCCACTCAGCAGGGCAGAGGTCGCGGAAAGTCTCAACTTCTCAATCTCATCGTTGATTTGGAGATCCTTCTCGATGTAGGTGTTGGAGGAGGGAATGAAGGCCTCCGGTTGGTAGTAATCGTAGTAGCTGACGAAATACTCCACCAGGTTTTCAGGGAAAAACGACTTGAATTCGCTGTACAGCTGAGCAGCAAGGGTCTTGTTGTGGCTGAGCACCAAGGTGGGACGCTGCGTTTCGGAAATGACATTGGCCATGGTGAAGGTCTTGCCCGACCCCGTCACCCCCAACAGCACCTGATGCGGGTTGCCGTCGTTCACGCCTTCGACAAGTTGTCGAATGGCCTCGGGTTGGTCGCCGGTGGGGGAGAACGGACTGTCAAGCTTGAACGCGCTCATGGGGCAAAGGTAGGCGGCACGCCGAGGCACCCCGAGCAGTCACGGCACAAAGACCTTGGCATGAAAAAGCCCCGCACATGGCGAGGCTTTTCAAATGCAGGAAGAGGTGGGCCTTATTCGGCAACCACGTCAAATTTGACCGTCACCACCACTTCTTTGTGAAGCTTGATGGTGGCTTCGTAAGAGCCAAGTTCCTTGATGTTGTCGTCGGCAAGTGAATTTTGCTTGCGCTCGATGTCGTAGCCCGCGCCTTGAATGGCGTCGGCCAATTGAATCGAGTTGACGGAACCAAAGATTTTTCCACTTTCGCCAGCCTTGGCACCGAGCTTCAGTGTCAGACCTTCGAGTTTGGCGGCAATGGCTTCTGCTCCCTCCTTCGCCTTGGCTGCTTTGTGCGCCTGTTGGCGAATCACCTCATCGTTCACCTTCATGTTGGATGCGGTCGCTGCCACAGCCAGCCCGTTGGGGATGAGGAAGTTTCGAGCGTAACCGTCTTTCACGGTCACCACGTCGAATTTGCTTCCGAGCAATTCCACGTCTTGCTTGAGAATGATGTTCATGGCAATCGGGATTAACGGAGGTTGTCAGCCACGTACGGCATCAAAGCGAGGTGGCGGGCCTTCTTGATGGCCTGCGACGCTTTGCGTTGGTACTTCAAGCTGGTGCCGGTCAAACGACGGGGCAAAATCTTGCCTTGAGGGTTGCACAACATCAAGAGGAAGTCGGCATCCTTGTAATCGATGTACTTGATGCCCTTCTTGCGAAAGCGGCAGTAGCGCTCAGCTTTCGTCTCAATGTCAATGGGGTTCAGATAGCGAACTTTCTTGTCTGCCATAACGAGAGAAATTAAGCCTCAGCACTGCCTTCTGCTTCTGCAGGGGCTGCTTCTTGGCGGTTAGACTTGTCGCGACGGCCTTCGGCGTACGCGATGTGGTGCTTGTCCATCTTCGTGGTGAGGAAGCGGATGATGCGCTCGTCCCGACGGAACTCAGTCTCGAAAGGCAAAATCACGGAGGGGTCAGCTTCGAACTCCATCAGGTGGTAGAAGCCCGTGGACTTCTTCTGAATGGGGTACGCCAACTTCCGCAATCCCCATGCATCCTCGTGGACGATTTTGCCGCCCTTGTCGGTGACGAATGCACGGAACTTCGATGCTGTTTCCGCCACCTGCTCAGCAGATAGCACGGGAGTCATAATGAAAACAGTTTCGTAACGGTTCATGTGAACGTTGTTGATTAATGGGGCGCAAAAGTACGTTGCAGAACTCTGAAAACCAACATCCGCAAGCCAAACCTGGGGAGACGTTGTGAATAACCGCATTTGGGCTTCCACGTCAGGGCGCGCGATATTCGTACCCTCATGAGTGACCAGCCCTATCTCGTCAGCGCGCGCAAATATCGTCCCCAGGCGTGGGATGCCGTCGTGGGACAGTCGGGCATCACCCAAACGTTGAAACAGAGCATTGCTTCAGGGCAGATTGCACAGGCCTATTTGTTCTGCGGTCCCCGAGGGGTTGGAAAGACCACGTCGGCACGGATTTTCGCCCGCGCAATCAATGAATTTGACGTGCAGGACGAGGCGATGTCGTTCAACGTGTTTGAGCTTGACGCGGCGTCCAACAACAAAGTGGAGGACATCCGCAGCATTGTCGATCAAGTTAGGATCCCTCCGCAGCAGGGCAAATACAAAGTGT
>Ga0163109_10001622_pt1 | contig 17752 bp, 15 predicted proteins | sample CRUFie1St13metaG_FD_108704 | JGI IMG/M metagenome (GOLD analysis project Ga0163109, IMG submission 108704) | Marine microbial communities from the Costa Rica Dome - CRUD Field 142mm St13 metaG | ecosystem: Environmental > Aquatic > Marine > Oceanic > Photic zone | place: Costa Rica: the Eastern... | reverse complement strand
GTTGAACAGTTACAATTTTCTGAAAATGTGATGCGTTACCAAACATCTCTTGAATTTTTAAATCGAAAAATAGCTGGCCTGATGTCGGCTATAAAGGGCGAGTAAAATGGCTGATATTAAAAATATTTTTGATATTGCCGCGCGGGGTATGTCTGCACAAATGGTTAGACTGAATACCGTCGCCAGTAACCTTGCAAATGCGCGATCAGTAGCCTCGACCGAAGCGGAGGCCTATCGTGCTATAAAACCTGTCTTTAGCACTTTATATGCAGATGATCTTGAACGCAGTGGCGTCGCTTCAGTCGATGTAGTGGATATAGTTGCCGTAGATCGAGAACCAGAAAAAGTTTACCAGCCTGGTCATCCTAAGGCTGACAAAGACGGTTATATTTTTATGGCTGCCGTCAACACAGAAGAAGAAATGGTTGAGATGCTTGAGGCATCCCGACAATACGAAAATAACGTAGAAGTCGTCAGTACACTCCGTGGCCTGATGATGCGTACCATAAGCATGGGTAAATAGGAGTAATCATGACTACCATCGATCCAAACAGCGCTCAGGCGGCACTTTTTGAAAAACTAGGAATAACAAAACAAGCTGGCACTCAAAAGGCCTCTAAAGATACTTTAGGGCAATCTGATTTCTTAAAGCTTATGACAACGCAACTTCAAAACCAAGATCCATTCGCGCCAATGGACAATGGTGACTTTATTGCGCAAATGGCTCAGTTCTCAACAGTGACTGGTATTCAAGAGGTTAATAACTCGATTGGCCAATTAGTTGAAGAATTTGATCAGGCAAGAATAGCAACAGCTTCAAACCTGCTTGGTCATTCTGTTCTTGTTCCTGGGAATATTGGAAGGGCGGATGAAGAAGGTCAATTGCATGGCGTTCTCGATCTTCCTGAGCAAACGTTTATGACACAGCTTACTTATTATGATGCTGAGACTAATGAGAAACTATTCTCTGAGGACCTTGGTCCAATGGGAGCAGGATTGGTAGGATTTTCATGGGAAAATATACCTCAAGATATTTTAGATCTAAACAAGCGAATAAAAATAGAAGCTTTGATTGATACTGGAAACGGCCCGGAGCAACTAAGTCCATCGATTTACTCAAAAGTAATATCGGCCTCTGTCGGCTCTGGTGACACTAAACAAGTTCTGGTGAATGTGGAGGATTACGGCGATCTAGACGTATCCTCTGCAATCAACTTCCGATAATGAGCACAATTTCTAATCAACTTAGAAAGAATTCTTGGCATAGTTTTTGCAAAGATTTCTTAAATCAAAGACCGTAACAGGAGTTAAATATGTCTTTTTACACAGCATTGACCGGCTTGAAAGGCGCACAAACAGATATCGCAACCACCTCTAACAACATTGCCAATGTTGGTTCTAGCGGATTTAAGAAGAGCCGCGCTGAATTTGGGGACATTTTTGGTTCGACACCCTTGCAAACAAATTCAGTGGGTGCTGGTACGGCGACTAAATCAATTAAACAGCAGTTTTCTCAAGGTAACATCAGTCAATCTACAAACACACTAGACATGGCGGTGTCAGGTCAAGGCTTCTTTGTTTTAAAAGGCGGTGGTAATGCGGGCCAAACTGTCTTTACGCGAAATGGTGCTTTTGAAGTCAATGACGCTGGTTATATTGTCGATAGTAACGGTCAGTTCCTCTTGGGATATCCTGTCGATAATGATGGATCTGTTTCTGACAAGACATTACAGGGTGCAACTCAGATGCAATTGGCGTCCTCCTTTGGTGATCCACAAGCGACACGAAATATAAATGTAAATGTTAACCTTCCTTCTGATGCACCCGTAATTGCGGCAGATGTGGAATTTGATCCAAACGATACAAAGACTTATTCTGCTTCCTCTTCGGTAACCATTTTTGATAATGGTGGAAACCCGAAATCGGCTACAGTTTTTTACACGAAAACGCAAAATCCATCAGCGACAGATCAAACATATAAGTACTCTACTAAGATGTTTGTTGACGGGGTGGAAATCACACCTGAGCTTACACGTGCAACAAATGAAAAAGGCACTGCACAGTTTATAGATAAATTTGGGCAAAAAACCACTGTCCCAACTGACCCAGCCTATATTTTAGAGGGGAAAGGATCTCCTCTTTATCGTGCTGACGATTTGGGTGAGGCATCAAAATCAACACCTGCAATGTTAACTGGGTTGGGTTTGGAAGCCTACTTGGGTGATGGACGAACAATTGAAGTTGTCACGGATCCAATGCAATTCAAGCGTACTATGGAGTATCAAGCTTTAAATAACGTGCAAGCACCCGTGCCCGGCACTTTTTGGGGTAAAGACTTTTTGCTGGTCGATGTTGATAATAGTGGCCCAGTTTCTATCGATATTCCGCCTGGAACTTACACAGGTGAGCAATTAGCTGATGCTGTGGAAGTCGCACTCAGAGATGCTTTCGGTGATGATAAAATGGTTCAGCTGACTGCAGGCGTTGACAGCACATTCTCCATTGATTTTAAGAAATCATCTGGTGATGGTAAATCAACAGGCCTACCGAGCCCGATCTCAATCGACTTACATGAAACAACAATGGTAACGGCCACTCCCGACGAAGGCATGGTCATGGATGATTTTCTAACACATGCCCAACTTCGTATAAACACTGAGTTAAATGAGTACATTCAAGACCCAGCTAATTCTATTGGAGTGGATGCAACTAAAGTCGGGAACGTAGGAGCTGATGGTCGGTTATTTAAGAAAGCTTTAGGAGCTCAAATAACTGCCGCACCAGCTAATTTTGATGTGATTACTGTCGCTCACACCGATGGCGCTGCGACTACATTACCTCGTTACATCGGTTATTCCAACGTGGGAGATAAACCCGAAATAAAAGCGTATGATGAATTTTTTGAGACCAATAATCTTGGTTTTAATAATGCCGCTGCAGATGAAATAGAATTAATAGATGTTGATGATGACGGTTATTTAAGAGTGAAGATCAGAGCAGTTATTACGGATGATCTAGAAGTATTTCGCTTTCAACAAAACGATACTGGTGGCGATGGTGACGGCGTCGAATTTATCGATCGTGTAGGGACAGATGAAATTGCTATAAAGTCATTTTCAAGCGATACAACTCATACAACTTTTATTCTTGATAAGATCCCAGCTGGAGGAATGCCAGCGACACAAGATGCTATTAGAATTCTGGCCAAACCATCTGACCATATTGAGGCATTTTTTGAAGATACGGCGGGCTTGGTCGAGGGCGTGGACGATGTCTACTATTCGAATAAGATCGTCGTGCGAGAAATAGGTGACTCTGCAAAAAGAGGCACGACTGTGGCTAATCAAGCACAGGCCTTTGCTACATGGGCATCTACAGATGGCGTCGATCTAGCAAATTATGGACTTGCTGGTCCGCCAACAGAAACAATGAATTGGATTGATGAAAGAGATCCAGCATTAAAGATTGGTTATGATGAGACAAATCAGCGTTTAACATTTGACGCCGTGAACGCTCAGCTTGGCAAAGGAACAGGCGTAGGTTTCGATACTTTTACTGTCTACAGTCAAAAACTAGATGCTGGCAAAAATGGCTTAGGCATCCCTGCATTGGGTGAAAATCCAGAAATTAGTCTTAAGACGGATAATCTTCTACTTGGCGATGCTTTCGTGAACGATGGACCAGAGATACGTCAAGAAAACAAAAGATACGGCATGGAAGTAGAGTTTGACACTGTCAACAACGTGTTCAATGTGAAGAGCGGCACAACTGGTGAGGCGCTTGCTGGTGGTTCTGTTGTTGGTGTAGATTTAGCTCAAAATGCTTCTAGTGTTGCAGTTGGGCGTTACAATTTAACACTTACAGGAACAAGAGACCAAACTGATACTGCCGATTACGCATTTAATAAAATTGGAAATGGTGGAAATCAGATTATGGGGTTCCCACGAGATGGAATCGAGGGCTATCGTGAGCCAACGGGGCTTGTATCAAAGCCTGCTGTGGCCACTGGTTATGAAGCTCTCATGGACATGACACAAGCATTTACAATCACTGCGCTTGCCAATGAAAATATTTTTAACGTTGTGGTTGGAGGTGTGAGTGCATCCATAGCTATCCCTGAAGGTAACTATAAAGGTGATACTCTGGCTCAGGCATTGGAAGAACGTATCAACTCTATGAAAAACCCAATATCCGGGCAATCTGTTGGTGGTGTTGATGTTACATACGATCCTGTTGCAAATAACCTTACTTTCACGACCGCTACTACTGGCGAAGGTAACACCATTGCAATAAATGGCGCACTGAGATTTGGGCTTAAAGATATACCCTTAGGCTTGGGTGAAACGACAACAGTTAGGCAACCAGTTCAGGCAACTGACGAATTGGGTCGACCACTTTATATTTCTCCACAAGGCGAAATTGTTGCTAACAATCAAGATTTTGCTGATAACATGGTGGAGAACTTCTATCCGCTTTATTTGGATGAGGGTGAGCTGACCTTTGATCGTGATGGACAACTCGTCAGCCCAATAACAGATGTTAATTATTCTGGAAATTTAACGGAGCTTACACTGGACTTCTCGTCTGCTACACAGCTAGATCAACCTTTTTCAGCTCGTGAAGTAACACAGGATGGCTTTTCTGCTGGACGCCTTTCTAATCTTGAAATCGATAGTTACGGCAATGTAAGAGCAGGTTATTCAAATGGGCAAAATGTCACTTTGGGAAAAATAATGCTAGCCAGTTTTGCAAGTGAGAGTGGGTTAAAACAAATTGGTAATTCAACCTTTATTTCTACTGCAGCCAGTGGTGATCCTGAGTTGGGAGAAGCCGCGGAGGATGGTTTTGGACAAATCTTGTCAGGTTCTCTTGAACGTTCGAACGTTGATATTACAGAAGAGTTGGTAAACTTGATTACCTCTCAGCGTAATTATCAGGCTGCTGCCAAAGCGATCGAAACTTCGACCAGTATGACCCAAACGATTATTAATATTCGAAGTTAATTTTTACCTTGGCTTAAGTTATGGATAGGCTCGCTCAAACAGCATTAAGTGCATTAAGGCAAATGCAGGATAATAAATTTGATCTTGCCAATAACTTAGCCAACGTAAATGTTCCTGGATTTAGAAAAGATTTGCCTAATGAAGGGAATGCTGGGTTTCTAAAAGAATTAGAAAAGGTCTCCGCAAAAGTTTTGCCTTTGGAAACCGATCGACGATTATTTTCAAATGAAGCTGGAAGTCTACAAAATACAGGCTTGGAAACGGATGTGGCAGTTTTAAATGAAGGCTTTTTCTATATTCAACCAGACAATGGCCAGGTCGCTCTTTCACGGCGTGGCGATTTTGGTGTTAACGCCCAAAATCAGTTAGTAAACGGGGTAGGGGACTTAGTTTTATCGGATGGACTAGAGCCTATTGTTCTTCCTAATTTTACGGCAATGAGCATCACAGATATTGGGGAAATATTAGTCCAGCAGGCCGGTGCTCCTGATGGTGAATTGACAAGTGTAGGCTTTATAGGGTCAACAACAAGCCAACTCGAGCAGCTTATAAAAAGCCTCGATGGAAATATACGAAAAATAGACGGCACGGTTCCAGATCCAGATCAAACTGCAAAGTTTGGCCAGGGATATTTAGAATCTTCAAATGTTAATGCAATTGAGGAACTTGTTCGTAACATTGATATGCAACGTCACTTTGAAATAAACGTTAAATTGATTAAGAAAGCTAGCGAATTAGATAGCGCTGGTGCAAAATTAATGGACTTACCGACCTAATTCAAAATTTGGCATAGTCTTTGCTCTTCAATATAAAATCAAGAAGGGCAAAAAAATGTCAACATCAGCAATGCACGTAGCCAAAACTGGCCTAAATGCTCAGCAATATAAGATGCAAGTCATTGCCAATAATTTGGCAAATGTTAATACAACAGGTTTCAAGCGCGACAGAGCAAACTTTGAGTCTCTCTTTTATCAAATTGTCAAAAATGCAGGTGCTCAAACTGCAGATGACACAGCGCTTACTTCACCACTTGCCGTCGGCACTGGTGTTAAAGTTGTCAGTACTCAAAAATTATTCACTCAAGGTGGACTTGTCAGTACGGATAATTCTTTGGATTTAGCCATAGACGGGCAAGGGTTTTTCCAAGCGCTACTTCCCGATGGTCGAGTGGGATACACTAGGTCGGGGATTCTATCACGAAATGCAGAGGGTGTGCTAACCACCACCAGTGGATATGTTCTTCAGCCCCAAATTCAGGTACCCGCTGACGCTACCAGCATAAATATTTCTACTACTGGCATAGTCAGTGTGACAACACCTGGAAATGATGTGGCTCAGGAAGTTGGACAAATCTCCATTGCGACCTTTAGTAACCCTCGTGGGCTAACTCCAATTGGAGAAAACTTTTTTGTTCCTTCCGCCGAGAGCGGAGTTGCTCAAGAAGGTGCTCCTTTGGACGGTGGATTTGGCAAAGTCCTTCAAGGATATGTAGAGAGCTCTAATGTAAATGTGGTACAACAGTTAGTTGATATGATTGAAACTCAGCGTGCTTATGAGGTGAGTTCTAAATCAATAACTGCCGTAGATGAAATGATGCAGTTCATTTCCAGAAATTTATAGGTGCATTTTGATTAAATATTTAGTACCATTAATTTTACTGCTGGCTGCCTGCGATACATATGTAGAAGATGAGCGCACCGCGGATTTTGAACCAATTTATTTACCAGATACCGAACAAGAAGAAGAGAGCTCTGATTTTGGTACTATTTACAAGCAGAACAAGGGTAGTTTGTTCGCTATGGAAGCCAGAGCGCACAGAATTGGTGATATTTTAACAGTTTCATTCACAGAGAGTTTTCAAGCAACAAAATCACAAAATGCTGCTTCATCGCGATCGAGTGAAAATTCTTTAACATTACCAACTGTAATGAAAAAACTTCCCGTCATTGGTAACGGTATTCCTGAAGCAGCGGAACTTGCTTCTAGTGGTGAAAGTACTTTCAGTGGTTCGGGGTCATCTAATCAATCTAACTCATTGACGGGATTAATCTCTGTTCATGTGGTGCGTGTCTTTGCAAATGGTAATTTGGAAATTTTAGGCCAAAAGAAATTAACACTGAACAATGGTGATGAATATATTCGCGTATCAGGGATTGTTAGGCCGCGTGATATTTCATCAGACAATATTGTTCAGTCAGATAGAATTGCCAATGCTGACATAAATTATATTGGTGCGGGCGATACCGCCCGTAGCGGTAGAAAAGGTTGGTATACTAAAATGCTTGAAACTATCACGCCACTTTAAAGGTTAATATTATGTATTCATATCTACGATATTTGTGTTTCATCGTTGCATTTTTTGTATCCCAGGTAAATTTTGTTTCTGCTGATCGAATTAAGGATTTAACCTCACTTGCTGGTATCAGATCAAATCAGCTTGTAGGGTATGGTGTTGTCGTCGGCTTGGCAGGTTCTGGCGATGGTAATACTGGCATAACACTCCAGTCGATGCAGTCACTTGTCTCAAGATTTGGAATTACATCTGATTTGGATGGTTTCAATGGCGATAATGCAGCTGCAGTTATGATCACAGCGGATCTGCCGCCATTCACCAAGCCTGGGCAAGCGATCGACGTCACAGTGTCTACAGTTGGCGGGGCAACCTCCCTAAAGGGTGGAACTCTACTTATGTCTCCACTTTTAGGTGCTGACGGCGAAACCTATGCAATCGCCCAGGGCAATGTCGTTGTCGGTGGTCTAGGTGTGGAGGGAGGCGATAATTCATCTCTCACTGTTAATATTCCAACGGTAGGCAGAATTCCCAGGGGTGCATCTGTTGAACGATTGGTTCCAACTGAATTTTTAAGTACTGACTTTGTTATTTTAAACCTTCATAGGGGCGATTTTTCCACAGCAAATAACATAGCAAATGCAATAGATGATTTACTGGGCCCTGGTACTGCGATACCTCTCGATACAAATAGCATTCGTGTAAGAGCTCCCGAGGATCCAACTCAAAAAGTAGCCTTTGTTTCTATTCTAGAAAATATTGAGGTTGAGCGAAGTGAACCTGCAGCAAAGATTATCGTAAACTCGCGTACGGGTACTTTGGTTATTAGTGGAAATGTGAAGGTAACACCTGCAGCTGTATCACATGGCACACTGTCTGTTAAAGTCAGTGAGGATGTTAATGTAGAAGGTGGCGACGCAACTGCTGTTGGTGCAGGTGCACAAGCAAATGCCGCCGCTGCAGCTGTGCCTGACACAGAAATAGAAGTTGAAGAGGATGTAGCTAAGGCATTTTTATTTGATGCGGGCGTTTCTTTGAGCGATTTGGTTGATGCAATTAACGCGGTGGGTGCAACTCCCTCAGACTTGGTGGCAATTCTTGAGGCCCTTAGAGAAGCTGGCGCTCTCAATGCGGAACTAATTGTTATTTAAGGCAGTGACATGACACAGCTCGCTAACAATCAAATAGAAGGTTTAATATCTCTGCAGAAAATGCAAGCTGAGTATTCTAACTCGACTTCTAATTTTGTAAGCTCTGAAAATTTATCTGAAAAAGGTTCAAATGCAGAACTACGGGCTGTGGCTGACCAGTTTGAAGCAATATTTTTGGAAATGCTTTTAAAGCAAGCTCGCGATAGCAAGTTAAGTGATGGTTTATTTGATACGAAAACAGACGACAATTTCGTTCAACTTTTTGATCAAGAATTAGCTAAAAGTTCTAGTGAGAAGGTCGATATTGGTATTGCAGAGGCAATAATTAGCCAAATGGCTAAGCATGGGCTTGAGAAATGAGCGATATCTTTGGAATAGCAAAGTCAGGTCTCCAAGCTTATAAAGAAGGCTTAGCTACGACTGGTCAAAACATTGCTAATGTTGGGAATGAAGCCTATGCTAGAAGGGAAGCCCCCACTAGTGAAGTTACGTCAGGCAAGGACGTTTTACAGGTGTCCAATACTGCTGGCTTTGGCGTTAGAGTAGATGGTATAACGCGAGCATTTGATCAATTTATTGATACGCAACTGCAAAGTGCTGCCTCAAGTTTTTCTTTTTCAACTTCTCAGGCTATGGTGCTCAACCAATTAGAAACTGTAGTAAGACCAGCCGAAGGCAGCGTCTCCCAGAAAATACAGGAATTATTTTCGGCGTTAAATTCTGTAGCACAAGATCCATCTGACTTAGCTTCAAGACATGTTGCGGCTGATGCATCAATGGCACTTGTCAATTCTATAACTACAGTTGCTAATGGCATATCGGATTTACGCACATTTGTTAGCCAAGACATAGAAAGTAATGTGGCACAGGCAAACGATATCCTAGATCAATTAGCAAACTTACAAAATCAATTACTAGGTATTTCTTCGAACAAACGTGGACCTAATGACTTATTGGATAAAAGAGATGCCTTGTTAAAAGATTTAAGCGAATTAATGGATATAAATGTAGAATATAAACCAAATGGTTTACTTGAAGTAAATGCGGGCACTTTTGGCCAAGGCCAGTCACTAATTTCCGGTATATACGTTTCAAAACTTGAGGTGCAAAAAGTCGACGGAACGTCTAAACTATTTATGAGAAGTTCAAATGGTGACGGACTATCAAAAATACAAGTGCAGGCTGGAAAAATTGCCGGCAATCTAGCTTCAGACATAACGCTCGTTCAGACAAAATCAGCTTTGGATCAGTTATCCCAAAAGCTAGTAAGAGAATTTAACGAAGCTCAAACTTTTGGTGTGGACTTAAATGGTGAACTTGGCGGAGAGTTTTTCAGTTTAGATGGTACTAAGATTGAAAAGCAGGGTACAATGCTGAGCTCGTCTCAGATAAGTTTATCAGGCAATAAAGATCAATATTTAGGACAAAAATTAGAGGTAAGTTATTCTGCTGCAGATGAGACTTGGACTTTAAAGAATGATCTTGGAAATGAATTAGGTAAGTTTGAAGATTTTTTTGAGTATGAAGGCCTCACAATCAATATCTCTGGAGAAGGTGCCCTTGGAGATAACTTTGTGATAAACTTCACGGAAGGCCTTTCAGAAAATCTTACTTTTCAATTGGAAAATGGGCGACAAATTGCGGCAAGTGCTTTCTACTTAGTTGAGAGGGACCCGCTCAATACCAGTTCAGCAAAGGTTTCAATCAGTCGCTTTGATGAAGTTGACCCTGGAGCGGCTCCTACCTTAAACTCCATGTTTGAAGCACAAAGAAATAGTGCCAATCCGATAGATTTTTTGAATAATGGCGCCCTTGGCGTTATTAATGATGTAGATCAACTAAATAATTTAACCTCAATCAAAACCCAGTCCAAACTTCAATTCAGTGAGCCACTAACTTCATTGGATTCTTCGACCCAACTTATTATCAAACTTGATAATGTAGATAGAATATTTGAATTGGGTGATCTCCATAGTTCGATAGATAACTATCAAGTTCTGGCTGATTATTTAAATTCAGGTGTCATAAGATCAGATGATGTTAATGCGTTTTCCTTCTCAGACCTGGGTCTGTTTGCTGGAGGTAATTTGTCAACTTTGAGTGTGACTTCAGCTTCTTTACCAAATTATTCCTCTTATCCGTCCATGGAGAGTGGAACTTTTGGTTCTGCAACGGGTATATTAATTCCCGCACAACCAGGAAATGCTGATATTCAAATTTTCACAAGAGAGGGTGTTCAGCTGGCTGGACGGCCTTTGAGTCAATCAGAAATTACGTCATATGTTTCTTTTGAAAACGGATTTTCTAGAAATGCTGAGTATCGCAGTGACTACCTAAGCAATGATTTGTCCGACACATATATTGGAGCCTCTGTTGTAAGAAAAACAACGGATGGAAATCATCTCGCATCGATTTCAAGCCTTGGACTTGCCAGCTCTGTTGACTCAAATCTCAGTGTAGCGGCCATGGCAGATTTTCCTACATCACGACCAATGATGAGTGCGCCGCTTACGATTACAAACGACGTTGGGGGCTCTTACACATTCCAACCCGAAACAGGTATGATGGCAGGGAACATAGCCGAAAGCCTTGAAAATGAAATATCTAAACTTGGATTGGCTGCCAGTGCTTCAAATAGACTTGAAATATTTAATATAGCCAACGGCACATTATCATTTGATTTGTTGGGAGATAATTCTTCAGCAGTTTCGATCAGTAAAACTATTTCTGATGGTGATACAGGCGGCTTGATCAATGAGATAAATGATGCCGCGGATGTTACTGGAATAAAAGCTTACACCTCAGGTGAAGGTGCCATTATACTCGAAAAAACAGATGGCAACGATATCATCATCAAGAATTTGGTCACGGCTAACGCTTCGACAATTTCAACGAGACAGATTGATGAATTTGGTGAAGTTATTGCCACTGCGGCACAAGGTATTCCTGTTACAGTTAGTACAGGAAATTACATTGTTTCTGGAGGTCAGATAAAAATCACAAGCCCTTCCGAACTGCAAGTTACCTGTGGTGTAAATACCCTTAATAGCCAAAAGTCTGAATTTATTAGTAGCTTTATCGATAAACAATTTGATCTCGAAAATAAAAAAATTGACTTTAAGTTTGACGCTTTGGCGGGAGTTGACGCGAATGCACACGACCAAACGGGTTTGATAGGCGTTGCCGCCTCTAGCTCATATTCTTTTGTATTGTCTTCAGATAATGACAACCAAAGCAACGCGGCCATAGTAAAGCCAAATTCAACAGGTGAGCTTACTTCAGGTGCTGTGGCGGCAGCGCTGGTTTCGGAATTAAGAAAAGCTTCTCCGCAATCAAATTTTGTTGGTAATGAATTTGATTTTCAGGATGGATTTCCTGCGGATCAAAGCATAATAGAGTTCCAGTTAGGGGAGCACAAATACTCTGCTGTATTGAATAACAAGCTTACCTATACAGTTGAGGGCAGCGACGTTATTATTGCTGGGGAGAAATTTTCACAAGCAGATGCTTTAAAGCAAATAGTCAATGCGAGTTCCTTTACTATTTCTGGCCCTGAAGAGGATCGACTGACTGTGGGATTTGAGGTTCACGGTGCTGGTTTCCGGCTTTTTGCAGCGGCAAAAGATGGAGTAGTTTCAGGCCATGGTGTACGACTTTCTGATAATAATTCTGCTGCACAAAAGAGTATTTTCCATTTAGATCATAATACTGCTGGTGATACAAAAACTAGGATCATCAGCGGTGAATTCGATACTACCCAAGGGGCTCAAGTAAATTTTGCTCAGGTCATTGCAGGCAACACAACGATTGATTTATCCTTCGACCCTGATACAGATCCGAAATTAACACAGTCGGCTGTCATCGCAGGCATATCCATTTCACTTGAGGATACTGGCAATGATAATGGTCGCATTGTTGTTACCGTCGATCAATCGACCGCTGATTTAGATGTCGGTTTGAAAGCCACGAACAATTCAGCTAATTTTGGAGTTCTGACATCTTCTTCGCAACTTATGCTGGAGAGCGGAGGGTTTTCGGTAGTTAACCATGATAATGAACGGGTCACTACCACAGCGACTGTTGAGTCTCTAGCGAATGAAGTTTTTTCTATCAATGGCTTAAGTGGGGAGGATTTAATAGTTATTGCTGCTGGTACTGGTAAGATTTCTCTATTAGGCGACGTAGAAACAAAAATAGACGAATTAGATCCTAGAGAATTACAAGCAAAAGTTTCTGCGAATGATTCAAAAAGAATGGATATTTTTGATATGGTTTCGGGTGATTTATTAGGTTCCCGTAAAATCAATGAAACTAATGATTTCTTTTTTAGAGACTTCAAATGGGAACTAACTGGAAATTTGGCAAATAATGACATTTTTAATGTTAGAACGACAACAGAAAGACTGGATGATGCATCAAATTTAGTTCAGATGATGAAATTATCTGAATTATCAGTAGCAACGGGAAAAGGCGGTTATTCACAACAATATAATGATTTAGTCATGGATGTTGGATTTAATGTTCGCTCAAGCGAGCAAGGACTTGAAAATGCGAAGTTAATTTATGACGTAGCAGCAGATCGCAAGTCAAGCTTTTCTGGAGTTGACTTAGATACAGAGGCGACACGGCTCTTAGAGCAGCAACAGGCCTATCAAGCTCTGGCTAAAGTTTTGAGTACTGCTAAAGAGATGGTCGATACGCTTCTAAGGTCGATGTAGATGAGAGATGAAAAATGACGATAGGGACTACTAGATTTTTTGGAAATAATAGTGAATTATTTTCGCGGCTGAACTCAGAATTGCAATCTCTTCAAACGCAGGCTGGGACCGGCAAAGCTGAATTGAAATTAGCCAATAATATTGAAGATATTTCTAAACTCAGTGCGGCCGAAGAAAAAAAATCTGATACAAAACAATTATTAAATAACTCTCAGCGTGCACAAACAGATTTGGAAGTAATGGATGTTGCGTTTGAAAGACTTCAGAATTTACTCGTTCGACTTCAAGAGTTAGCAGTTGAAAGTGCCAATGATACGCTTACTCCCGTAGAGCGCGAGCGGTTTGTAGGTGAGGCCTCAATGATTAAGTCTGAATTAATTGATGTTGCTAACCAGAAAGACAATTTTGATAATAGCCTTTTTGGTGGTGTATCGGGAGCTGAAAAACCATTCCATCAGGATGCTAACGGACTAGTTAAATACGCAGGCTCCTCATTAGCAAAAGAAATCCAGGTTACTTCTGGTTTAGCCGTAAGACAAAATTTTTCGGGTTCAGAGGTTTTTCAGAAAATTAATGGACAGAATGGTGAATTTTCGGTTTTTGAAGTTGTCGATGATCTTATCGCAAGTCTTAAAATAGATCTAAACAGTGGCAAATCATCAAATCTATTCTCAAGTTCACAATCGGCAACAATTAGGCTTCCTAATACGGGCCCAAAAGCAAATATCTCTTTCACGATAGAAGCGGGTGAAAACACTATAAATCTTAGCCAAGATATTTTTGGCAATGATTTCTCTGCAATAGCCAGTTCAATAAACAGTCAAACGGCAGAGACGGGATTAACTGCCAGCTTTAATGGTGACAATGAATTAGTTTTAACTGGTAACATAAACGAGCTAAAAATTAGTGAATTTGTGTATGAAGGAGACTCGGTTGCTGATCCCACTATTCAAGTAGTTAATTCAAATGATGGAACGATTATTGAAGATATTGCTCAAAAACACTTGCAGAGCGAAAATATTCGATCAAAAATTAGAAATGTCTTTGAGCATTTTGCAACAAAACGATCTGAGGTAAGTGCTGCGGCTCGAAGAGCGCAGGATGCAGAGGTATCTGCTCAGGATATTCTTCTTGTTTTAGAGGAGGATATATCTGAAATAAAAGATGCAGATCTAGCAAGTATTTTAACCCAACTTGAATTTTTAATGACACAGAAAGATGCTGCTCAAGCAACTTTTACAAGAGTTACTAGCAAGTCGTTATTCGACTTTTTGGGATAATACCGTCTCACTTGGTATATAACTTGCTCCTTTGATGCAAACTAGGAGCAATTAATGTTTTCAATAATTAAATCTGGCATGTCTTCAGCAATGCATGAACTATCTGTTATTTCTAATAACGTTTCGAATGCAAATTCTAATGGCTTTAAAAAATCCCTAGTGGCTTTTTCGGATTTTGCAGGTGGTTTACTTCCAGATGCTGTTGAAAGTGTTTCCAGTGGAATGGGTTCTTTTGTTGAGCAAACTAGGATTAGTGATGGTCAAGGCGCAGTGCTGTCCACCGAAAATATCACCGACATGGCTCTAATTGGAAATGGTTTCTTTGCTATTCAAAATGTTAGTGACAACAGCGTTTCCTTTACCAGAAATGGAGCTTTTGGACTTGATGAAAATGGCTTTCTCACCACCGGAGATAATCATCGTGTTCTTGGAGCACCTCTAGTTGATGGAGCCTTTGCTCCTGTTGCAGGTGGCATTGAAACTTTATTTCCTATTCAAATTCCAACTCAGCAGGAAGACGCTGTAATGTCTGAACTGCAAATTTCGAAGGACGGGAAAATATCTGCTCGATACGGTGAGCAAAACCTTACCCCAATAAGTTCATTAACACTTGGAATTTTTTCAAATCCAACGGGATTGAAGGAGCTTGGAAATGCTCGATTTTCAGCAACTGAAAAGTCTGGTCTGTTAACTTTAGGGTCACCCCTTTCAGCTGGCTTTGCTGAGTTAAGAACTGGTGGATTGGAGCAATCTAACGTTAATGTCACTGATGAATTAACTGCAATGATCAAGGCACAACAACAATTTAATGGCTCGGCTCGTCTCATGCAGGCTAATTCTGACATGGTAGAAAAACTTACGAGATAAAAATAATATTAATTGGAATGGTGATTAAAAATGGCTAGCTGCATAGAGTGCAATGTAAAAATGGGGTACAGTGAAACTAATGCATCACGTAACCACGATGGATTGTGTATTTCTTGCTATGTTAAATCTTTAGTGAAGACAAAAATAAATGCAGCTAACAATACGAAGCAACCAACAAATGCTAGGTCTTTAGATCACTTATTTGAAAAGTTTGAAAGCATTACACTAACAAGCGAAACAGCGCCCAATCTTCGAGTTAAAAAACGTTTTGGTATCGTCCATGGTGAAGCAACGTTAACGGGTACTCCACATGAAAAGCCAAAACTATTGGACCGTTTGAGACGAAAAAAGAAATCTGTCGAGAATAACAATATATTCAAAAAAGTTATTGAAGAGGCGAATGTTGAGTTGAAGGCAAACGCAATTAGACAGGGGGCAAATGCTGTTCTTGGTTATAATATGAATCTAACAACCACCGCATTTGGTTCTAAAAATTACGTAATTGTTTCGGTAACAGGAACGGCGGTCGAAACAGCCTAAGACTGTATCGACCACTCTAAGAAATTATTACAAGCCTTTTTTCGAGTGGCAGTCAAAGAAGTGCCCAGTAAAAGTTGTAATACCGTTCTTTTCTTCCCAGCCAGTAATAGAAAGTGCATTTGCACCTGTAACTAGAGCCCTGTTTCGCATTGCGATAAGTGTTTGCGTGTATGGCAACTCACTGGAAAATTTTAATGCTATTGTTCTCGAACAGAAATCGCTACCGCGCGTGTAAGCGTACGCATGAACACTAACCTTTTCCGATCCTTTAAGAGCTTTAGCGTCTAAAATTGTTAGAGTTGTAGCATTTGTCCCGTTATCGGTGCTACTCTGATTATTCGCTGGCGGAATTGTAACCTGACAACCTGCTACCATCAACGCCATAGTAATTGGCAATATAAACTTTTTTATATTTTGCATACTGAATTCCTTTTTCCTGCAATAGTCCAACGACAAACACTATGTGCATGTTAGGTTTCTATAAAAAAATATTCAAAAATTAATTTAAAAACTATTTTTTCTGCACATTAAGATAGCTTATGTTAATCCTAAATTCAGGTGGATTGTCATGTTAAGAGAATTTGAAAAGAAAGTTGCAAATGAATACAATTCTCGCTTTCTAAGGTACGGAACGCAACCTAAATCAAGCCTGTGGTTTTCTGAAAGCCGTCAAATTTTAAGATTTGATGTCATAATTAACTGTATTACAAGAACTTCAATGCCGCTCCATTTTAAAATTAATGATATCGGCTGTGGTTATGGAGGATTTTTAAAGCGTCTGCAGAGCAATTTCGGTAACGACCGGTTTTCCTATGCGGGTTTCGATTTAGCAAAAAGTCCTGTGGACTACTGCAAGCAGAAATATGCTGGCAGTGGAGTAGAGTTTTATTGTGGTAGCACACCTCTGGAAATTGCTGATTATAGTGTAATGTCGGGAACATTTAACTATGCTCCAGATCTAACTGTTAGGGAATGGAAAGATTATTTGTTTGGGAGCCTTAATTCAATTTGGAATTTAACTCGCCATAGCATGATTTTCAACTTGATGATCTCCGAAGAAGAAAAAATAACGTCCCAAAGAATTTCATATATCAGAAAAGATACTATTACCAACTTTTGTAACAAAAATTTTGGTGTAACTTATGAACATTTCTCTTCCAAGCTGCCACGCGAAATAACCTTCTGTGTGCGGAAAAGATAAATTAAGGAAAACAACTCATCTTAATGGCATGCCATTTGCAAGCGCTTACTAAGTTAGGCGAGATAAATGTTTAAATTTCTTTTTTTATTTTTTGCGCTCGGTTCGGCTGCAGTTGTTTATAAATCAGTCGAGAGTAATTATTTATCGCAAACAATTATTGCGAGAGTTTCTCTGAAAACTAATTGTGAATTGGATCCAAAAGCCTTTGCTGTAAAAAATATAAATTCCGGCGAAATTAGAGAATTCCAACATGGCGAGGCATTTATAAAAGCTACCTTAGCGGATGAATTGATGATCGTTTTGTCTGAGAAATTTGAACATGTTTCATTTGAAGGCGAAGTTGTTCCAGTAAAACAAAAGCTTGAAGTGTTCCAAGATTGTACAAAGCCCAAAGGTATAGAGGGAATTTTCAAAAGTTTTAACGAACAATTTGCAGCAAAATAAACTTTATACTTCCCCAAGGCTAAATTTACTAGTGTTGAGACTCAATTTCTCGTTTCTTTGTGTTCTTTAAAGGAGCTTGTTGACATCTAAACCGTATAAGCCTATATGCACGCGAAATGCTGACGAGGGTCGCCTCGCTAGTGCTTCATAAATGGAGTGGTCAAGATCTAAGCTTTTGGCTTCGATCCTCTGAAACGCCGCCGTATCGTTCTAGTATAAATAGACGATTACGGCTCTTTGCATTGCGGACGCGCAGTG
>Ga0163109_10001621_pt1 | contig 17760 bp, 20 predicted proteins | sample CRUFie1St13metaG_FD_108704 | JGI IMG/M metagenome (GOLD analysis project Ga0163109, IMG submission 108704) | Marine microbial communities from the Costa Rica Dome - CRUD Field 142mm St13 metaG | ecosystem: Environmental > Aquatic > Marine > Oceanic > Photic zone | place: Costa Rica: the Eastern... | reverse complement strand
TGCCCCCCCTGTGATTAGAATTCTCATTGGACGTTTAATCTCGACCACCAGTATGGGATTCCAAGAACAATTATGTCAACCGGCCGTTAAATGGAAAGTCTTCCAGAATGGGAGACCAGTGATTTAGTTCTCAGATCGGTCTCCGGATTCGTATTTCTCAATCCACTCGCGACTCCATGACGAAAAATCGCCGCTCTCGATGTGATCTCTGGCCTGCTTAATTAAATCTAAGTAGAAAAAAAGGTTGTGAATTGTCAGCAAGGTACAACTCAGAATCTCTTTGGCAACCGTCAGGTGCCGTAGGTAAGCACGGCTAAAGTTTGCACAAACATAATTGTCCATCCCTTCAACCAAAGGCGATGGATCTTTCGCAAATTTTGCATTCCGGATGTTTTTCATTCCGAAAGGTGTAAAAAACGCCCCGTTCCTAGCCACGCGAGAAGGGAGCACGCAATCAAACATATCAACTCCAAGCCCAATCATTTTCAGCATCTGGGGAGGAGTCCCAAGACCCATCGTGTAGCGAGGCTTTTCTAGCGGCAGAAACGGTATAGTCACTCCCACTTGATGGAGCATCTCAGGCTCCGGCTCTCCAACGCTAACCCCTCCAATGGCATAGCCCGAAAACTCTAGGGCAGAGAGTTCTTCTGCAGACTGACGCCTCAAATCCTCAAAAGTAGAACCTTGAGCTATCGCAAACACGTGCCGTCCGGAGGCGGTGAAACCTATATCATCCGCAACTTCAAGACATTTTCGAGCCCATCTAGTCGTACGCTCAACCGCTTTCACACAATCTTGCTTCTCGCAGGGGAAAGGCGGACATTCATCGATCACCATAGCGATGTCAGACCCGAGATTTGCTTGAATGGACATTACCTCCCGCGGTCCGAGAAAAACTTTCGATCCATCTAAATGGGACTGAAACGAAATTCCCCCTTCGCTGATTTTGCTCAACTTTGCTAAGCTAAAAGCCTGAAAACCTCCACTGTCAGTCAGTATTGACCCGTTCCATCCCATAAAAGAGTGGAGACCACCGAAGTCTCTAACCAAATCCGAACCTGGCCGCAAGTTTAGATGGTAGGTGTTACCTAGAATGATCTGAGCGTCAATCTCATGTAACTGTTTAGGAGTCAGACCTTTAACGGTACCCTGCGTTCCAACCGGCATGAAGATAGGGGTTTCGATATTTCCGTGCAATGTTTGCAGTCTTCCTCTACGGGCGAATGAATGCACATCAGTGGCGATTAGCTGAAAATGATCTGTCATTTGAATTTGTTCGAACGCTAAGAGGGAGGACTTCCAGCAAGCTTTCAACACTTCCTTACTCAATTCCAATAAGACCCAACAAAAGCGACAAAGTAGCATGGTTCATCCGACAGAATCCCGTCCTTGACCCCGAAAGATCACCCCTATTTAAACGCCATCATTGATAATGCTACTGGTCATCGACAACTACGACTCCTTCACGTACAATCTTGTACAGTATTTTGGAGTCCTGGGGATCGAGCAACGGGTGTTTCGCAACGACAAGATTTCAGTTGAGGAAGCCTTGGCGCTTCGACCTTCAAAGGTACTTATTTCTCCTGGTCCCTGTACTCCAAATGAGGCTGGCAAAAGTATTCCAATAATAGAAGCATTCGCCGACAAAGTACCCATTCTTGGAGTCTGTTTGGGTCATCAGTCAATCGGACAGTACTTCGGTGGCAACATAGTCCGGGCAGATCGGCTGATGCATGGAAAAACCTCCGTCGTAAAGCATAACGGAAAAGGGATCTTCGCAGGAATTCCAAATGAGATTAGAATTGCTCGCTACCATTCCTTGATCATAGAACCAGAATCCTTTCCGGATATTCTCCAAATCGTAGCCGAGACGGATGAAGGCGAGATTATGGCCTGCCACCATCGAGAGCGGCCCATTTGGGGCCTTCAATTCCACCCAGAATCAATCGCGACGCAAAATGGGATGGATATTTTAAAAAATTTCATCAATCTTTAATTTACAATGAGATGCCCGAAGTGCGCATCGACGCTCGACAAAGTAGTCGATTCCCGGATCAGCAAGGATGGGGCAACCATTCGGCGGCGTCGTGAATGTATGGATTGTGGACACCGGTATTCTACGATCGAAGAAATTCTTCGCGAGAATCTGTACGTATTCAAGCGAGATGGAAGACGGGAGGAATTCGACAAGATAAAGATAATTAATAGCTTAAGGAGAGCCTGCCAGAAACGCCCTGTTGACGCTGAACAGATCAATATCCTCGTCGAAGATATGATCGACGAGCTAGAAAACGAGTTTGGTATGGAAATTCCTTCCACTGCGATTGGAGAGAAAGTGCTCTTGAATCTCAAGAATATTGACCCGATCGCCTACGTCCGGTTCGCAAGTGTATATAAAGACTTTCGCAATCTGGAAGAGTTCTTAGACGAGATTGGATCTCTGTCGAAACAACCCATTCTATGAGCCGTACAAAACCAGAAGATCTTTCGAAATTGCAGGTAGTCTGTTCTCTATTCTCAAAAATCGTCGGTAATGACCTCTATTTCGCTCAACAAATAAAGGAGTCCATCGAGGCGTCGCTTTCTAAAGAGCAGTCCTTGCTTTTTCAGCCGTTCATTTTTCGGGCAAAGGAACTGGTTTCAAAATTGGAAAGCAATCCGACTGAAACGGGGATAGAATTGGTTGAAGCTGATTCCGAGCAAGCACCCTTTTCCATGCTCGATCTACGCGTAAATCTTCTTGATGCCCTCAAACAGATCTGTCGGTTCGATAAAGGTGTAGTGGTACTCACTGGGCTGAGGGAAGCCATTTGCCCAAGCGGAAGACGCTGGTCCAAAACGAGAAAGATAGAGTATGAGGAAGCGATCTGCTACGTGCGCACATTTTGCCAGAAGCGCTCTCGTGCTTCGTCTAAACTATCGCTTGTTATTCTTTAGTTCCTTAAGAGATTCGCGGAAAAACCAAATCTAGCCAAACTCGACCATGCCCACTGAAAAAACCCTGTTTCAAAAAATCGCTGATCGAGAAATTCCTAGCAACTTCGAATACGAAGACGACCTCTGCTTCGCTATTCGTGACATCGATCCCCAAGCACCAACACATGTGCTTGTAATACCCAAGGTCCCGATAATACGAATCGGCAAAGCGAAGCTAGACCATCAGTCTCTACTAGGACACTTGCTTCTGACTGCCAGCAAAGTCGCCGACAAGCTGGAACTTGCGGCAGGCTACAGAATTGTGATCAACAATGGCCCACATGGGGGAGAAGCCGTTCCTCATCTTCATGTTCATCTATTGGGAGGTCGCCAAATGGCCTGGCCCCCGGGCTGACCATGGGTAAATCATTCTAGCTGTACTTGGATACAGCTTAATCGGGATTATCAAAGCGTTTAGCCACTTATCCCTTCAGTTTAAACATCATTAGGGCCGAAGTAATATCTGCAGCAGTAATCTGGAGCTGCTTCGCTATCCGATCAGCATCAAGAGCCTCCCCACCCTCAAACAGCTTTATCAATTTAAATTCAACTTCATCAAGCTCCCCAATGTTGTATTCCCATACTCTAGGGTACGCGATGTTCAAATGGGGGAGCACCCTTTCGTATTCAAGTTCCGTCAGGGGATCGCCAACGCTCGACAGGAGAAGTGCTTTTTCGCGAATCAACCGATTGCAACCTCGGCTCGTCTTCTGGTCAATCCTACCCGGAACCGCACAGACAAGTCTCCCCTACTCACCTGCGAACAGTACAGTTTTCAACGATCCTCCAGTTTCATCAGACTCAACAACAATCACCGCTTGTGAAATGTCACTGACGAGCCAGTTACGCATCGTTATTCGTCAATCCTCTCTTCCTCCACACACAAGGCTTCACCCAAATACTCCAGCACATCTGTCGTCCGAACGGCAACCTGACCTTTTCGACTTGCCAACAAATCTGCTGCCTTTCCATGCCAGTATACCGCTCTGCAAGCAGCACTCAGCGCATTCTTTGGGGACTGAGCTAAAATACCAGCAGCGAGGCCAGCCAGTAGATCTCCACTCCCCCCTCTCGCAAGGACAGAATTTCCAGTTGTACTCAAATATAGGCTCTCGCCATCACCAATTCGAGTCATGGCTCCCTTGAGGGCAACAATTATGGAATGCTCTTGTGCAAACTCCTGCAGTTTGCTGTTCACATCGGAAATCTTTCCTTCCAAACCAAGGATTCGTTTAAACTCCCCCAAATGGGGAGTAACGATACAAACACCCTGAACACATTGTAGGACACTTGGCTGCAGGGCATCCGCATCGATAACAATAGATCCGCTCCATCGTTTAAGCAGTTCGACAAGCAGGTTGACTGTCTCTGGATCATTCCCCATTCCGGGACCCACTAGGATTGCGCTAGCGTTTGACTTAATTGTCCTGATATAATCGAGCCCTTTAGAGGAAAGTCCACCAGATGGGGATTCTGGCCAAGGCACCCACATAGCCTCAGGAACTAGTGGAGCCAACACGGGAACGATACCCGCCGGTGCACAAACAGTAACCAGACCCACTCCACTCAGCAATGCTGTTCGAATGCTCATGAGAAGCGCACCCGGCATTTCTCTCGATCCAGCTAGGATAAAGAGATGGCCGTAGAACCGTTTATCAACATATACTGGTCGCCTCTTTCTCATAATATTCAGAGTAGAGTTATTCAATACCCGATTTTTTGATTCTATCGGGTCGTTGAAAAGACCTATATCCAAATATCGTATACTACCAATCGAAGCGTCTCTCCCCCCTTTCAGCAAGGGGCTCTTCAGAATACCCGTCGCAAAGGTTACGTCTGCCTTAAAACAAAGGTCATCTGCTTCATCACCCAACCCGCTAGGAAGATCAACCGCGACCCTGAGTCGAATATCTTTAAGCTTATTTGCAAATTCGATCACTTTCCGGGTAGGGCCTTTCGTCGGCGGACGAAACTGCATGCCAATAAGTCCATCGAGACATATATCAAACGGTTCGCCGGCCTGCCAATTTTCGATTTCGCTATACCAATCGCTGCTTACGTCATCATCACTTTCAAAAATCGCCAACCGGTCTTCTGGAACACGATTCTTCAATTGCTCTAAAGATCGAGCCGTATTTGGTTTCAGGGTACTCTCTGGACTTATTAGTATAAGCGTCACTATCCCCACCGATCCCACTCTGGTCATTTCATCAATCCCCAAGAGAGCGTCTCCTCCATTATGGCCTTTGCCAATAAGACCGAGAACGGAAAGTGATTTATTACTGTATCGAGAAAATCTATACTCTTTAAGAATTCCTTGGCCCAATTTACGGCCTACTTTAGACATGGCATCCCATATCTTCTCGTCTGAATTCAACATGGATTTCTCATATTCCCCCGCTTCTTTGCAGCTAAGTACCGGATCCGAATTTTCGAAATATTCTACCCTCATTTTCCTGCCATTCTCCCTTAAGAATGTTCCTATTTATCCTATCAGTCCCGCTATCGCGATTGCCGTTTTTTCGGTATGAGTGAGGCTGATGGATATCCGAGATCCACCAATTGAGAGCATGAAACGTCGCGCTTTTTCATCCAATTCAATCTCAGGCTGTCTTCTTTCACCCATTGCGACTCCAATAGACTTCCAATCGAAATATTCACCAATTCCAGTCGTGAATGCCTTCGATACCGCTTCTTTAGCCGCAAATCTAGCCGCCAAATGTTGGTCAGGATACTTCATCTTCATACAATAATCCAATTCCGTTGGTGTGTAGACTCTTTGTAAGAACCGGTCAGCTTGGCGTTTTCGCATAGATTTGATTCGCTCTACATCCACAATATCGACACCAAGGCCCAGAAGCGGGCCGGAAGGAGGCAACCGAAAATCACCAGTCATTGTTCAAATTTCACTAAAACCCTAACCATTAATCAAGGATTTCATCTCTCGAACGGCATCGGCAATTCCGCAAAACAGTGCCCGACTAACTATGCTGTGACCGATGTTTAACTCATGTAGGTTGGGAATCGTCCTAACCTCCTTGATATTGGTGTAATTGATTCCATGCCCCGCATTCACCTTTAGCTTCAAATCAAGCCCTTGCTTGGTTCCAACAAGTAATCGATCGAATTCATCGGCCCCGTTTTCGAGATAGTAAGCATTTGCGTACGCCCCTGTGTGCAACTCGATATGTGAAGCCCCCGAATCCGCGGATGCAGCGATCTGATCTGAATCAGGGTCGATAAACAGACTCGTTACTATGCCGGCAGAGGCTGCGGTGTTTACAATTGCCTTCACTCTTTCAAAATTACCCACCACATCCAAGCCCCCTTCGGTTGTCACTTCTTCACGGCTTTCAGGAACAACACAGATCGAGTCGGGGTGGACTTCCAAGGCGAAAGCCATCATCTCGTCTGTCGCCGCCATTTCCATGTTTAAGCGAGTCGAAATCACTTCGCGGATCTTGAGAACATCACTCTTTTGAACGTGACGCTCATCTTCTCTCGGATGCACAGTAATCCCATCGGCTCCCGCCTTTTCTGAAAACAGAGCGATCTCAATTAGGTCCGGTTCGACAATGGGGCCAAATTTCTGTCCTAGACCCCGATAGCGGGCTTCGCGAACCGTAGCCGCATGATCGATATTGACGCCTAGAAGAATGTTTGCGTTAGACATGATGCTCTATTGGCTAAGGTTTTCATTTGAATCCTTCAGAAGATTGAAAGCAGGAACCATAGAAGACAACTAAAGAAAAAATTAATGACACCAAATAACGCCAAACGAGAAAACCTGCTTCTCAACATCATTTTCAATATTGTTGCACCTAGTGTGACATTCTCAAAATTGGATGACCTATTGGAAAAGGTCGGTTTAGAGGGCATGTTGAGTCCAACCCAAATTCTAGTAATCGCCGTATCAATCCCACTTGCGTATGGAATCTACGACTACATCAATAGGAGAAATGTCAATCTATTCTCAATCCTCGGATTCGCGAACGTAGGACTCACAGGACTCATCGGAGTCCTTGCTCTTGATGGCCTTTGGGTCGCAGTAAAAGAAGCCAGTCTCCCGGCGATCTTTGGAATACTGGTTCTCGCAAGTGCGAAAACCGAAAAACCTCTCATTAGAACCATCTTCTACAATCCTGATGTGATCGACGTCGATAAGATCAACAAGATTGTAGCCGAAAGAAATGAGGAGTCTGCTTTTGAGAAGCTATTCTCTCTTGCTACCCTCCTCTTTGTCGTTTCCTCAGTTTTTAGCGTGGTTATGAACTTCGTACTAGCCCGAGTTTTAGTAACGAGTTCAGGAGGCACGGAGCTCTTTAACGAACAAATGGGCCGCATGACCTGGATTTCCTACATCGTTATCGTGATTCCAGGAATGGCGATTTCCATCGTCGCCATGTGGAAACTCTACGCCGGGCTTATGAAGCTGACCGGGTTGAAATTCGAGGAGCTGATGCATCCTCATCATTCAAAAAAGTAGGCCCTATTCTGAAATTTCAAATCGCTATCTGCGATTCTCCTCTACGATCAACTGACTTATCCGTAAAGCCTGTGCTGGTTCCGGTTCCACTTGCAATCTAACCCCATGTAGATTTGGGGCTCCAACGAAGTCTAAACGGGCTAGGTTTTCGATACGATCGGCGAGCCGCACCTTCATGCATAAGTGGCTCGTCTACAGGGATATATTGGAGCCTCAATGGGAACCATAAAAGGCTTGGTGAACGCCATCCTAAACTCGTGCAGTTGCTCAAGAAAGCAAGTAAAGCCTAGAATAAGTATCGCCATGCCTAGGGAATCCAAATTAAGCACTTTCGCAAATGCATTTTCCAGCCATGCTTTATTTGCCTTATCACGAGCGACAAACTCTTCTACGGCTCGAGGAGCATCAGGCTGGTTATTATTTTGGCTGCCAACGATATGAAGGGTCGCAAACTCAACCCCATCTCAAAATCCACATTCTATTTTCATGATAATCTCTCTAATTCGTATTTGTAGATTGTATTTTTATTTCAATAGGCTTTCCGCCTCCCTTAACCTACTAGACTCGAAAAATCGATCCCGAATGATCGTTAATCTCTCAAGCAGATTCATCGATCCCACGGCTTTTCGATAACAGTCTATCCATTCATTGTATCCCAGCGTATAAACCAATGGATGATCAAATTACGAGAAACTGTCCCAAGTGCACCGCACTGTTTCATTCGAAAATGAAGAAACTCCCATCGTTGGTTCCCTTACATGAACCTAAGCACGAGCTTTTCATGATTGACCGCTTCGACTACGTTGTCAGACCGTTCGTAGTTTTCGGGTGGGGAGTAGGGCGTGCACCCAAAAAGCAAAAGTTAAACGATCCCTCAAATTCGGGGTTTTTTGGTCCAGCACAATTGACGCCACAAATTTGACAGAGGGCGGTGAGTACTATAGAGAAAGACTACACCCCATCAATAAGCCCAGTTTGCAAGCTTTGAGCGACTCGACTCTACCCAACGGCATTCGAAATTCTATCCTCTGTCTTTCAACGCCACGTAGTCACGCAAAGCAGAACCCTGATAAATTTGTCGAGGGCGATTAATTTTCATTTTAGGGTTCATTGCGATTTCTCGCCAATTCGCCAGCCAGCCAGGCATACGGCCGATCGCAAACATCACCGTGAACATATCCGATGGAATACCCAAAGCCCGCAAAACAATACCACTGTAAAAGTCCACATTCGGATACAGATTGCGGGAAATGAAATAATCGTCAGCTAAAGCGGCCTGCTCCAAATGACGTGCAATATCTAAGCAAGGATCGTCAATTCCCAGCTTGTTCAAGAGCTCCCCGCAGGCTTTGCCGATAATTTTCGCTCGTGGATCGAAGTTCTTATAAACGCGGTGTCCAAAGCCCATCAACCGCTTTCCACTCTTACCACTCTTTGCCTCTTCGATAAATTTCGAACCGTCGTCTCCTGTAGCTCGAATCTCTTCTAGCATCTTAATCACTGCCATGTTCGCTCCACCGTGGGCCGGTCCCCAAAGGGCTCCGCACCCCGCAGCAACGGAGGCAAATAAATTAGCTCCACCTGAGGCCACCATGCGTACCGTTGAGGTGCTGCAATTCTGCTCATGGTCTGCGTGGAGTAGCAGCATTAGATCAAGCGCCCGACTTACCTCGGGAATTGCTTTATAAGGTCTTCCTTCTTCGGAAAACATTAGGTGCAAGAAATTGTCCCCAAACGAAAGCGATGAATCAGGCTGGTTTCCCTCAAGTCCTTTAGTCACACGGTATCCAAGAGCAGCCGCTGTCGCGGTTTGGGCGATGGCTGCAGCTGCCGCCTCGTCAAAATGCTCAAGATCCACGGCTCGATCGTTAGTAGCCAAGCTCGCATTGTAGCAGCTCATAGCACCTAGCATCGATCCCAACATCCCCATTGGCGGGGCATCGCGGGGAAAGCCTTTCAGTGCGTCGCACATCATTGGCGATACCGCAGTTCCCTCTCGAACTCTAGTTTTAAACTGATCCAGCTCGAATTGAGTCGGCAAATCTCCGTACAGGATCATGTATGACGACTCTAGGAAGCTCGACTTTTCAGCAAGTTGTTCGATAGGGATACCACGATAGCGAAGAATTCCTACTTCTCCATCGATGTAGGTTATTTCGCTCTGGCAAGATCCCGTATTTCCATAGCCCTCGTCGTAGGAAATGTAGCCAGTCGCTGAACGAAGCGTCCGAAAATCAACTGCCTTTTCATTCTCAACACCTTTGATGGTTGGAAAAACGTATACTTTGTCGTCCAATGTTAGGACTGCAGGTTTGCTCATGAGATCTCGTGCTTGTAAGTTACTGAGAATGTGGTGTAATCGAATAAATGGAACCGGTAAACTAATTTCCTTGGTAGCCTGATGTAAAGCACGACACGCCTAGAAGTTAACTATTAGCGATCTTAAGAGGCGAAGGATTCATCCTAATTACAAATCGAGACAAAATTGGAGTATATCTGAAGCCCCTTTTCCTGACTCTTCTCTGGGTGAAACTGGCAGGCTAAAGTGTTCGCACGGGCAATCGAGCTCGTAAAAACACCGTCGTATTCCGTGGTCGTTAGTACCAGTTCAGAGTCCTCTGGCACTGCGTAATAGCTATGCACGAAGTAAAAGTGGTCCCTCTCGCTGTCTAAATTCTCCCAGAAAGGAGAGTCATTTTGTTCGGTCCTAGCGGTATTCCAACCCATGTGGGGAATCTTGAACCCAGGCTTCGAAACAAAACGGACGACCTTTCCTGAAAATATCCCCAGACCTTTCACATGTCGCTCTTCTGAAACATCAAACAACGCTTGCAGCCCTAGGCATACCCCCATAAAGGGCCGATCTTCCTGTATCCATCCCGCAATTAAATCGTCAAAATTCGATGCTCGCAAACCGTCGACGCAATCTTCGAGGGCCCCCACTCCAGGAAGCACCAATCCTTCGACATCGGTAACTTCAGAAGGCTCAGTGACTACCTTTGGAGAGGCCCCCACCCTTACGAGGGCATTCTCCACACTCCTCAGGTTTCCCATTCCATAATTGATAATTGCGATTCTGGCACTCATTCCATCAAGAAGTCAGGATCCGTACGTCACTGGGAGACCTTTAGTCAACAGTCCACTTATCCCTGCTCAAAGCATTCCTTTGGTAGACGGAAGACGTCCTTCGAGACGACTGTCGATTGAAATGGCCATATCGACTGCCCTCGCCAAGCACTTGAAGATACACTCCGCAATATGATGAGGCTCTTCTCCATACTCAAGCTTAATATGTAAATTCGCTCCCAACGTATTGGAAAAAGCCCGACAGAACTCCTTCACAAGGACGATATTAAAGTCCCTCACATAGAATGTTGGGGCAATCACTTGATACTCAAGAAACGGACGATTGCCGAGATCGATTGCCACTCTTCCTAAGCACTCATCCATCGGAAGAATAAAGAAACCGTAGCGACGCATGCCTTTCTTGTCTCCAACCGCATTCTTAAAAAGCTGCCCCAACACGATTCCTACATCTTCAACCGTGTGGTGGTAGTCTACTTTTACATCCCCTATTGCGACAACTTCTAAATCGAATAACCCATGAGCAGCGAACAATGTCAGCATATGGTCGAAGAAGGGAACTCCTGTATCGACCTCAGCCTTACCGGTACCATCAAGATTGAGAAATGCCTTTATCTGCGTCTCCTTGGTTTCGCGTACCAGCGATGCTATTCGTTCTTCAGCCATTGTTCTATCGATTCGCTTAATTTGAGCATTTGACCCTCGTCTCCAACACTGATTCTTAAAAAACTGTCAGTCAAGGCGTGTCCAGGAAAATACCGAACCAATATTTTCTCGGATTTCAAGAACTCGAACAAGTTTAGAGCAACCGACGGCCCCTTTTCTCCCTTTCCATTGACAGGTTCCGTTAACAGCATATTCGCCTCAGATTCATAGGTAAACCATCCGAGCGAGTTGAGTTCGTCAAAATAATAGTCCCGCGTGCGAACCACTTTACCCACAATCGCCTTCATGTAACTCTGATCCTGTATCGCCGCTAATGCCCCGGCTTGCGACACTTGGTTAACATTGTAGCTATCTCGCACACGGTCCAAAGCCTCAATAATCTCCGCGCTCGCCAGTGCGTAGCCCACCCTCAAGCCCGCCAGAGCATACGATTTGGAAAGCGTTCTGGTGATCACCAGATTCGAGAATACTTCGACTAATTCGACTGCATTTTCCTTAGCAAAGTCGGCATATGCCTCGTCCACCACGACGATGCCTCTGAAGCTCTCTAGCAGTTTTTTGATCGACTCAGTCGAGAAACCGACTCCAGTGGGTGCATTGGGCGACGTGAAAAAAAGTATTCCAGCGTCGCACCCTAAAAGCTTTACCAAGGGCAGGTCCATATCACGACCAAACGGGATTTCGATAGTACTTGAATTTTGAATCCCGCAAAGAACGGGATATAGTGAGTAGCTGGGCGAGGTATAACCTACCTTTCTCTCGATCGTCGAAAAAGCCCGCGTCAGCAAATTCAACAAATCGTCCGAGCCATTTCCAACGATCACATTGCAGGCATCCAAACCATGCAGATTCGCTAATTCTGAACGCAGCTCCGAGCTTCGGGGATCTGGATAGAGACGTAGTGAATCCCCTAAAGCGTCCCGAATCGCCGATTCAACATTGGGGCTTGGCGGATAGGGGTTTTCGTTCGTGTTTATCTTTACCCAGCCATCCTCTTTTGGTTGAAAGCCCGGTGCGTAGGCTTGCAATTTCTTTATATGGGGCAGCACATACTCCGAAACTAGAATTTGATCACTCATCGCTTCTCCAATCTAATCGAAACGGAGCGGCCATGCCCATCCAGTCCTTCCATTTTAGCAAAAGCCTCTGCTGCTGGAGCCGCCTTTTTCAGGGCACTTTCGGAGTATCGAATTAAACTGGAGCGCCGAAAAAAGTCGATCACCTGCAAGCCACTAGAATACTTTCCTGATCTTCCCGTGGGCAACTCGTGGCTTGGACCCGCGACAAAATCTCCAAGGGCGGTCGCCGACCAGCCGCCTTGCATGATGGCTCCCGCCGTTTTTATCGCTTTGGTAAGATATACCAATTTATCGGACTGGACCTCTAGTTCCATGTGCTCGGGCGCCACAAAATTTGCGACCTTCGCTGCTTCTTCGTACGTATCTACGACAACCGATAAGAACCCTTCCCTCAACACCTTTCGAATCAGCTTCGTGCGGGTAAGTTCCTTCATCTGTATTTTTATTTCAGCCCTAATTCGAGTAGCTACCCCCTTCGAGAGGCTTACTAAAAAAATCTTTTCCCTACCCGAACCATGCTCTGCTTGGGCAAGCAAATCGGCTGCCACAAATCGAGGGTTGGCAGAATCATCCGCGATTACCAGCACTTCGCTCGGACCTGGAAGCAGATCAACGCCGATGGTCCCATAAACCTGACGTTTGGCCTCAACGGTAAAGGCATTTCCTGGTCCGAACACTTTGGATACCGACTTAATCGTTTCCGTCCCATAGGCCATCGTTCCTATAGCAGACACTCCTCCAATCCGATAGGCTTCCTTGATGCCGCAAAGCTTTAGGGAGGCGAGTACGGCTGGATTGACCGATCCATCTTTTCCACAGGGCGTAAAAGCTACCAATTCCGGTACCTTGGCCAATCTCGCTAGCGCTCCGGTCATTATCGCGGTAGATGCTAGATCCGTAGGAATGTAGAGCCCCACACGATCCAACGGATAAAATCGTTCCCCTATTGTGGCCCCATGTTTGTTCTTAGCAGTCCAGGATTGGGGGAGTGCATGGCGGTGAAAATCTGATACGTTAGCGATCGACTCTTTGATAGCTTTGAGCTTCCATTTCTCCAATTTTCTGACAGAACCTGCCATCTCTGACTCGGAGATTCGGAATTGGGAAGGCTTCAAACGGAGCCCGTCAATGCGCCGCATCGTAGCCGCAACTCCTTTGTCACCCTTGCCCCTAATATCCGCGAGGATCTTGGAGACAGTATCGACTATATGCTGTGGGACTGCTGCGGTCTCGCAGAAAGTTGCCAACCTCTCCTGAAAGCCGCGTGAACGATATGCCAAATCTGCCATCACGCCACTAATGGAAGAGCCTCACGTGCTTGGCAAAGATAAATGTAATTTTAAAGTATCAATCCCTAGAGGAATCTCCAAGCACGAACGAATCCTATGGCAGAGGCATTATGAAATCCGATTCAGGCAGATTCTTGTTTATCTTCACTGAAGTGTATGCAAATTCCATAGTCTGGCTTCCAATGGCAGTTGAGAACGTGCTCACCATCTTCTTGGGAAAGCGGATTCCTTCTACCACTATTTCACCTTCTTCGAAGTACTCCACACCTTTACTATCGAGGGTTCTGCGAACTTGCCCTGTTTCCGCGTCGATATAGCGCTGGAAGGCAATTCCGTCTCCATGGTGATAAGTCAAAACGATACATTCATGGCCTTTGACCATCTCCTTGCCTTCGTAGATAATTTCTCCATTGCGGACGTTCGGCTTCTTGAAAAAGCCAAAAGCCTCCCGAACGCTCGCCTGCATAATAAGAATTCGGATCGGGTCAAATATCTCCATACTCAGAGGGACTGAATCAATAACTCTCTCGAAAGTGGTCCAGCCTTCTGAGTTGTTTAAAACCGATATCTCTTTCCTATCTCCGATCACCGCGACCATACGCTGCTTCATAGGTTTCTGGTAGACCATCTCTATCGTACCCAAATCCCCCGAGCTATAGAGCAGAGAGCCTTTGTAATGAATACTGGTAATCGAGTCCAACTGGTTACTATCACCTAAATAAGACCGTGCCAATTTGATCGTTTCTTCGATGATTTCTTCATCGGAGTCAGCTCCGAACGCTATTGAGCTTAACAGGATAGAAGCCGCGAGAACGGCCAAGGTTAATCGTTTAGTTTTCATAGTGATATTGTAAAAGTCTCAAACTGACGCCTATTCCCATTCAATTGTTCCAGGAGGTTTGGAACTTATGTCGTAAACTACACGATTCACGCCAGAAACTTCGTTAATAATTCGATTAGAAACCCGCTGAAGCACTTCGTAAGGCACCCTCACCCAATCGGCAGTCATCGCGTCTTTGCTCTCAACCACTCTCACCGCAATCACATTTTCGTAGGTGCGCTCATCCCCCATCACACCCACGGTGCGAACAGGCAGGAATACACAGAAAGACTGCCATACTTTAAAATAGAGATCCGACGCCATCATCTCTTCATGCAGTATCGCGTCCGCCTTCCGTAGAACGTCAAGCTTGTGCCTGGATATGCTACCCAACACTCGAACCCCCAGTCCGGGACCCGGGAACGGTTGGCGCCAAACGACCTCTTTCGGCAATCCCAACTCAGCTCCTAAAGCACGAACCTCGTCTTTGAACAACTGGCGCAAGGGCTCAAGAAGCTCAAATTTCATATTTTTAGGTAAGCCGCCAACATTGTGATGGCTCTTGATCGTGGCAGCCGGATTGCCATCTATCGACACGCTTTCGATAACATCTGGGTAGAGTGTACCTTGGGCAAGGAATCTGGAGTCTCCAATCCTCTTCAGAGAATCTTGGAAAACTTCAACGAACGTATTTCCAATTATCTTTCGTTTTCTTTCCGGATCGGACACACCCTTTAGCCGTTTTAGGAATTTGCTCCCAGCCCTCGCAACCCGGACATCCATGTTGAAGTGGCGCTTGTAGAGATCCACTACCAATTCGCGCTCATTAAGGCGGAGTAACCCGTTGTCCACAAACACACACGTCAACTGCCTACCGACGGCTTTGTGTATTAGGGCAGCAGCTACAGATGAATCAACCCCACCGCTCAAGCCCAACAAGACGCGGTCCTTGCCAACTTTTTTCCGAATGTTAGCGATGTATTCTTCAGCAAGAGAGGCCATCGACCAATCCGCTCGGCAGCCGCAAATCTTTCTCAGGAAGTTTTCTAGGATATTCAGTCCTCCTTCCGTATGGTGAACTTCTGGGTGAAATTGAATACCGTGAAACCTGCGCTTTTCATCAACGATCCCGGCAAATCCTGAGTTCTCAGTAGACGCAACGGCCCGGAATCCTTTTGGCAGCTTCACTAATCGATCTCCATGAGAGTTCCATACGCGCAAGACGCTTGGTAATCCTCGGAAAAGGCTTCCCTTTCTTTTAATTTTCAATTCCCCATACCCGTACTCCCGAGCATGGCTCTTTTCGACTTTTCCACCGAGCATGTGTGCCAAGAGCTGTACCCCATAGCAGATTCCAAGAACGGGAACCCCTAGTTCAAAAACCTTCTTATCAGGCCGAGGAGATCCTTTGGACAACACGCTTTCCGGTCCTCCCGAGAGGATAATCCCTACGACATTGTCTTTCTTTAGCTGTTTAGCCGATGCCTTGTAGTGATAAATCTTGGAGTAGACGGAACATTCACGTATGCGGCGAGCTATAACCTGAGTGTATTGGGATCCAAAATCTAGAACCGCTATGGTTTGATGCTTCATATAGAAAGAAGTCGATTTAACCACTTGATCGCCAGCAGTGTCACTCACTTTTAAAGGGAATTCACTAAACGAATGGTTTGACCTCGTTTCTCAAGAAAACCCCATAATCCGCCAGATTGTCCAGAATTCACATTCTTCGGAAGAGACGAATCAATGTTGTAGAAAATGTAAGAAACAAGACCGGTCGCCAAAGAAGGCCTTTTTCATGATCCGTGGATTCTAAAAAGAGCAAACAACCTACTGGTTCGAGTCATCTTTCTGAGCCACCCCTTATCCCCTCGGCCCGGCTATAACCCCACCTCGACCCTTGGACGATTGAACGTAAGATCGAATAGCCAACAACGCTAGATTCGATCCCTATCAAACTTCCGAATTCAAGGAATGTTTACGCCGACTGAAGCTTAGAACGAAAGTTCGTAATTATTGTACTTGCATTCCGGACATGGTTCACCTTTGGAAACATCACCCTTTCTTACAGAGTACAGATTACCACATCTAACACAATGGAAGACCTTTCGTCGGCGGTTCGCCTCAAAACTACATTTGTCTCTCCCATCGTAAAAAGACCAGAGAAGAGCTAAACCAACTAAAGCCGATCCCGTGTAGACTATCAACAAAATGGTGAACGCCTGCATACCAACTTCAAATATAAAATGCGTTCCTCAAATCGAAGAACGCACCATAAACTAGAGTGATTGAAGAGGAGGCGTCAGCCCTTTTTCTCTCCCTCAACTTCCTCTCCTCCTTCGACATCCTCCGAGGTATTCGCCTTGGTCTCCCCAACCGCTTCATCGGTGACTTCCGAAGAAAACACTTCCTTCGCAACAACAGAATCCTCTTCCGCTACCGAATCTTCTTCGGCAGCACCGTCATTCTCCTCCGCAACCGCCGCCTTCTCAGTAACTTCAGTTTCCTCGACTTCAACTATCGATTTTTTTTTCGCTTTTGACTTTGGCTTGCTCTTTTTACCGTAACCTTCGTCGTCCCCATCGATCAGTTCGATTAGAGCCATTTCTGCCGCGTCTCCACGGCGCGGGCCAAGCTTGTAGATACGGGTGTACCCACCATTTCGGTCACGGAATTGCTCGACTTTCTCTTCAAAGAGATCGTGCACCACACCGGTGTCGCGAACCCGTGCAATAGCTAAACGCCGATTGTGAAGGCTTCCTTTCTTCGCAAGCGTGATCACTTTTTCCACGAAGGGGCGGAGTGCCTTCGCTTTCTTTAGAGTCGTCTTTATCTTCCCATGAGTGATGAGAGCATTTGAAAGATTAGCCAGAAGAGCTTCACGATGCTCCTTCTTAACCCCCAATTGATTGCTATGCTTGCGGTGACGCATGGCCTAAATAATTTTCCTTAAGTTGTAACCCTTCTCGATTATAGCTCCTTCTTCATATCAAGAAGGCGCTCGTCGAATTTCATGCCTAAAGAAAGGCCGAGCGATTCTAGTTTATCTTTAATTTCGTTTAGAGATTTCTTTCCGAAGTTACGGTACTTGAGCATTTCCTGCTCACTCTTCATGGCAAGCTCGCCTACCGTTGTAATGTTCGCGTTGTTCAAGCAATTTGCGGCACGAACCGAAAGCTCGATCTCATTGACACTCATGTTGAGGAGCTTACGGAGCTTGTTCTGCTCTTCGCTTACTTCTGCTCCCTCGTCTTCGAATTCGTAATTCTCGTCTGACACATTGTCGAACACATCGAGGTGATGCTTGAGGATGGCTCCTGACTGTTTGGGCGCGTCATCTGGAGACATTCGTCCATCTGT
>Ga0163109_10001620_pt1 | contig 17763 bp, 22 predicted proteins | sample CRUFie1St13metaG_FD_108704 | JGI IMG/M metagenome (GOLD analysis project Ga0163109, IMG submission 108704) | Marine microbial communities from the Costa Rica Dome - CRUD Field 142mm St13 metaG | ecosystem: Environmental > Aquatic > Marine > Oceanic > Photic zone | place: Costa Rica: the Eastern... | reverse complement strand
TTAGGCACAATACAAAGGCTAATTTAAAGGAGGCTTATTATGGCAACATTAGCAGAAATCAGAGCTAAACTGAAAGAACAAGAATCACGCACAGGTGGTTCTCAAAGCTCCGGCGGGGACAACGCAATTTTTCCATTCTGGAATATGAAAGAAGGCGAAAGCTCAACGCTTCGTTTCCTTCCTGATGGTGACGAATCCAACACATTTTTCTGGAAAGAACGTTTGATGATCAAACTGCCTTTCGCAGGTGTAAAGGGTGAGACAGACTCTCGTCCAGTACAAGTACAAATTCCTTGTATGGAAATGTATGGTGATAGCTGTGAAATTCTTAACGAAGTTCGTGGCTGGTTTAAGGATCCTAGTCTTGAAGACATGGGTCGTAAGTATTGGAAGAAAAGAAGTTATATCTTCCAAGGGTTTGTAACTGAGAATGCTCTTAGTGAGGATTCTACTCCAGAAAATCCAATTAGACGTTTTATAATTGGTCCACAAATTTTCCAAATTATTAAACAGGCTCTTATGGATCCTGATATGGAAGAACTGCCAACAGATTATACTGCTGGTGTAGACTTCCGTCTTAACAAAACAACCAAAGGCGGATATGCGGATTACTCAACTTCAAGTTGGGCAAGACGTGAGCGTCCATTAGGTGACGCAGAGATGAAAGCTATTGAAACAAATGGCTTGTTCAATCTCAATGACTTCCTTCCTAAGAAGCCAAGCGAAGTAGAGGTTAAGGTGATGAAAGAAATGTTTGAATCTAGTGTTGATGGTGAAGCATACGATCAAGAAAGATTTGGACAATACTTCCGTCCAGCTGGAATGGCGGCAAGAACAGGTGATCCTGTGACTCAGAGTAACTCTTCCCCAAAGGTAGAAACCGCTCCTGAGCCAAAGGTAGAAACGGCACCTGCTCCGGAAGCGCCAAAGACAGAAGAACCAACGCCGGCAACTAGTGGCAAGGCAGAAGACATCCTTTCCATGATCCGTGCTAGACAGCAACAGTAAAAATATATATTAGTGGGGAGCAATCCCCACTAGGCTTTACAAAGGAGAAACTATGGCAAAGGCATTTGACCCAAGCAAATTTAGAACGGCACTTACAAAATCTATTACAGGCATGAGTGCTGGTTTCAACGATCCAACAGATTGGATCTCAACAGGAAACTATGCGTTAAATTATTTGGTTAGCGGCGACTTTCATAAAGGTGTTCCGCTAGGCAAGGTAACTGTATTCGCAGGTGAATCAGGTTCAGGAAAAAGTTATTTCTGTGCTGGTAACATTGTGAAAGCGGCACAAGAACAAGGCATTTTTGTAGTATTGGTAGACTCAGAAAACGCTTTGGATGAGGATTGGCTACAGAGACTTGATGTTGACACAAGTGAAAGTAAACTACTTAAACTTAATATGTCAATGATTGATGATGTAGCAAAAACAGTATCAACATTCATGACAGACTATAAGGCTATGGAAGAAGAAGATCGTCCTAAAGTCTTGTTTGTTATTGATTCACTTGGTATGTTGTTGACTCCAACTGATGTTGATCAGTTTAACAAGGGTGACATGAAAGGTGATATGGGGCGTAAGCCTAAAGCACTAACGGCTCTTGTAAGAAACTGTGTTAACATGTTTGGTAGTCACAATGTAGGACTTGTAGCAACTAACCACACATACGCATCGCAAGATATGTTTGATCCAGATGATAAGATATCAGGTGGACAAGGATTTATCTACGCATCTTCAATCGTAGTAGCAATGAAAAAACTTAAATTGAAAGAAGATGAAGATGGTAATAAGGTATCCGATGTAAGAGGTATTAGAGCGGCTTGTAAGGTTATGAAAACAAGATATGCTAAACCTTTTGAAGGTGTACAAGTTAAAATTCCATATGAAACAGGAATGAATCCTTACAGTGGACTTGTTGACTTATTCGAAAAACAAGGATTGTTGAAAAAAGACGGTAATCGTCTTAAGTATATTGATTCCAAAGGTGAAGAACACAAAGAATATCGAAAAAATTGGGATGGCCCAATGCTAGATATGGTTATGTCGGATTCACTTATAGAAAAAGCTTCTGAGGTAAATACCAAGGTTGATGAACCCGTAGAAACAGAACAGGAGTAATCATGGAATCAAGTATGATAGTTGACATCTGGAATACTTTCAAAGACAGTATTGACAAGAAACATATCGAAACAATAGCAGAAAAATATATTGATGTGTGTGCCGATTTTGGTACAGATGACACAGCATTTAGAGATGCTATGGGTAGTTGTGATTTTCTTGATGCGGCTATAAGCTACTATTTAGACATAGACGAAGATCATGACTATGACGATCCAGATGACGGTTGGGAAGAATAATGGGATATTACTCTGAAGTATCTAGAGACATAAACAAAATACCCAACGCTATCCAGCACTTTGAAGATGAACTTGCCGCGGCTCGCTTAGAGGTAAAACTCAAAGGCAACGTAGAACGTGCCGCGGCAGAACTTCCAGGCATAGTTGAACAAAGGTTCAACCAATTACAAGAAATTGAGGCAATATTAAATTATTTGAACATTGAATTACGTAGATTACGTAGTACCTTTTTTAAAAAGTATCTTGAAAATTATCAAAGAGCTTTGTCAAGCAGAGATGTAGAAAAGTATGTTGACGGCGAAGCTGATGTAGTTGACTACGAAAAGATCATAAACGAATTTGCTCTTCTAAGAAATAAATGGCTTGGTTTACTCAAAGGACTTGATCAAAAACAGTGGCAGATCACTAATGTAGTCAAGTTAAGAGTAGCAGGCATGGAAGATGCTTCACTATAAGTTCCAAGTTCCAGAAAATAGCAAAAAATTAAGAGGACACCTTTTTACATTTCTTTACGCCAATTGTGATGTAAAAACAATTACCAAAGCAGAAGAAATAGAAAAAGACAGGTTCCTAGCATTTAGTCATCCATTTGACGACTGGGTGTTTGATGCTATTACACAAGATAAATCCATAAATTTTTTCCATCTAGATAACGGTTATATAGGTAATAAGTTATATAAACGTCCTATGTATTATAGGATATCCTATAATTCATTACAAAATACAAAAGTAAAAACAGTAAAACACAGTAGAAGAAATTTACTTGAAATAGATAACGATTTATGGGCTGATTGGGATAGCAGTGGTGATTATAACTTACTTGTTTTGCCTAATCAAAGTAATATATTTAAGTACATGGGAGAAGATTACGATACGTGGAGAACCAAAACTATTAAATACTATGAAGGACAAGGTCCTTTAATCGTAAGAGAAAAAATAGGAAAAAGAAAGCAAAGGTGGCAGGAAATTCTTCCTATGATGAAAAAAGCAAAAAAAATAATTACATATCACAGCATGGCCGCGGTTGAATCATTGTGCTTAGGAAAGCCTATTGAAATCTTAGGACAAAGTGTAGTTCAGCATTGGCAAAATCAATTTGGATTTAAAAGGGAGGAAATGTTAGAACACATAGCATGGAGCCAATTTAGTAGAGATGAATACGAGAATGGAACCGCTTGGCGTTGTACATTTGACTATCAGGTTGAACAATGACATATACAAAACTAGACGGCTGGCAAACAGTCAAGAACGATATTTGTTTAAAAAGTGCCAAGAAACAAGGCATGGGACAAATTGAAGAATATCAAAATTTAGAATTACAAACAGCAATCTCATATTGTGCTAAATTGAGAATAGCAGTTGACATTGGAGCTCATGTAGGAATAACTTCATACAGACTTGCTCAGTCATTTGAGCATGTTCATGCCTTTGAAGTAAACACAAAACTTTTGCCGTGTATACTACATAATTTAGATATGAAAAAAATATACAATGTTACAACACATCCTGTAGGACTAGGTGACACAGAAAAAGATGTAGACATAAAGACTACAAATAAAAGTTTTGGTACACATATAAATCCAGATAAAGATAAAGGAAAGTATAAAATTAAAACACTTGATTCGTTTGGTTTAAATTTTGTAGATTTCATCAAGATTGATGCTGAAGGTTATGAACCATTAGTAGCAAAAGGAGCAATGAAAACTATTGAATTACATAAGCCTGTAATTTTATATGAAAGAAAAGATCATCCACAGCGTTACGGTTATCATAGGGATAGCATCAAAGATATTTTATATCCACTAGGATATAGAATGGTAAGAAAATTAGGTAAGGGAGAAAAAAATGCTGTGCTTGCCTATAGACCGGGAATGACATAATGTTTAAATTACCTGATATACACGGACAGCCTGTACCAAGAAAAGCAGAAGATGTAATATTTTTCAGTTGTGACTATGATTATTTTGATAGACACGGCTATGCTTTAGCACAAAGTATAGTAAGAACAGTTGGTTGGATACATGTCCACTGCCATATTATCAATGAAGGAAACATGAAGAAACCTTTGTTAGATGATCTATCAAAATATCCATTTACATATACATATGAAAATATAGGATCTACATTTTACAAAGACTTAGAAAAAAATAATAAAAGAATGAAAGAAGGACGTCATATATTTAAAACAGATGATCTAGATTTCATTGCTAGAAGAACATACCTTGCTAGTTGTAGATTTATGCGTTTAAAGGATTTGTTTGATAACGAAACACAACATATTTTCCAACTGGATTGTGATACCGTTTTACGAAATGGCTTTCATCAAGATCACTTCCGTGAATTAGCAAGGCAAGTAAGAGTAATGCCTAAGCCAAAAGATCCTGCTGTTTTTATAGCAAGTGCTTTAACATTAGGCTTAGGAGAAACAGGTGTAAGGTTTAGAAAACTTTTCAGTGATAATATGATTGAAGCGTTTCATAAGCCTATATATTGGTATGTCGACCAGGATGTTTTAAAAAACACAATGGCACAATGGAAAAATACAGGAAACACATATGAGCATATTCCATATACTTGGAATGCTTGGGGACAAAAGCGTCACGATATATTTTCAACCGGCAAAGGTGATAAAAAGAATGACAAGAGATTCAAGGCGGCACAACTTAATTGGTTACCGGAACATTGGAAAAAACAAATTAGAAAAGAAGTTTTGGATTTACCGTAATGATAAAAGGGTACATAATCTATCTTCCTGAATATGAAAATAGTGTAGCTATGGCTAGACGTGCCTATGAATCTGGTATATCACATGGTTGGGATCTAACATTGTTCGAAGGTGTAAATGGGCATAAGGATTACTTACAAAATCATAACTTGCGTTTATATACAAAAAGTAAAAAATCTAAACGTCTTATGGAAAGACCAGGAACTGCTGGATGTTTTCTTAGTCAATATTTGTTATGGCAACAATGTTTTGTAAGCCAACAGACTATTTGTATTTTTGAACACGATGTAATATTTCAAAAGCCTATGGGTGAAACAAAACTATGTGATGTATATAAATTTGAAGGATTTAAAAAAGCAAAACCAACTCCAGCAGGAGTATGGTATGAAGGTGCTAGAGCATACATGATACGTCCAACAGGCGCAAAAAAATTACTAGACTGGACACATGATAACGGAGCAATGCCTGCTGATTGGATGCTTAATGATGGTATTGTAAATATGAAATTTGACTTAGATAATAAAGTTACTTTTAAATCAGATAAAATGAGTTTTACAAAGGACCTATAATGAAAAGAATGGTATATCAAGTAGCGGTTGGTAAACAAAGCACACTCTATGAACACTGTATACAGAGTGTAGCAAACTATTGTAACAAGTATAGTATGACACATATTGTACAAAGAGAACCTATACTAAAAATTAGACCTGACATGGCTAGGACAGGCAGAAGTAAAGAAGCAGTAGAACGTTTAGGTTACATGCCGATTTATGAGAAGGAAAATGCCTTCACACACTTAGGAGAGTTTGAACAGATAGCAATTATAGACAGCGACATTTACATAAGACAAGAAGCACCAAACATATTCTGGGACCTTACAGAAGAATATGCCTTTGGTGCTGTTGCTGAAAGGGAATTGCCGTGTGCTAAAAAATATAAAAGTAAAATAAGAAAATATTCTAAAGCGGCATTTGAAAACATTACTGATGTTGATTGGAAATGGAATGAACTAGGTGCTGAATTTTACAACATGGGAATGATGGTAATAAACAGTAAGAAGTTTTTGCCTTACTTGAAAGGACAAACAGCAGAACAGTTTATACGTAGACCAGAGTTCAAAGACTTTGTTGATGGTATAGGTTATCGTAAATGGTCAACAGATCAAATGTTATTGAACTACTGGGTAAAGAAAGAAAAGATTCCTACACTAAACATGGACTGGAGATGGAACGGATTGTTCAAAGGTATAGATGATAATCGTTTGCCTGAAGCAAGATTTATTCACTTTTTCTTAAAAGATCTACTACCACAAAAAGGAGAAAATGTACAAGCGTTGATGGAGGCAATAAATTGATTAATTTAGTGATGAGAGCATATAGTTCAATTAGAAAGAACTTTCATTATGGTGCTCCTGGATTAGGTGATAGAGTACATAGTGTATTTTTAGCACACAATTATGGTAAAACAAATAATGATGAAGTAAACTTACACCTTACAAAATACCAATACAACAAGCACAAGCCTGAAAGCTGGGCAGAAATATTAGAACTTTTTCCTAAAGGTTGTGTAAACATTATTCCCCATGTAGAACACGAGCCAACCAGTAACCAGGACTTTGCTAACTACGTAAGATCAAAAGGTTATTATAATGCTAAAGAACAAATTTACAAAGATCATCCTCAAAGATTTGAACCAACAGAAGGCGTAGATTTAACTTCTTGTTTACAATACTTTCCGCAATTACCAGCAGAAGATTGTTCAAAAGATTTAAAGTTGCCAGAAAAATTTATAACTGTACAGTTTGATAGCACTTCTAAGAAAAGAAGTATCAAGCATCATATTAGAAGTAGAATACTATCTAAGTACAGTGATTGCGAAGCATTAGTGGTAGGCGGAGAATCAAATAATCATTATCTAAAGAATAGTTTAAAACATATTGCTTACGCAATGACAAAGGCAAAACATCACGTAGGTGTAGATAGTGGATTTTTGCATCTATCTCAACTATACTTCCACCCCGAAAATATTCACATATATACTGGTAGCCATAAAGGAAAATGGAGTCATCATATGTTACGTGCTAGAGATAACGGAATAAGGATTTTTAATGAAAATTGAGATTGAAGTATCAGTAGGCGAATTATATGATAAAATATCTATTCTTAGGATAAAGAAAAATAAGATTCTAAATCCAGATAAACTTTTTAACATAAACAAAGAACTGATATATTTAGAAAACAAAATGTTAAACAATGATCCTGTAATTCAAAATTTAGCAGATGAATTATTTCAAATAAATTCCAAATTGTGGGACATAGAAAATAGTAAGCGTAGATGCGAAGCTGAAAATAATTTTGGATATGACTTTATACAATTAGCCAGAGATGTATACATATACAATGATAGACGGGCAGAAATAAAAAAGAAAATTAACACATTAACATATTCAGATGTTGTGGAAGAGAAAGAATACACGAGTTACAAATGAAATTGTTTATACACATTCCAAAAAACGGCGGCATGACCATCAGAGATAGTGAAATATTTGCTGATAAAATTTTAGTGGTCAATAAACATATGATACAGAATTTTAAAAGATTCAGAGATGTAATGAGATCGTATGGAGAGCGGGATACCAAGGGAGTAGAACATGCTAGATGGAGAGATGTAAATGCTAATCGCACAAGCCAGGTTGAATCATTTGCTATTGTTCGTAATCCATGGAGCAAAGTTGTAAGTCGTTATCTTTTCGCTAAACAAGCTGTACAAAGAAATTTATTAAAGCCAGACTATGCTAACACAAATTCATTAGACGCTTTTATAGAAGAAAGGCATAAATGGATAGACAAAGATCTAACTTGGTATAGAGCTATACGTGGCTGGCATCCACAAATGGATCATGTTACAGATACGGCAGGAAATGTTAAATGTGATATTTTACGTTTAGAACATCTAAACACTGACGCAGTAAAATATTTCGGAATAGAAGAAATGCCAAGAGCAAGAAATGTTACAAGCATAAAAGAAAATTACAAAGATTTATACAACCCAGTTACAATACAGATAATAGCTGACTGGTATAAAAAAGATATTGACCATTGGGGTTTTGATTTTGATACAAGTGCTACAAAAAATTATTGGAACATGAAATGAGACTTGCTGTATGTATAAGCGGTGTAAATGATAAAGGTAGTAAGATAGAAGAGCAATTAAAAGCAAAGATTCCAGAAGCTACTTTTTATTATCATACATTTTCTAACAAAACAAATCTTGTACGTAAAGATTTACATCCTTGTTTGTACACAATGCACTATCCTAAATGGCATTACCATCCCATGGAAGTACAGAATATTTGTAAACATGGAAAATGGAAAAAGTATCAAGAAAAAAGAATACATTGGGATCAGCTTTACTACGGAGCATTACCTATACTACAACATGCCAACTTGCTTTCTAAAATTCCAATAGATTATAATCTAATAATAAGAGTAGATTGGAATACACAAATAGATAGACAAGTTGATCTTAACCACTGGTATAGAAAAGCATTTGAAAAAGGTCCTGTTGGATTTATGACAAGAGAAAATAGAGGACCAAAATTTGGTAGTGGATTGATCGAAGAGATTCCAAAAGATGAAACCGCCGTTAACGATGATTGGTTTAATTATCTACCTGGCACATTAATTATTCATCATAGAAAACATTTTGATCTAAAACACGTAAAACAATTAAATAGAAATAAAGAACTTATGCCAAGTAATTGGGGTTGGTATCAAGTGTTGAGCAAGCCATACGGTGATATTCATACTAGTGTACACGGCTTTGCTCAAGAGATTAAATAATATGAAGGAAAAATTATTATGATGTTTGGCAAAAATCCAGGCACAGATCAAACCTGGAAAAGAATACCTGAAGGTAGTGTAGGAGCAGAACTTGGTGTGTGGCAAGGAGACAGTTCAGAAAAATTTTTGAAACGTGCTGGACATGTACATCTTGTTGATAGTTGGTCGCCTGTCGTCTATGAAGAATCAGATGAACACGGAGACTATGAAGCATATCTCGATAGATATTCTAAACTTGTAAAGTCGAGAGATCCTAAAGAATTTGTTAACTATTATAATCGAATATATGAAAATGTAAAAATAAGATTTTTTGGTAGACCTGTGACTATACATAGAATGTCTACATCAGAATGGTTCGACACATTTACCCAACCGTTAGACTGGATATATGTTGATGCTAGTCATGCGTATGAAGGTTGTTTACATGACCTGACTAGATCTTTAGAAGTTTTAAAACCAGGTGGAATATTATTTGGTGATGACTACGGAGATAAAAAACCCGGTGTAAAAAAAGCAGTAGATGAATTTATTAAATTAAAAGGTTTCAAACTTAATAATTTTTATGACGATCAATTTGAAATAAGGATCTAATGGACGCATTTGTTATATACATTCAAGGTCATGAAGATAGTGAAAAATTTTCTGACAGATGTGTACAAAGTGTTATAGATACAGAATCTCATTTAGACGTACAAAAGTTTCCAGCAATTACACCAGAAAACATGTGGCATGTGAATTATACATGGCCGTTGCGTAAAAAGATAACCTGTCCAAAAACAGGTTTGTTGCTTTCTGCTTATAAGACATATGATAATAATAAACGCATAGCGGCGGCACAAAGTCATTACATGTTATGGCGTAAATGTGTTACGTTGAATAAACCTATTCTTATTTTAGAACATGATGCTATTTTTACAAGAAAATTCGATTTGAGTATCTTAGAATGGTTTCCAGAAGAAGGTGCTATAAGTATTAACGATCCTATAGGCGCAACATTTTCAGCAAAAGACTATGATAGAAAATTACACAATGGTATAAACCAAGTGCCTTGGTTAACTGGCAATGATGTGCCACAAGGATTACCTGGACATAGTGCCTACATAATTTATCCTGAGTCAGCCAAACAGGTAATGGAACTACAGGACGAAATAGGTTGGTGGCCTAATGATGCTATCATGTGTAAGCAACTATGCCCTTGGATTAGATGTTACAAGCCTTACTATACAAAATGCCAAGGCATCAAATCAACAACCAGTAAATAACTGCGTACATAAATATCTACATGGAACGCATTGTTTTAGTTACCGGTGGATTCGACCCATTACACTCAGGACATATTGAACTGTTCAAAGAAGCAAAACAGCTAGGCGACAAACTTGTTGTAGGAATAAATTCTGATGCCTGGTTGATTGATAAAAAAGGACAGGCATTTATGCCTTTTGAAGAACGTAACACCATTGTAAGCAACTTGTCAATGGTAGATGATACACTTTCTTGGGATGATTCAGACGGTAGTGCCTGTGGAGCAATTTTTAAACTAAAGGCTACCAGTGGCTATGGTAAAACAATAGTGTTCGCAAATGGCGGTGATAGAGGAAAAGATAACACACCAGAAGTACGCATTTATGGCGAAGATCCTACTGTAATATTTGAATATGGTATAGGAGGAGATTTCAAGAAAAATTCTTCCAGCTGGATATTACAAGAATGGAAAGAACCAAAAACAGAAAGACAATGGGGTTACTATAGAGTGTTACATGAAAACGGTTCTGAGGTAAAGGTAAAAGAGCTTACTGTAGATCCAGGAAAAAAGTTAAGTATGCAACGCCATCAACAGAGAGCAGAACATTGGTTTGTATCAGAAGGAGAAGCATCTGTCTATGGCTTAGATGTAGCAACAGATATTACTCTTGAAAAATATGGAAAGCATAAGTCTTTACACATTAAAAAAGATCAATGGCACATGCTGGCGAATGAAACAGATAAGCCGTTGAAAGTTGTAGAAATACAATATGGCGAAAACTGTGTGGAGGATGACATTGAACGGAAATAAATTAAAAGTATTTGTTGGTTACGATACCAGAGAAGATGTTGCTTGGCAAGTATGTAAACACAGCCTTGAAGCAAGAAATAAAAACGTAGAAGTAACACCCTTAAAACTTACAGAGCTAAGAGAGCAAGGTTGGTACAAAAGAGATACAGATAAATTAGGATCAACAGAATTTACATTCAGTAGATTTTTGATTCCTGAACTTACAAACTTTAGTGGTTGGGCTTTGTTTTGTGATTGTGATTTTATCTTTTTGGAAGACGTACAAAAATTATTTGATCTAGCAGATGACAAGTATGCTGTTATGTGTGCCCATCATGATCACACACCCAAGCCAGGAACAAAGATGGACGGACAGCAACAAACATTATATCCAAGAAAAAATTGGAGTTCGATGGTTCTATGGAACTGTGGACACGAAAAGAATAAAGCAGTGACTACAGAGCTTGTAAATGATCCTGAAACAACAGGAAAGTATCTGCACAGATTTGCTTGGCTAGACGATTCAGAAGTAGGACAGGTAAGCCATGAATGGAATTGGTTAGTAGATTGGTATAACGAACCAGAAGACGGAACACCAAAAGCAATACATTACACAGAAGGTGGTCCTTGGTTTGAAAATTATCGTTATTGTACATATCACCAATTGTGGAAAAATGAATTACACAATATGATGCATGGAGCAGAATAATGGTGGAAAAACTTGTCAAAAACATGTTGATGATTGATGGAGATGATCAAATTCTCAAACATTGGCAACATGGAACTGGCGCTTTAGTTATAGATAGAAAAGACATATCAAGTAAATTACAAGAATCTCCTTGGCCTGTTGAATATCCTGTTACGTTTAGAAGTATGACAAAACGTAAAGAAATTTGGAAATGTTGGGAAACAGGTCGCCCATTTTATTATGTAGATAATGGGTATATGGGAAATCTTGACAAAAAGAAAAAATATTATCGTGTTGTAAAAAATAATATTCAACACACAAAATTACCGTTGTTTAACGGTGGCAAGAAATGGCCAAATGGTAGGTTTTTAAATTTAGTACAAACAACTCCTTACATGACATATACAGGTAGACAACCTGATAGTGAAAGAGAAGGAGCAATACTTGTAGTAACACCATCTGAAAAGCCATGTCAGTTTTATCAAATAGATAGAAAAACTTGGTTAGAACAAACACTGGCTGAAATAAAAAATCATACAAGCCGTCCTATTATAATTAGGGATAAAGGATTGCGTCCTGACAGGATAAAAGATAATTCAATAGCAGGACAATGCCGTAGACAAAGAATACATTCGTTAGTAACATATCAAAGTGTTGCCGCATTAGAAGCACTACACTATGGTATTCCTGTATTTACAATGGCTCCTTGTTGTGCTGATCCTTTTGCTAATAAAGATCTTTCTAAAATAGAATCAGCAAAATATCCTAACGAAGAAGATGTTGTCAATTTGTTTAATTTTCTAGCATACTGTCAATATACATTAGAAGAATTTAGGTCAGGCGAAGCACTTCAGATGATTGAGGAATTGAAGCTATGAGTAGACCATTAAAAGTAAATGCTTACCTAAAAGCTATACCTCCAGGAAATAAAAATCCAGAAAAGCCAAAACTACTTGAATATTTTGTACAAGGTGTACAACAAAGCGGAGACCATGCTCAGTTAATCAATACTTTCTATCACGAGCCTGCCGATGTTGGGATTCTTCAAGGCTACGTACATCCAGGAAGTAAACACGTACCACATCTTAATTTAAGAAGACAAGTTTTAGAAAAACAAAAAGCTATGAACCGTAGAACAATTATAGCTGACGCAAACTTATTTCTTGCTTATGACCCAGGAAATAAAAACGGTTATTTGAGATATAGTTATGATGGTATTTTTCCAAACACGGGCGAATATTGTGATAGCCAAATAGATGCTCAACGTTTACAAACTTTAAGACAGCATTTGAAATTTGAAGTAAAGCCTTGGAAGACACACGGAGATTATATTCTAATTACTTGTCAACGAGACGGAGGTTGGAGTATGGACGGAATGAGAGTAATAGAATGGCTACATTCGCTTCTACAAAAACTTAAAGGAATAACAGATAGAAAAATACTTGTAAGGTTTCATCCAGGAGATAAACATAGCCACAAGCACATGATGCAACTTCAAGCTATCGGACATAAGGTAATGTTCTCTTCACCTACTGTACCGTTAGTAAAAGATCTATTTGATGCTTATTGTGTGATTAGTCATAACAGTAGTCCAGCAGTTGTGGCGGCTATAGAAGGCGTTCCTATTTTTGTTTTAGATCCAGATAGAAGTCAAGCATCTGAAGTAGCACATAAAGACCTACGTGATATGGAAAATATTAATCGTAGCTTTGACAGAGAATCGTGGTTGCGTAGACTTGCTATGATGCATTGGCGTTTAGATGAACTACGCACAGGAGAGTGTTGGAGACACATGAGGAAATGGGCATGGACGGATTAAAAAATATCAATGTGCTGACAACATTTCATAAAGAAGGTTTGGAACTTTATGGACAAAGATTTTTAGATTCATTTGCTAAAAATGTAGACAAAAAAATAAAATTGCTTGTATACGCAGAAGAGTGTGATCCAATTAATCCAGATCCAGATCAAATCACTATACTAGATGCTAGACAAGTATTACCTAAGCTAAATGCTTTCAAATCAATCTGGCATAATATACCTAAAGCAAATGGAATACCACCAGATGATATAAAAGCAAGACGTCCAAGAGATTGGCATAAAGAATTTAAATGGCATGCCATTAGATTTTCAAACAAGGTATATGCTGTATTTGATGCTTGTGAACGTAGCAAAGATTGGTGTGTATGGATGGACGCAGATACTTTTGTACATAGCAACTGGACATATGATGATTTTAAAAATTTATTACCAGAGGATAAATGGATCACATACGTGGGTAGAGGAAAAGGTTCGCAAACATGGCCTGAATGTGGATTCTACGGATTGAACATGAATAATGATATGTGTAAATATTTTTTATCGGAGTTTGAAAGATATTATACAGATGCTGAACAGGGAATATTTACTTTAGAAGAATGGCATGATAGTTTTGTATTTGGTCACTTATTAAATAAATGTAAAGAACGAGATCAAAACGTTCTTGATTATAGTGCTGAAATGTACATGCGTGAAGCAAAGACAGGAGGCGGCGGACATCCTATTATTAACGGTCCTTTAGGCCGTTGGATAGACCATATGAAAGGTGCTAGAAAAAATACTGGAAAGAGTCAACGTAAAGACCTAATGGTTAACAGAACAGAAGCGTATTGGAATGAAATTTAGTTTATGGACTAATCATGGTGCCCTTAATTCAAAACCTATTTTTGACGCCTTTGCTACTGGTGCTAGTGTTCTTGGGCATACCGTTTCTTATAATGATATACATGCTGATGTTGATGTTATTTGGAGTGTGTTGTGGCATGGTAGAATGGCTCCAAACAAAGAAATCTTCGAGAAAGCTCAAAAAGAAAATCGTCCAGTTATTGTATTAGAAGTGGGTGGTATAAATAGAGGCACTACGTGGAAGGTAGGGCTGAATGGAATTAATCGCGACGCTTATTTTGGTCGACTTCATAATAATAGTTCTCGTGCTGATGCTCTTGGATTATTTTTAAAACCTTGGAAATACAATAACGAACAAGGCGATATTATAATAGCGTGTCAACATAATAAATCACATCAATGGCGAAATCAAAAATCAGTGCAGACATGGTTGTTTGAATCTATAGATTTATTAAGACAATATACAAATAGGAAAATAATTATTCGTCCTCATCCAAGATGTCCTATTCCTGCAATACAGTATGAATTTAAAAACGTTGTCGTCCAAAATCCACAACACGTACAAGGAACATATGACGACTTTGACTTTGACCCAACAAATGCCTACGCTGTTGTAAACTGGTCAAGTAACCCTGCTACTCAGGCAGTGATGAAAGGGGTGCCTGTATTTGTAGGTCCTGATAGTTTAGCATACGATGTAGGTAATACAAATCTTGCTAATATTAATAATCCTAGGATGCCAGATAGAACACAATGGCTTAATGATATCGCTCATACCGAATGGAGAATTGAAGAAATTTCTCAAGGAATCCCAATAAAACGCTTGACAGATAAGCTATAATCAAGTATAATATTTACATGTTAGAAAAAATAGATGAAAATACGTGCGAGTATTGTCTGTCACAACTCACTGGCATTCTTATTCCTAGACCGTATAATGCCCAAGAAACAAACTTTGGTTATACACTTAGGACTCCAGATGCTAAGATTTTAAAAAGCATTGCGAAGCAACTTTCTAAAAAGATAGCATTAACTGATAGGCAATATGAACTTGTAAAAACAAAACTTCTTGAATATCAAGATCAATTTGAAAGTAACGGTGTTGATATAGAGTCATGTATAACAAATCTAGCATATCCATTACGAGAAATTGATCGTTCGCATACATTAAAAATTATTCAAGGAGCAGATGAACAATTAACATTAGCAATGAGATTTCCTTTTAACAAAAAAATATTAGATAGAGTAGAAGAAATAAGAAGGTTGGAAGGTAAGACAAAGAGAACATACAAAGACAGCACACACTATTTTGCTTTCACTCCGGACAATCTTGTTAAACTTGTGCAGATAGCACAACGCTTTGAACACAAGTTTGAAATTGATGAAAACATAAAAGAAATTTACAATACTTGTTTAGGCTTTGAAGAAGATAAAGAACAGTATGTGCCAGGTGTTTACGGATACGAATTAAAAAATATTCCTGACACAGCAACAGAAAACTTGTTGGATGACATAGGTGAAGTAAATGAAACAAGCCTAAGTTTATATTACGATAGAAAAAATTTATACGGTATACATCATTTTGACAAGACAGCATTAGAAAATAGCATTGGAAAATTAAGTTCTCTATCGCAAACTATCGTAAAAAGAAATATGCCTACTGTGTTGTTACCCACAAAAAGTTTTTCCTTTAGTCAGATTGTAAATTCGCTTTTTGAATTAAAAAGATTTCCTGTATTAGTTGTGCTAGACGGCAAGGAACCTTTGGATCAACTAACAGTGGCACATTACCATTTTAGAAATGTTATCCACAGAACCGAAATGAGTGTTTGTTTTAGACAACAAAATACATGGATACCCGAACAAGACAGGAAGGTTACCGACCCATTTAACCAATATGTGACCAGTCAAGAACTTAACAAACCGGTTGACAAAAATACAAAAGTAGTGTATATTAACAACAATAAATTGCCGAAGCCACTGTTGAAGAATGGCTTTGTCCCCAAATGTGTAATTAGCTTTGGTGGTAAAGGATTATCATTCAACAATGTTACACAGTACATTCAACAGTTTGATCTTCAAATAGTTTACGAAGATGAATCATCGTCAGTTTATTGGAACAGGACAGAAAAAAGATTAGCAAAACCTAATCAGGTGAATATATGGTACAACTAATAATACAAGATGAAGTAAACATCAAGATAGAAGGATTACCGGTTGACGTACGAAGAAAAGTAAGCAATGCTTTGAAGTTTGAAGTTCCTTATGCTAGATATATGCCACAATATAAACTAGGACGATGGGACGGTAAGGTTGGATTCTTTGGCCTTGGAGGATCAGGATACGTAAATCATCTTGACACAATTACTGATGTACTACACAAGCAAGGCATTATTATCGATGAAATTATTGATCAAAGAGAAAAGATAGAACTTGGATTTGAAAGCATTGAAGAAGATTTTTGGGGAGATAAAACTTGGCCCAAAGGACATCCTGCTGAAGGAGAAAAGATAAGATTAAGAGATTATCAGGTTGAAGTGGTTAACAACTTTTTAGCTAATCCACAGTCTTTACAAGAAGTAGCAACCGGAGCAGGCAAAACTATCATCACAGCTACACTGAGCAGGATAACAGAAACATACGGACGTAGTCTGGTAATTGTTCCTAACAAAAGTTTAGTGACTCAAACTGAGGACGATTATATTAACTGTGGTCTTGATGTAGGTGTATACTTTGGTGATAGAAAAGAACTAGGTAAGACTCATACAATTTGTACTTGGCAATCGCTAAATATTTTAGACAAGAGACACAAGTACGGAGACGATGTATTGAGTCTCGCTGAGTTCTTAGAAGGTGTAGCAACTGTTATTGTTGATGAGGTACACCAAGCCAAAGCAGAAGTTCTTAAAAATTTATTAACACGTAATCTTAGAAATGCTCCAATACGTTGGGGACTTACAGGAACAATACCAAAAGAAAAGTTTGAGTTTGAAGCTATTCATGCTGGACTTGGTCCTGTTATAGGACAGATCAGTGCTAAAGAATTACAAGATAAAGGTGTGTTGTCAGAGTGTCACGTAAACATAGTACAACTAATAGACACACCTGTACACTCCAATTATCAAGAAGAATTAAAATACTTGGTCACAAATGATCCAAGGGTTGATTACTTAGGCAAACTCATTAATAAAATAAAAGAATCAGGCAACACACTAATACTTGTAGATAGAATATCAGCAGGCGAAAAATTACAACAACTTATACCAGGAAGTACTTTTGTCAAAGGAGATGTCAAACTAAAAGACAGAAAGGAAGCCTATGACGAAATTAATGAAGGAACTAATCACGTGGTTATCGCAACCTATGGAGTTGCGGCGGTGGGAATTAATATTCCACGTATTTTTAATCTCGTGCTTATTGAGCCTGGCAAGTCATTCGTTCGTGTAAT
>Ga0163109_10001619_pt1 | contig 17770 bp, 18 predicted proteins | sample CRUFie1St13metaG_FD_108704 | JGI IMG/M metagenome (GOLD analysis project Ga0163109, IMG submission 108704) | Marine microbial communities from the Costa Rica Dome - CRUD Field 142mm St13 metaG | ecosystem: Environmental > Aquatic > Marine > Oceanic > Photic zone | place: Costa Rica: the Eastern... | reverse complement strand
CTGTCTATCTTTGCCCCCCCTTAACGAAGGAGAAAGACCTGGTAGCTCAGCTGGTTAGAGCATCTCACTTTTAATGAGAGGGTCCTGGGTTCGAGTCCCAGCCGGGTCACAAAGGCCAACCGAGCCTTGCACCGCCCAGGTGCTGAAATTGGTAGACAGGCATGGTTGAGGGCCATGTGTCCGTTAGGGCGTGTGGGTTCGAGTCCCACCCTGGGCACGAAAAGCGAGTCGCGCAACGCACTCGCTTTTTTTTGCATCACAATTTGGGCCACCCCTTGATTGCTTGACCAATTGTGGTCATCTTCAGACACAGAACTGCACCTTATGAACGCTACCTCATCTTCTTGGAAAGCCGACGTCGCAGAGCGGTTCGACGGCATTTTTGATTCCGCATTGATGGACGACCTTTAGACGAGCGGCGAACACATGGTGGTCCCTGCAGGGACCATGCTGATGGGTGCGCCCGTCGCTCTATTTTTGGCCGCTGACACAGAACCGACCACACGATGGAAGTCCAACAGATTTACACAGGATGCCTCGCCCAAGGGGCCTATTACATCGAGAGCAATGGCGAGGCTGCCATTGTCGACCCTCTGAGGGAAGTACAACCATACATTGACTTGGCTCAATCCCGAGGCGCGACCATCAAGTACGTGTTGGAAACGCACTTTCACGCCGATTTTGTGTCGGGCCACCTCACCCTCTCGGAAAAGACAGGAGCCCCCATTGTGTTTGGGCCCAATGCACACACCGATTTCAGAGCCCACATGGCCAAGGATGGAGAGCGTCTCCCCCTTGGCGACGTCCACATCGAGGTCATTCACACCCCAGGCCACACAATGGAGAGCACCACGTACTTGCTGCGTGACGAATCCGACCATCCCCACGCACTGTTCACGGGAGACACCTTGTTTCTGGGAGACGTGGGACGGCCGGATTTGGCCCAAAAAAGCGAGCTGACCATCGAGGATTTGGCAGGTCACTTGTTCGACAGCCTGCGCAACAAGTTGATGCCGCTCCCCGACGACACCATCGTGTATCCAGGTCATGGTGCGGGATCGGCCTGCGGCAAAAACATGAGCAAGGAAACGGTGGGAACTTTGGGAGACCAAAAGGCCACGAACTACGCTTTGCGGGCGGACATGACGAAGGACGAATTCGTGCAAGAAGTCACCGACGGACTGTTGCCCCCTCCCGGCTATTTCCCCATGAATGTGGCCATGAACAAGGGAGGCTACGACAGCATCGACAACGTCATGAAGCGCGGGGCGCAACCCCTCTCTCCTGACGCGTTTGAAGCCGCGGCCAATGAGACAGACGCCGTCATGTTGGACATCCGGTCGACCCAGGACTTTGTGGCTGCCCACATCCCCCGTTCAACGTTCATTGGCCTCGCCGGTGGGTTTGCCCCTTGGGTGGGCGCCATGATTGTCGATGTCAAGCAACCCATTTTGTTGGTGGCCCATTCCGACCAAATCGAAGAGGCCATCACCCGGCTCTCTCGGGTAGGGTTTGACAACGTGATTGGCTACCTCGAAGGCGGCATTGAAGCATGGTCAAAGGCGGGGAAAGAAACGGACTGCATTGACACGGTGGATGCGGAGGCCCTTGCAAGCGTTCGACACAACCATCCCGATGCCAAGGTGGTGGATGTCCGAAAGGACGGGGAGTTCGCTGCAGAGCACGTGCAAGATGCCATTCACGTCTCGTTGGAATTCATCAGCAACAACTTGCATCTCATCCCGAAAGACGAGCCCTTCTACCTGCATTGTGCCGGAGGGTACCGAAGCTTGATTGCGAATTCCATTCTGAAGGCCCATGGCTACCACAATGCCATCGATGTGCTCGGAGGCTATCAAGCCATCGTCCAAACGGACATCCCCCGCACAGACTTCATTTGTCCGAGTTCCACGAAATAAGGATGGGGCTTCTTCGGCTGCGGCACAAGTTTCTCTAACTTTGCCGCCCACTTACCCGGGTGGCGAAATTGGTAGACGCGCAGTCTTCAGGCGGCTGTGCCTTCGGGCGTGCTGGTTCGAGTCCAGTTCCGGGTACTTCTAAAAACCTCACCATGCCGTGGGGTTTTTTTGTGGCCCAAAGACAGCGCATCCCACCCAATTTCAGACGTTTGCAGGTCGACAACCGCTATTTTCGTACCATGGTCCAAGGGGAACATTTGGGAAACCCAATGGGGCGTCTGTCCATGCTGGCAAGCCGTCCTGACAAGCCCTTGGTGATTGCGGGGCCCTGCAGCGCCGAATCACGTGAACAGGTGCTTGAAGCGGCCAGGCAATTGGCCGCCACCAAGCGTGTGTCTTTCTTGCGTGCTGGCCTTTGGAAGCCGCGCACGCGTCCCAGCAGCTTTGAGGGACTCGGGGAAGAAGCCCTGCCGTGGATGATGGAGGCGCAACGTTCCACCGGGCTGATTGCCATGACAGAAGTGGCCACGCCCAAGCATGTCGAAGCCGTGCTGAAGGCGGGCATGGAGGCCATCTGGATTGGCGCCCGAACGACCGTAAGCCCATTCGCCGTCCAAGCCCTTGCCGACGCATTGAAAGGCGCAGATGTGACGGTGTTGGTGAAGAACCCCATGCACGCGGACCTGAAATTGTGGATGGGGGCCATCGAGCGCATTCGGGCCAACGTCGCTGGAGAGGTCGGCGCCTTGCACAGGGGTTTTTCCAGCTATGGAAGGAACGACTTTCGGAACGCACCCATGTGGGAGATTCCCATCGCCCTGAAAGCCGAGATGCCCCAACTTCCCATGCTTTGCGACCCCTCCCACATTGCTGGACGTCCCGACCTGCTCCAAGAAGTGGCGCAGAGGGCGATGAATTTGGGCATGGAGGGATTGATGATCGAGTCGCACCCCGACCCATCTGCGGCACGAAGCGACGCGGAGCAACAAATCAAGCCATCAGACGTCGACGACCTTCTTTCTCGACTGGACATCCCCTCAACCTGTGTCGAAGCCAGCCAAGACCGGGACGATTTGGAGGGCATGAGACTTCAGATTGACAGCGTGGACGAGCAGCTCATGCAACTCCTCAGTCAAAGGATGGAGCTGGCCAAAGACATTGGCGCCCTCAAGCACCGCAACCGATGGTCGCTGCTGAGCGTGTCCCGATGGCGCGACATCATCGCCAGCCGAACAGACTGGGGAACCCAGCTCGGCCTCAGCCGCGACTTCCTCGCGAAGATTTTGACCTCGGTCCACGAGGAAAGCATCCGCGTTCAAGGCGACAAAGCCGACGAACAGCGGAAAAAGAGAAACAAAAACAACACCTGAACCCTCTGTTTTTCAGAGGCATAGGGTTTGCCGTCAATTTTTTTTGAAGTCAAGTGCAACCTTGCACGACATGGTCCCGTAAAGAATCTCGGTTTTGGTTAACCGCGCTTTCAACAAGCGCATGAATCAGGCGATTTGGTTGAAGGGGCTCCTCAAACGTGAGGGCCCCTTTTTTCATGCCTCTTTGTGGGTGAACATCGCAATCCAAATCGAACGACTCAAGCGATAAATCAGTGGCATCAAAACCAACAGCACGGTGATGCCGGTGCCCAAAAAAGTGACCGGATGGCTGAACATGCCAAATTCCATCCATCCCCATGCATCAAAGCACGTCAGCGCCACGAGAACGGCAATCCAAAGGGCCACCGTGAGCGCATAGCTCACATAGGCCGCACCAAAGTAAAATCCGGGTTCGCGCGTGAAATCCTCACCGCACGCATCGCAGCATCCATGCATCTCCGCGGTGCGTTTCAAATGGTAGGCGTTGGGATGCACAAAAAGAGGTGCTTCCCCGCAACGCGGGCAACGGCTTCGGAGGATCCAAATCAGTTTGGGCATGTGCAAACATCAGCCATTCCTCGAAACCGCAGAGGCACGAGGGTGACAGAGGCCAGCACATCCCGCGATTCAACGCTTCAACAATCTGTAATTCTGATAATTGGGATTGATGCCCAAACGCTTGACCCAAGACTTGATTCGCTCTTTGAACGTCCAACGGTTGGCAGAAGGATCGAAAGAAAAGGTCCAATTGATGGCGTCCACCCTGCGCCGCATTACCGCAGGATGGGTTCCTTCAAATTTGTGCAACGAGCGAATGTGGTCGGCGTATGAAAACTCCTCTGGACCCACCACATGGGTTTCCACCCATTGGTCGTCATGCCAAAGCTTGTTGAATTGCACCCTTTTTTCTTGCATGACGGCTGGGGGCTTCACCCATCCGTAGTGGTGCACTGTGGCATCCACAGGAAGGACGCGCAGAAGTGCATTGTTGCGCACGCGAAAACCTTGGGCATCGCGAAACGACTTGATGCTCGGAAGCGCCCGAACCACGCGAACCTCATGGGCGTACCAACGGTCCGAGGCCCCGACATAATCGTAGGAACCGTAAAAATGCCTGTAGTTGAACAACAGTCCGTCAACGTCCCTTCGGTCGAGGTGATCTTGCATCGCTTTCCGGATGGCGGGAATGTCATCCTCGTGCAGCACCTCATCGCCTTGAATGTACACCGCCCAATCGGCTTGGGTCGAAATGCTGGCATAAGCCTTGTCCGTTTCCACCGCGAGAACCCGCCCTCCTTCGCGAAGTGATGGATCCCAAACCGTGTCCACAATGCGAATACGGCTCGAATCGATCGATTCAATCAATGCTCGGGTTCCATCTTGGGCATCGCCCACCGCAACCACCACCTCATCGCACAGTGGCAAGATGCTCTGGATGGCCTCCACGATGGGGTAATCGAAACGAACTGCTTGGTTGATGAATGTGAAGCCAGAAACAAACATGACCCAACGTCACCCCCCCTGTTGCAATTGGGTCAACTCCGCATACCGTCCTCCCGACGCAAGCAATTCTTCATGGCTTCCCCATTCAATGGCTTTGCCTGCATCCAACACAACCACCATGTCCGCCTCCCGCACAGTGGACATTCGGTGGGCGATGACCACGACCGTCTTCTCTCGAAGCACTTGGCCCAGCGCCTGCTGGACGATGGATTCAGATTCTGCATCCAAGGCGGACGTGGCTTCATCCAGCAAGATCAAATCGGCATCGCGGTAAAGCGCCCGCGCCAACGCAACCCGTTGCCGTTGTCCGCCGCTGAGTTTGCCTCCGCTGTCTCCCACCATCGTTTCCAGTCCGTCAGGCATGGCCTCGGCAAATTCCACCACGTGAGCCGCCTCTGCAGCCGCCTTCATTCGGGCATCGTCTGGTTGCGGGTCGCCCAGCACAATGTTGTCTGCAATGGACCCCTGGAACAGAATGGCATCTTGCGTCACCACGGCCAAACGTGATCGCCACGACGTCCCTGAGATGGATTTCAACTCGACGCCATCGACCTCGACCACACCTGATGTTGGGTTGGCAAATTTGCTGAGCAAATGCGCTGTTGTGGTTTTTCCTGAACCGGAGGTTCCGACAAGGGCCACCACCTTTCCTGCGGGGATGGTCAAATTCAGTCCATTCAACGCAGGAATGTCCTGGTCTGGATAGCGGTACACCACGTCTTTGAACTCAATGGCCTTACGCCATTCTGGGGCGGGCAAACCACTTTCTCCCAAATCCAATTCCGTTGGCAGAGAACCGTCAAACAACCCCTCCAAACGTTCCAATGAAGCGGCTCCCTTGGACACCCTGAAGTAGCCATCGGAAAGCGAACGGGCAGGCGGGATGATTTGCGAAAACACGACGAGATAGCCAATGAACCAATCGCCTGACAGGGCCGAGTTGCCTTCGAGGACGAGAGACCCACCGTACGCCAACAACAAGGCCATCACCGACAGTGACACAACCTCACTCATCGGCGACGACATGCTTTCTCGGCGATGCATGCGTCGCATGGCCTTGTAATGTCCATGGTTTCGACGGGCATATGCCGATGCAAACTGGGCCTCGGCATTGAACGCCTTCAGCACGCGCATGCCGAGCAACGTTTCTTCCAACACCGCAACCAAATGTCCCAATTCTTCCTTGCCTTTCTGTGCGTGTCGCTTGAGTCGTTTGGACCATCGGCTGATCAAGGCCCCTGTCACAGGAAGCAAGACAAAGGCAAAGAGTGTGAGTTTCCAACTGAGCGCTATGAGCGTGGCCAAACTCACCAAAATCATCAAAGGAGACTTCAACAAGGCCTCCAATGAGCCAATGACGGAGTGCTCCACCTCCATCAAGTCATGGGTGAAGCGACTCATGATGTCTCCCCTTTTGGACTCCGAGAGCCACGCCAAAGGCATGGACATCAACTGTTCATAGAGCTCCTGCCTCAAATCCCTGCTGACACCCGTGCGGATTCCAGCCATCACGTACAGTGCCGCATAGTGCACTGCGTTCTTGAGCACCGCCAAGACCACCATGACGCCGCACAACACGGCCAGGGATTGGGTCGCCCCATTTTCTTGGACAAAGGCATCAAACATCGAACTGGCCTGAGCCATGGCTCCTCCGGCAGAGTGCCCTTGTCCTGAGTCCGTTCCAGATGCAAACAGGATGCGCAAAAAGGGCACGACAGACAAGAACGTGAACAAATTCAGCACGGCGCTCAATGCGTGCAACACCCCCATCAGCACCACGCTCCCGCGTTGGTGCCGGATCAATGGAAGCAAGGCCCAAATGGCCTTCATCCGCGCACCAATTTGGACGCAAACCCGAGATAGTTGGACGGGGTGATGCCGCGCAACTCCGCTTTCACTGCGTCGCCCACATTCAAGCCGTCAATGAATTCCGACATGACTTCAGATGTGATGGCCCCGTGGGTTCGCGTCAAAGCCTTCAAGGCTTCGTAGGGCTCTGGGTAGGCCTCACGGCGCAAGATGGTTTGGATGGCCTCCGCCACAATGGCCCAATTGGCCTCAAGGTCTGCCGACAGTTTGACCTCGTTCAGGACGAGCTTGCTCAACCCTTTGCGCGTCGCATTCATGGCAATGAGGCTGTGGGCCATGGGAACGCCAAGGTTCCGCAGGACCGTGCTGTCCGTCAAGTCGCGCTGAAGGCGAGAGATGGGGAGCTTCTCCGCAAAATGGGCGAGCAATGCATTGGCCACGCCTAAGTTGCCTTCGCTGTTCTCAAAATCGATGGGATTGACCTTGTGGGGCATGGCCGAAGACCCCACCTCTCCCGCAACGATCATCTGCTTGAAATAATCCATGGAGATGTAGGTCCAAATGTCCTTGTCGAGGTCCATCAGGATGGTGTGGACACGGCGAAGGGCATCGCACCAAGCCGCAAGGTGGTCGTAAGGCTCAATTTGGGTGGTCACCGGTGTGCGCGTCAGGCCCAAGGTGACTTCCACAAAGTGCTGACCAAAGGCGGGCCAATCCACCTCGGGGTAGGCCACATGGTGTGCATTGAATTGTCCTGTCGCTCCTCCAAACTTGGCGGCATACGTCGCGTTCGCCAACGCATCTCGCTGTCCGCGAAGTCGGTCCACGAAGACTTGAAACTCTTTCCCGAGCGTGACGGGCGAAGCCGCTTGGCCGTGGGTTCGGGCAAGCATCGGCACGTCCTTCCACTCCACAGCGAACCGCGCCAAATCTTCAATTGTCGCATCCAGGAGCGGCAAAAGGGCCTGTTCGGTGGCCCGCTTCAACGACAATGGCACTGCGGTGTTGTTGACGTCCTGAGAGGTGAGCCCGAAGTGCACAAACTCTTTCCAAGCCCCCACGCCAAGCCTTTCCATGGCCTCCTTCACAAAGTACTCCACCGCTTTGACGTCGTGGTTGGTGACGCGTTCCTTGTCTTTGATCCATCGTGCGTCCTCTGCAGAGAACTTCCGGTGCACGTCGCGAAAAGCCTCCACCTTGTCCGATGGGAAATCCGCCAACTGTGGAAGGGGCATGGCCACCAAGGCCAAAAAGTACTCCACCTCCACTTCCACCCTGTGGTGGATCAGGCCCATTTCCGACATCCATGGGGCGAGTGAAGCGGTGTGACGGCGGTACCGGCCGTCGACGGGAGAAATGGCGTCAAGCATGTGCTAGAATCAATGCCCAAAGGTACAGAACTGGCACGAGCCTTGGCTACCTTGTCCCCATGCGGCTCCACACCATTCACACGGGCAATTTCAAATTGGACGGCGGGGCGATGTTTGGCGTGGTGCCCAAGCAACTCTGGACGCGCACGAATCCGCCCGACAGCCACAATTTGTGCACTTGGGCAATGCGGTCACTTCTCGTGGAGATGGAGAACCGTCTCATCCTCATCGACTGCGGCATTGGCGACAAACAAAGTGAAAAGTTCTTCAGCCACTATCACCTTCACGGAGACCATTCGCTCGACGGCAGCTTGAAGGCCGCGGGATTTGGACGCGAAGACATCACCGATGTGCTCCTCACCCATTTGCACTTTGACCATGTGGGTGGCGCTGTGGTCCGGCGAAACGATGGCATGCTGGTTCCTGCGTTTCCCAATGCCACGTATTGGTCCAACGACGCACATTGGGAATGGGCGATGGAACCCAATGCAAGAGAAAAAGCGTCCTTCCTCCCTGAAAACATGCAGCCTCTTTGCGAGAGTGGCCAACTCCAGATGATCCAACGCCAAGGCCGCGTCTCTCACAATGTCATGGGGTTGAAGGGCGTGGATGTGTTTTTTGCCGATGGCCACACTGAAAGCCAAATGATCCCGTTGTTGCGCACCCCCAAAGGCACAACCATGGCGTTCATGGCCGACTTGCTTCCCAGCACCGGACACATTCCACTTGCCTATGTCATGGGATACGACACGAGGCCTCTTCTGACACTCGAGGAGAAAAAGCTGTTCCTCGACACGGCGGCTTCAGAGGAATGGGTGTTGTTTTTGGAGCACGACGCTGTCCATGCGGCATGCACCGTTCAGGCCACAGAAAAAGGCGTCAGGCTGAAAGAGGCCGCTCCGTCTTGGTCTGAATTGCTGGGGTGATCAGGCGTCTGCTGGAAGGCCAGCCACAATTTTCGCAGGCAAGCCGGGTCCCTCGTAGATCATCCCAGAGTAAATCTGAACCAACGATGCGCCTGCCGCGAGTTTTTCGCGGGCCGCCTCGACACTGTCCACCCCACCCACTCCGATGATGGGAAATTGGCCGCCGCTCTTGGAAGCGAGGTATTGCACCACCTCCGTGGCGCGCTCGCGCACAGGCGCGCCGCTGACCCCGCCTGCCCCCATGGCTTCCACCTCGTCTTTTGGCGTCAACAATCCATCTCTTGAAATGGTCGTGTTGGTCGCCACGACGCCGTCCACTTTTTCCTCCAACACAATGTCGACGATGTCGTCGAGTTGGCCATCGGTGAGGTCCGGTGCGATTTTCAAAAACACGGGACGAGATCCTGGATGGGTGTTGTTGCGATCCACCACTGCACGGAGCAACTTGGACAACGGCTCCTTGTCTTGCAACTCCCTGAGCCCCGGCGTATTGGGTGAGCTTACATTGACCACAAAGTAATCCACGTGGGCATGAAGCGCATCCACGCACGCGAGGTAATCGTCGACCGCTTTGTCGTTGGGTGTGATCTTGTTTTTGCCAATGTTCCCTCCGACAACAAGGCCCTTGGGTCGCCTCACGAGCCGGCCGGCTGCTGGATACAATCCATCGTTGTTGAAGCCCATCCGGTTCAAGATGCCACGGTCAGATTTCAAGCGGAACAACCTCGGCTGTGGGTTTCCACCTTGGGCACGTGGCGTGACCGTTCCAATCTCGACAAAACCAAACCCAAGCATCTCCAAGGCATCGAGCCACCGCGCATCCTTGTCAAAGCCAGCGGCCAAACCCACGGGGTTGGGAAAGGTCAATCCCGCCACGTCCACGGACCTTCCCTCGTTCCTCTTTCCGGCCCTTCTTCGCATCCACCACGACACACCTGGCACGCGTGACGCAAACACCAACAAGTCCATCGCTGCGTAGTGGGCACGCTCCGGAGACATAAGGAAAAACAGGGGTTTCAGGACCTTCTCGTACACGCCGCGAAGGTAGTTGGACGCTAGATTTGGCAGGGCTTTTTGTGGAAAACCCTGTTGATAGCGTGCACGAAAAGCCCCTTCCCTCGCTGAAAACCGCATCCTAGCTTTGAATCCCAAGGATGAAGAACCTGGGACTACTCAGCTGGCTTTCAAAGAAAAAACTCACCGACGAACAGGTGGCGAACATCTTTGTCAACACCTCTTTTGAGACGGTGGAGCAAGGCTGGCCCAAAGTGGCAGAATTCCTCAACGCCGCCCCCGAATTCGACACCTCCCCTGAGTTGGACCTTGACGACTACGGGAAGTTCCTGATGATTGTCGTCTCTGCCAATTTAGGGTTGATTCCCAAGCACTTCGATCCAGGTGTGGACCGCGCCATCATCCAGCGGTGCTGTGCAAAGTTTGGTTTTGCCTTGAATCTTCCCCCCGATGCCTTTGCCAAAAAGGTGAAGGAATTCAGGAGCTTCATGAAGGAAATCAACAGGCCAAGCAAGAACACACTGACGGCAATGACACGCGCCGTGTGCTACAAGTACGGGGTCATTGCCCACCAAGAGCCGTATTTCCGAGACATGAACGTGCCCAACCCCATTCTCCAAAAAAACCTCCGAGAGGTGATGGAACATTTCCTTTGGGACTGGGAGGAGTTCGTGGACCAATACAGGGTCGTGCTTTCTCCGTCTGAGACCCTGGACTGACCAGCTTCATTCCATCATCCGGGCGATGTCCCTTGAGATGTCCTTGTCTTTCAGCGCCTGACGTTTGTCGTGCAGCTTTTTCCCTTTCGCCACTGAAAATTTGAGCTTGGCGTAACCGCTTGCGGCGACAAACAACAACGTCGGAACCAGCGTGACCCCGACATCCTTGACTTTTTTCTCCAGCTTCTTCAATTCGGTGCGCTGCAACAGCAATTTCCTCTTGCGCCTAGGATCTTGCGGTATGTATCCCGCATTGGGGTACTCGGCCACGTACATGTTGTGCACCCAAAGTTCACCTCGGTCAAACCTGCAATACGATTCGGCAATGCTTGCTTTCCCTCCTCGAATGGACTTGATTTCTGAACCGGACAAGACGAGGCCAGCGATGAATTCATCGGTCAAGAAGTAGGTGTAAGAGGCTTTCTTGTTTTTGATCTCGACGGCCATGCCACGAAGTTACGTCCTCATGGGTTGGAAGCGCGGGCGTTCCGACTGAACTTGCCTGCATGTCTGACCACGCCCTCATGAGCATGCCCAAGGTGGAGTTGCATTGCCACCTCGAATTGGCATTCCGGAAAAAGACCCTGCAGCAATGGGCCGTCGACCTCGGGATGGCGGTCGGCAACCAAGACGATTTTGACCAAGCCTTTCTTGTCAAGGAGCCGATGAACGATTTGCCATCTGTGCTGCACAAGTTCCTGAACACCAGGGATGTCATCAACAACGAAGAAAAGGTGGAACAGCTCACGTACGAGGTCTGCGTGGACATGCACAACACCAGCAATGTCCGCGTGCTTGAACTGCGCTATGCCCCGTCGTTTCTGTTGGACGCCCACCCCAACATGGACGCAGACGAAATGCTTCTCGCCATCCAACGCGGCATCGCAAGGGCGGAACGAGAGTGCCCCATCGCGGTGGGCTTGATCGGACTTCTGCAACGCATCAAAAGCGTGGAGGAAAACGCGCGTTGGTGCGATTGGATCTTGGAACGCCGCGCGCACTTTGTTGGATTGGACCTGGCCGACGACGAAGTGAACCACCCGGCCGAGCCCTTTGCCCCCTTGTTTCTCAAGGCCAAATCGCATGGCCTAGGCATCACTGTGCACGCGGGCGAACCCAATGTGCCTGGTGCCGCAAACAACATCCTTGTCGCCCTCGATGAACTTGGCGCAGACCGCATCGGGCACGGCGTTCAAGCCATTCAAGATGACCGTGTCGTCACCCGGCTCGCCGACGATGGCATTCCATTGGAGCTTTGCCCTTGGAGCAATGTTCTGACCCGAGCCGTGCCATCCATTGACACCCATCCTTTCAAGGCACTGATGGAACGAGGCGTTCGCACCACCCTCAATACGGACGACCCCGGGGTCATGGACATCACCATGATGGACGAATGTCGCCATGCCTTGGGACCGCTGGGGCTGTCCATGTCTGAACTCGAGCGTTGCAACCTCTGGGCGCGCAACGCGTCTTTCATCCCCAAGGAGCGCATCGACGCTGTTTGGCCATCTTGAACCCATGAAGCACCTTCTCACTGTCACTTTGAGCGCCGCCCTGAGCACAGGTTTCATCCTTTTTGCCCAAGCCCAAACGCAAACGGTCGGCACTTTTCTCAACACCGAACTCGCTTATGATGGCTACACGTTGCTCGACCCCATGGGCACGGAATCAACGTACCTCATCAACAATTGCGGAGAGGTCATTCAGTCGTGGCAAAGTCAATACAACTCAGGTGGTGCCTGCTATCTCTTGAACGATGGGAGCTTGGTTCGAGGCTGTCGCGTCAATGGCAACTTTGCGGGAGGAGGCGTTGGCGGCGTTCTCGAACGCCGTTCATGGGAAGGCGACTTGCTGTGGACCTTGACTTGGGCGAACGACGAACTGCACCACCACCACGATTTTGCCTGGATGCCCAATGGCCATGTCTTGGTCCTCGCATGGGAATGGAAAGACGCGAACGAAGCCGCCGCTGCCGGGAGATTGAATCCCCAGACCATTTGGCCGGAATCCATCACTGAAATCGCACCAACGTTTCCATCCGGAGGCAATGTCGTTTGGGAATGGCATGCATGGGACCACCTCGTCCAAAATGTCAGCCCCGACTTGCCCAACTACGGCGAACCCGCCGACTTCCCCCACCGCATCGACATCAACCACGCTGAGGTCGGCTCCGGTGCAGGTGGAGGTCCCGGTGGCGCCTCAAGTGGGGACTGGATGCATGCCAACGCTGTGAACTACAATCCGGAACTCGACCAAATCGCCATCAGTTCTCGGCGGTTCAATGAAATCTGGATCATTGACCATGGCACCTCCACGGAAGAGGCGGCGGGTCCGGGGGGCGACCTGTTGTACCGGTATGGCAATCCCGAGGCCTACGGACGTGGGGCGGAAATCGACCGCACCCTGTTTGGGCAACACGATGTGCAGTGGGTTCCTCAAGGACACCCGCAAGCCGGGGACCTCTTGGTGTTCAACAATGGAAACGAGCGTCCAGGATGTCCTTGTTCAACCATCGATTGCTGGACTCCGCCCCTGCTCGAGGACGGCACCTATGCCTTGGACAACAACGTACCATTTGGACCAATCGCCTCTTCTTGGTCGTACCCTGAATCTCCTTTCGCGGACTTTTTCAGCACCAACATCAGTGGGGTACAACCTCAACCCAACGGCAATTTCCTCATTTGTGAAGGCGCCGAGGGAAAGCTCTTTGAGGTCACCCAATCGGGACAAACCGTGTGGGAATACGTCAACCCTAGCGGCCAGTTTGGCGTGGTGCAACAAGGCGACTTCCCACTTGGAAACGCGGTGTTTCGGGCCTACCGATATGGCCCTGAATTCCAAGGATTTGAAGGTCGGGACATGACGCCCGGGGCTCCGTTGGAAGGAAACACCGCCTTTTCATGCGACCTCTATCCAGAAGGAGACAGCACAACCACCTCAGCGTTGCTTCTGTCGCAGGAACAGACCTTGACCTTGTCCGTCTACCCCAATCCCGCGTCTGAGCAAGTCACCCTGTTGTCGAATCGGTCCGGCATTTGGTCTATCCAAAACGCCTTGGGACAGCGCATCGCAACCCAACAAGTCTCTCCAAATCAAACCCATGAACTCCCGTGTCACGGCTTGCCAAGTGGCATCTACGTGGCCACTTGGATGGACAAGGAAGTTGATGTTGCCCCGAAAACGTTGAAATTTTTCATCCGTCACTAACTTTCGCCCCAAACCACTTACGATGATGACAAGATTGACTTTTGCTGCCTTGGTGTTCACCATGTCCACGGCTTCGTTTGCCCAAAACACCTTAGGTGTGACGGACTTTCAGCCCGACTTGGTCGAAGAAGGCTACAACTTGATTTATCCGCACAACCAACCCAATGTCTATTTGCTCGACATGTGTGGTGAGGTGGTGCACAGCTGGACCAATGCCGACTCCCTGCGTCCTGGCAACATGGCGTATCTCCAAGAAAATGGGGACATTGTCATGACCTACAGGCACCGCGTGTTCGCCGACGACCCCATCTGGGCAGGCGGAGGTGGCGCCACCATCGAGCGCAGAACATGGGACAACGACGTGATTTGGTCCTTCACGCTGAACGACAGCACAGCACGCTTGCACCACGACATCGAAGTGAAGCCCGACGGCAATGTCTTCGCCATTGCCTGGGAGCATTTCTCTGCAGAAGAAGCCTTGCAAGCAGGCCGCGACACCTCCATCATTCCTGAAGGTGGCCTGTGGTCGGAGATGGTTCTGGAGCTTGCTCCCGACACCTCAGGCGGCGCCATTGTCGTCTGGGAATGGCACGCTTGGGACCACTTGGTCCAGGATTACGACGCCACCAAGGACAACTTTGGCGTCGTGTCAGACCAAATCGACAAAATCGATTTGAACTACGGCACCCCCAGCAGCCAACCCAGCGACTGGCTCCACATCAACGCCATTGACTACGACCCTTACTTCAATCACCTGTTGTTGAGCGTGCCCACGTTCGACGAATTGTGGATTGTGGATTACGCCAACTTCACACCGGGCAAGCTTCTCTGGCGCTGGGGCAACCCGGAAGCCCATGGACAAGGGTCTGAAGACGACAAAAAACTCTTCTACCAGCACGATTGCCATTGGATCTACGACAACGTGGCGCCAGGGACAGGTGACTTTGGCAAGATTGCCGTCTTCAACAACCGCGTCCCCACGGACAGCGGGGATGTGTACAGCGCAGCTCACGTGCTCAACCCTTCCTACGCCGACTACGACAATTCCTTTGGGATGGATGCCTCTGGCGACACGTATTTGCCCCTCGACTTCGATTGGACGTACGTGGCTCCAGATTCCATTTACTCCTCCGGTTTGTCTTCGTTCCAGCGTTTGGGCAATGGAAACAGCTTGATTTGCTACGGCCGCTGGGGAGACACCCGAGAAGTCACCCCTGAGGGCGATCTCGCTTGGCGCTACAAGACACCGTTGGTCAATGCCGGCGGTTTTGCCTCTCCAGTGTCGCAGGGCACAGAACCTGCCATCAACCAGAACATGACGTTCCGCGCGCATCGCTACCCCATGGATTTCGACGCATTTGCCGACGTCGACCTCACCCCACAAGGCCCCATCGAGTTGGATCCCATGCCGTTGGCTGTGTGCCAAAGCTGCGACTCGCTCAGTGTTTCTGTGGCCACCACCACCGACACGGGGTTGGGCAACGGTTCAGCCACAGCCACCGCAACTGGAGGCGATGAGCCCTACTCCTATGCTTGGTACACTGCGGACAGCGACTCCTCGTTTGCGGAAGGCATGAGCATCGACAGCCTGCTGGCGGGAGCTTATTCCGTGCTTGTGGTTGACAGCGCTGGCTGCTCGGGCAGCAGTGCCTTCGTCATTGACGCCACATCGTCGATTGATGATGAAACCCGCATTTGGAAGGTGTTCCCCAACCCTGCCAACGACGTGTTGAACGTGACCGTGAACACCGATGGCCAAGGGACGTTGCGCATTTTTGATGTAACAGGTCGAGTCGTTTTGGCCCACACCATCACGTCGAACTCCACCTCTCTCGACCTCACAAGCTTGACCTCCGGCTCTTATGTGCTCAGTGTCGAGCATGGAACATCCACCGTCACCCGCCACATCCACGTGGTGCGCTGATTGGGGAAAACCCTTTGAAAAGACCCAAAAGCCCGGACCCTTGGTTCGGGCTTTTTCATGGGGCGTCAACTTAAATTGCACCATGTCGCAAACCTTGCTCACGCGCCTGGACGGGGGTGTCATGACCATCACGTTGAACCGACCCGACGTCTTCAACAGTTTCAACCAAGACATGGGACGCGCGTTCCAAAAAGCCCTCGACGAGGCCGCTTCGAATGCCGATGTCCGCTGTGTTGTGGTCACTGGCGAGGGACGCGCATTTTGTGCAGGGCAAGACTTGAAAGAAGTGACATCGCAAGATTCTCCAGGTTTCAAGGTCATCGTCGAGGAGACGTACAACCGAAGCATCCGACGGATTTGCGCCATGGAGAAACCGGTCATTGCTGCGGTGAATGGGGTGGCTGCGGGCGCGGGCGCCAACGTGGCACTGGCATGCGACTTCGTGGTGGCCAAGTCTTCCGCCAAGTTCATCCAGGCGTTCGCCAACATCGGGCTGATTCCCGACAGTGGAGGCACCTATTGGCTGCCTCGACTGGTGGGCATGGCTCGGGCAAAGGCCTTGACCATGTTGGGGACTCCCCTTTCCGCTGCTGAAGCTCAAAGCATGGGACTCATATACAAGGCTGTGGAGGACGGCGCATTCGAGGCTGAGGTGGAAGAACTCTCACACACGTTGGCCTCGATGCCGACCCGTGGCCTTGGGCTCACCAAAAGGGCGCTTCATGCCGCACAAAGCAACAGCTTGCACGACCAGCTTGCCCTCGAGTTGGACTTGCAATTTGAGGCGGCTGAAACCGAAGATTACCGAGAAGGCGTCCAGGCCTTTTTGGACAAGCGCAAACCCACATTTGTCGGTCGATGAGCCAACCTTGGATTTCCATCGAGGATCGGCTCCCAGAAGACGATCAACGGGTCTTGGGTTTCATTCCCGGGAACAAAGTGTTTTTGCCCGGCAAAGATTTTCAATTTGAGGTTCGGGAAGTGGTCGTGCTTCGCTTTTGCAAGGACTTCTATGCCAAAAATGAGGAGAAGCGCGCCAAACACGGACTGCATTTTTGGGCTGGAGAGGGAAACAGCAACCACTTCTTCTCCGACGTCACCCACTGGCGTCCCATTCCTAGTGGACCCTCTGATTGAACCGGGCCACGGCAGCCATTCCTGCCGTTTCCGTCCTCAACCTCTGGCTCCCCAAGTTCACGGGAGTCGCTCCTTTCGCATGCAGCGCTTGCACTTCCTCTGGGGCAAAGTCTCCTTCGGGTCCAATGGCGATCCAGGCCTGCTGAAGGGAGCTTTGAAAGTCGCTCCATGAAACCCGGTCCGGCACATGGTCCACGGTTGGCATGCAATGCGCCACTGCGCCGCGTTGGTTGAGCAGCTCAGGGTGCGATTCAAAGAGGTCGGAGACGTTGCACGCCTCGGCCAACACCGGCATCCAAATTCTCTGGCATTGCTTGGTCGCAGAAACCACCACTTTCTGCCAACGCGCGTGTTTGTCAATGCGTCGTTCGCTGCGCTGCGTCCATACAGGTATGATGTTGTCCACCCCCAACTCGGTCGCCTTCTCAATGAGCCACTCGAAACGGTCGGATTGTTTCGTGGGAGACACCACCAACGACAGGCCTTGGGGCCGAGACGCTTCGACAATCACCTCCTCGGCCTCCACACGCACTGACTTTTTGCCCACGTCGACCACAACGCCCGTCGCCACTTTCCCGTGGCCATCCACCAACCGAACTTGAGCACCCTGCTTCATGCGAAGCACACGACTCACGTGGAGCGCTTCTTCCTCAGAGAGCTCGTTCAAACCTTGGACTAGGTCAGGTTGATGGCATGTGTGCATGGCGCAAAGGTAATTGGCCCAAGCGGCACATGTTGTCCAGCGTCACACCTTCTGGGGCGCCACAACACGAGGGGCACCTGCCTTCATTTCCTCTGTGGCCGCACCTTCGAATTGCCCGAAGTTGGTTGCAAATCGCGTCGCCAGTTCGTAGGCCGCCTCGTCGTACGCG
>Ga0163109_10001617_pt1 | contig 17771 bp, 9 predicted proteins | sample CRUFie1St13metaG_FD_108704 | JGI IMG/M metagenome (GOLD analysis project Ga0163109, IMG submission 108704) | Marine microbial communities from the Costa Rica Dome - CRUD Field 142mm St13 metaG | ecosystem: Environmental > Aquatic > Marine > Oceanic > Photic zone | place: Costa Rica: the Eastern... | reverse complement strand
GGGGTTGACCAGGAGAGAATGGATTTGATTGAAGAGTGGCTTGGCGAGCGCATCAATTAGGCCATTACCTTTGGCTGGTTGCTTGGTTGCTGATTGTTTTGATGACAGAGGCGCAAGCAGAAGGAGAGGGAACAAAGATAGTCGCCCATCGGGGCGCATCCTACGACGCGCCTGAGAACACGTTAGCTGCCTTTCGGTTGGCATTCGAGCAAGGTGCCGACGCAATTGAAGGTGACTTTCGCCTAACTTCTGATGGCCACATTGTCTGTGTTCATGACAAGGATGGTAAACGCACTCTCGGAAGTAAGGTTGCCATTGCACATTCTACTCTTGAGCAACTTCGCAAGCTCGATGCTGGTTCTTGGAAAGGAACTAACTGGGTTGGCGAGAGAATACCAACTCTTGATGAAGTACTCGATCTGCTTCCTAAATCAGCCTCCTTGTTTTTGGAGGTGAAGTGCGGGCCTGAAATTATCAAGCCTCTTACCGCGAGACTCAAGGCTCGTGGAGTAAAGCCGAGCCAACTAGTAGTGATCAGCTTTAATAAGGAGGTCATCCGCAAATTCAAGGAGTTCAACCCTGATTTCATAGCTTACCTACTCACCAGCTTTAAAACCAAGAAGGCAGATGGCTCTCTCATCCCAACAGCGAAAGAGCTCATCACTTTATTGAAGGATATTCAGGCGGACGGCTTAGACTGCAATGCAGACACCCGTTTAGATCCCTCTTTTGCCAAGACATTGCGCAAGGCAGGATACTCCTTGCATGTGTGGACCGTTAACGATGAGGCCAAGGCTAGAAGATTTATCAAGGACTTTGCTATTGAGTCCATCACTACGGATCGCCCTGAGTGGTTGCGCAATAAGCTGGACTGACAGCCTGCTTAACCTGTCTCTGGCATAAACGTGGGCAGGACCACTCCTGTGGGGGGCGACCATTCACCACGGGTTTGCGAGAAATGTATTTCGCAGTTGCGGGCTCCCCAGGAGTAGAGTGTCCCGATGAGGTCGCAGCAATCTGAGGGTACCAGAAATACAGGACTTCTTCCTGCATGTTGTTGAAGTTGGGCATGGAGTAGTGCTGCAGTATCCTCTTCTGTACGGGCCACTCCTGGCCCGATTATGTTGCTGGCTGAATTGGCCACCGAAAACAGGAATCCGTCTAGGTTGCCCTTGGCATCTTCAATTACACTCCCACTCCACCAACCATCTTGGTTTTCTATGAAATACGCATAGTCATCTGGACGTCTTATCCCGACGAGTTCCTTTTCCAGGTCTGCGATTGCATCTACGTCATCTGGAGAAGCGCTTCGTACACGGCTAGCCAGTGAGGGAGGTTCTACACTCAACCCACCCTCTGGGATTTCGATGTACATATCTTGAAATACCTGCCGAGGGACGAACCCACACCGATTGTACAGGGTGAAAGAATCGAGGTTCATTGCGCTAGAGACCAGACGCAATGGTTTCCCTTGTTCGTCAGCCACTCGGATGATCTCGTTCATGAGTAACCTTCCCGCACCATGACCAAAGTAGTTGGGGTGAACATTCATGATGCCGATAGAGACGTGGGTCTCACGCGGATGGTAGAAGCAGGATGCAGCGATACTTCCTGAGGACTCGTTCACAGCGAGAAGACAGCAACCTGGATCAATGTCTTCGTAGATTTTGCAGAAGAGTTGAGTGCTTTCGGGGCCGTTGTTGAATTTTGGGCCACTTCCATGGGTGTGATACCAGTAATTGATGGAGACGTAGATCAACTCGCCGACTTCGGGCCAATCGGCTTTCTCCATTGCACGGATAGTGAAGTTCATGCGAAATTTAGGCTTAGATATCCCTCATGTACCGGGCACCATTGTAGTAACAATGGAGTGCAAACATCTGTACGATGTGAAATACCGAGTTATTATTGATCCAGCCTTCAGGGTCGCCAAAGGGGATCGCCTGTACGATGAGTCCTACAATTGAGACGAGCACTCCAATGATAATCCAGTTAGCACTAGGATCACGTTCGTTCCTGGCATATTTTGAATACAACTTGAAGCACAGTACGACTAGCAATGCGGGTATATAGTCCCATGCCACATCAGAGAATGCCAATTCCTTGCGAGTGCCAAGAAATAGGAGGAATCCTAAGAACTTGAGGACAAAGACGGCTAGGAAGATCCTTCGCGCAGGATTACGAACGGAACTGAGTGCTGCGCCACAACACATGAACAGGCTGAGGTAGGCAAAAAGAAAGACCGTGATCGGCCACAGTAGGGTCGAGATCTGGTTGTCCTGATTGAATCCATGATGGGTTCCACCTAGAATGGCCGCCGCCGCCACATCAAGCATAGCCACGCTCCAAAGAAGTACCGAGGTCTCTCGCCGACCGATCATGTAGAGCAGGCATGCATAAAACAGCGCCTGCGCACCCATCAGGTAGTCAGTGAGAGTGGTTCCTGGTTCAGCAAAAGGCATATCGACTAAACCGACGCATCACGTGATGCTGTGGCGAGGATGTCAAGGCAACGGTGTCAGGCCAGCAAGTTGACGTGATGCCGATACCAATCACTTTGAAAGCGGCCCGCTGGGTCCAATTCTTTTTTCTTGGCTAGAAAGTCACGAAAGCCCGGGTGTGCGGCATCCACCTGCTTCGGGGTAGCCCATCTGTGGTAGGTCGGGAAGTAGGAACCATCCCGCTCAAGGGCGAGATCGATAAGCAGGCGAAAATCTTGCTCGGCTTTGGCTAACCCGGCACGGTCGTGGTCCACATGCAAGTTGAACACGATGCAGGCATAATCCTGCTTAGCCCAGGGAAGGGCGGTTGTGTCGTCTTTAAGGATGTAGCGGACAGTACCGTAGACAACATCCGCTTTCCGTTTCCTAAGTTCATTCGCTGTTTGTTCGAGGAAATCTGGAAGGACTTCACGAGGCACGTATACCTCAGTGATCATCTCTGTGCCTGAGCGGATATCGGTGTGTTGCTCTAGGTCGTGATGGTAGTTCTCCTCGTACCAACTCATCTGATGTGAATCCGACCAGTATACCTGCCCATGGGTACTCTGATAGTGTGTGGTGTAGCGACGATAGGCCTCCGCCTTGTTTTCATGAGCCAAATAGATCAGTTGCTTCCATGCTCCCGCTGGCAGTTTGCGAGGATTCTCGGGTAGGGGAGTATCGAGCGGCACCGGCACATAGGTCGAAAAAACGCCCTCCTGTAGGAAGTTCTCGCTGGCAGAGTCGATGTTGAACTGAAAATCCCCGTAGAGGGCTCCATCTTTCATTTGCGCGGCCAGACGATCTGCGAGATCCCGAGCGTGTATGATTTCGACGAATCTCTTCACCTTCTGACGCGGAGCCAGTCGCAGCTTCAAGGAACACACGAAACCAAATAGACCGTAGCCACCAATCACATGTCGAAAAAGTTCCCGGTTCTTTGTTCGACTGCACTCAAGGAGTTCGCCCTCGGCATTGACGATACGCAGGGATTCAATGTCTTGAACAAACGGTTGGAAACGAAGACCACGCCCATGAGCATTAGCCGATACCGCGCCGCCTAAAGACAATTTGTCTGCCCCAGTCTGCTTCTGAACAAAACCCCATGGATTAGGTTTGTCCTGCTGTGTGGTTTCCAGATATTGAAGAACTTGTGGCCACTGAATGCCTGCCTCCACCTCTAGTAATCCATTCGTTTGATCGAAATTGAGAACTCCGTTGAGGCTGGAAGTATCAGCCAGCCATGTGTCCGTGCCGAATTGTTGACCTCCCATCGCATGACGCCCCCCACATATTGATAGCGAATGTCCTTCCTGGAAGTGCTGCTGAATGTCCTCCGCACCCTTAGGTCGAAGGATCCCCGCTACGTGAGTTCGGTTGAGCTGTGAATGGATATCATTGACCCAATGCGCATTGTTTTTTGGCAACGGGCGGTTCAGGCACCCACCCAAAAGAATACTCCCGCCTCCCGCAACTTGTATGAAGGCCCTACGATTCTGTGGTTCCATGGGTTATGCGATAATCTCATGTGCGACATTACCGAAGACATCAGTCAGTCGGAAGTCGCGACCTGCGTATTCATACGTGAGGTCCTGATGGTCTAGACCCAGTAGGTGCAGAATCGTGGCATGCAGGTCGTGAAAGTGCATACGGTCTTGTACCGCGGCAATTCCGTTCTCGTCCGTGGCACCATGACGCATGCCCCCCTTAACGCCACCGCCTGCCATCCAGAAGGAGAAGCCAGTGGAGTTGTGATCGCGACCATCAGGTCTTTTAACATGGGGTGTGCGGCCAAATTCTCCACCCCAGACGACTAGGGTGTCCTCCAGCATACCACGCTGATCCAGATCATGTAGTAGCGCGGCCATAGGCTGATCAATGGCATTGCAATTGGTGGCCAGACGTCCACGAAGGCCATTGTGCTGGTCCCAACTGGAGTGGGTGACTTCAATGAAACGCACACCAGATTCTGCAAACCTGCGGGCCATTAAGCATTGGCGGGCAAAGTTGTCGGTACTTTTGCCATCAATCCCATAGAGTTTTTTGATATGAGCAGATTCATCAGATAGGTCCATCACTTCGGGGACAGCCCCTTGCATGCGGAAAGCGAGTTCATAAGACTCAATAACGCCATCAATTTGCTGGTTGGTGGGTTGCTGAGCCTTTAGGTCACGATTCATCGCCTGGAGGAGATCCAATTGCCTGCGCTGTTCCGCATTGCCAAGGCGGCTGTTCTTCAGATTGCCAATCGTAGCCTTCTTAAGGTCAGATCCTAGTTGCCCAACCGGAGTCCCCTGATAGACAGCAGGCAGGAAGGAACTTCCATAGTTTTGCGCTCCCCCGACTCGTGTGGGTGGGTTGATCGTGATAAAGCCTGGCAAGTCCTGATTCTCAGTTCCGAGTCCATAGAGAATCCATGCGCCCATGCTAGGGCGAACAAACTGAAAGCTTCCAGTGTGCAACTGGGTGAAGCACTGCGGATGGCTAGGCACATCAGCGTACATGCCGTTGAGCAGACAAAGACGATCCGCGTGCTTGGAAAGATTCGGGAGTAATTCGGAGATAGGGAGCCCGCTTTCTCCCTGTTTAGAGAACTTCCACGGGGACTTCAGAAGTTTACGCCCCTTGAACTTCGCCACGCTCTTACCGTCGTTCTTGGCCAGAGCCGGCTTGTAGTCGATGGTGTCCACGTGGGAAGGACCACCTCTCATACAAGCAAATATCACCCGCTTCGCCTTGGCGGTCATAGGTGGTTTCTTGGGTGTCAATGGATTGCCGTAGGTACTTGCCGCCTGCGCCTGCATGGCTGCGAAAGCCATATAACCAAAGCCTGCTGAGGTCGCTTGAAGGATTTCTCTTCTGGAAACGGGTGTGTTTCCTTGATTTTGTAGGGTACTCATTGTCCTTGAATGCAGATTAAATTCTCAAAGGTGCGGATGTAAAGGTTACCGTTCGCAATTGCAGGCGTGCTACGGCACAATTCATTTAATTCATTAACTGCCAACTGCTTAAATTCTTTAGCCGCTTCAATGACAGCCACCTTACCAAAGCTGGAGACACAGAAGATACGATTCCCTGCAGCTACAGGAGAGCCATAAAAGGTATCCTGTACGTCCTCGACGCGCACGCGCCAATGCGATTTGCCATCAATCGGATCGAGACAGGACAGAATGCCACCATCCCCCCACATGAACAGAAGATCATTGGCAATGATGGGAGTGGGGATGTGCGGTACGGACTTCTCAGTACGCCATACCTCCTCGCCACTTTTGGGGTCCATGGCCACAAGATGTTTGTCCTTGGTAGTGAAACCACAAGTTCCGTAGACCAGTTTTCCATAAGTGATCGGTGACGCAATCGCCCGCTCCGAATGAGGCTTTCCAAAGACATCCTTCTCCCAGTTCAGTTTGCCGGTGTCGGGCACGAGGCTCGTTACACCTAGCCACCAGTTGGTCAGGATCAGCTGTTCCTTCCCCTTGCCGTCAGGATATATGCAGGGTGTGGCAAAAGTCAGACGTTTACTGTTGCGCGGTATCTTCCATTGGGTCTTCCCAGTACGTTTATCTAGGGCGATCACATAACCGCCACCTTTTTCCTGATCATTAGGCAGGATGAGCAGATCTTCATAAATGATGGGTGATACACCAAAGCCATGATTGCCATTAACGCCGCCCAAGTCCCGCTCCCAGACGGTCTTTCCACCGTGGTCGAAAGCTAAGATTCGCAATTCCCCTTTGTGACCCCAGACGCTGTAGACACGTTCCTCATCCGCAGTCGGAGTGCTACTGGCAAAGCTGTTCTGTTTGTGCTTCTTGTGAGTGTTAGATTTAAACTCCCGCGTCCAAAGGACTTTGCCTGAATCTGCGTCCACGCAGGACACGAGGCGAGTTTTCCCATCTTCGCGCGCAGCGTTCAGAAAGATTTTCTTTCCCCAGAGCACAGGGGATCCGTGTCCTGATCCCGGTAACTGGGTCTTCCAGAGATGGTCATCGGAAGACCACTTTGCAGGAATGGATGCCTCACTCACTCCTGAACCGTTAGGCCCACGAAAGCGTGGCCATTCTTGAGCATCGGCAGACTGAATGGCTAAAATTAGAGCTAGTGTGAAAGTTGTTTTCATAGCGTAAAAATGATCTATTCGAGGTAACGAAACTCTGCACTAGCGAGTAGCACCTGACAAAGATTGGCTAAGTTGCTGTCGTTCTCCGAAAGATAATTCTCCATGCGCGGCATTTCCCCATCTCTAGGCTCACGGCCAAGGGTGATGAGGTAGGCATGACGGATTTGCTCCGCAGTAGTCTTCATGCCCGCGTCGACAATCCGATTGGCTAGTTGTTCGGAATGTTTGAGGATGAACTTGCTGTTCATAAGGTAAAGAGCCTGAGAGGGGACAGTTGTGACCTGGCGGTTGCCCACGATGATGCTCGGTTCTGCAAAATCAAAAAGCTTCAAGGAGTCAGGCAGACCATTGCGGATGATGGGGTGGTAGACACTTCGGTGCGGATTCGGTTTATTGAGCGTTGCGATTTTGGTCGCTTCCCGACCGATATTGATCTCTCCCAGTTTAGTGACGGGAGAACCGCTTAGAGGATCACGTACGAGTTCACCGCTACTGGCAAGGATTGCGTCACGAATCGCCTCTGCATCAAGGCGACGATGGTGGGACCTCCACCAGAAACGATTCTCGGGGTCAGCCTTGAAATTCTTATCGTCTGACTGACTGGCAAGTTGATAAGTCTGGCTTAATACGATTTCGCGGATGGTCTTCTTTACAGACCACTCATTCGCTATGATACGTTTTGCAAGATAATCCAAAAGTCGCGGGTCATCGGGGCGTTGACCGGTCTTGCCGAAATTGTCCACGGTGCGAACGATGCCCTCACCAAATAAATGCTTCCATATTCGGTTGGCCAAGACGCGCGAGGTAAGTGGGTTGTCGGAGTTAGCGATCCAATTGGCAAGTTCCAGTCGACCACTTTGCTCCTCATTCACAGGGGATGCATTGGGTATATCTACGACAGAGAGGTAACCACGGGGTACGGAGTCGCCTTGGCGATGTACGTCTCCGCGGATGTGGATGCGGGCGTCCGCTGGAGTCTTCCCGTCCCCAATACCCATGGCAAGGTTGCTGGGTTTGGGCTTCTTCTTGTTGAGTTCTTTGAGAAGATTGGTGAGCTTCTTTTTTTCCTTTTTGAGTGAAGCTTGCTCTTTCACGAGCGCATCCCGTTTTTCGGGAGTCTTCTTGATCAGTTTTGGTATTTCCTGAATCCGGGCGTTGATCGCCTTGTTTCGTTTCTGGGACTCTTGTAGCTTCTTCCTGTGTTGGGCGATTGCCTGCAAAAGTCCATCCTCCTCATTGCCTAGCGGCAGAAGGTTGGATTTCTGCCGATTGCCAGTGCCATTAGTGCCAAAGTGGGTTTGAGAACTATGAAAGATGCCATAGATGGCGTAATAGTCTTTGGTGGGGATGGGGTCAAATTTGTGATCGTGACAACGTGCACAGCTCACAGTTAAACCCATGAAGGCGCGTGTGGTGGTATCGATCTGTTCGTCGGCAACATCAGCAACGAACTGTGCACGATCCCTCTCATTCAAAGACTTCGGCCCGAGGGCTAGAAAGCCGGTAGCAACAAGATTTCGGGCCGCCTCCGCATCGTTGGCTGCGGGCAGTAGGTCTCCTGCCAGTTGCTCCCGGATAAACTGGTCAAAAGATTTATCCTCATTGAAGGCATCGATTACGTAGTCGCGGTAGCGCCAAGCCTGAGTGAAAGTACAGTTACGTTCCATTCCTGTCGATTCCGAGTAACGGGCCACATCCAGCCAGTGTCGTCCCCACCGCTCGCCGAAGTGTTTCGAGCGCAATAGGGTATCCACAACCTTTTCGATGGCCGTCTTGGCATTGCGCTTATGAGCGGATAAGAACGCCTCCCGCTCAGCAAGGGTAGGGGGCAATCCGGTGAGGTCAAAGTGCAGACGGCGTAGCAAAGTTTCTGGCGCAGCCACTCCGACAGGCTTCAGTCCCTTCTCCCTGTGCTTGGCTTCAACGAGACGATCAAGCTCGCTTTGGGCCCACTTGCTTCTAGATTTTGGGATCTCCGGTTTATTGACTGGTTGGAATGCCCAGAACTCTCGACCCTTTTCGATGTCGATTTCTCGGGTGATTAACTCCGGGCCATCATCCACTCGGGGGTCAGGAGCACCCATCTTAATCCATGCTTCAAGGATTCGTATATCCTTGTCGGCCAGCTTTGTCTTCGGTGGCATCTTCAACTTGTCCTGCTGGTAACTGACTGCCTTAAAGAGCAGGCTCTGCACAGGCTTTCCGGGGATAATGGCAGGCCCGGTCTCACCTCCGCTGAGCACACCACTTCGACTATCGAGATACAGGCTGCCCTTTAGAGATGTCGCCTCCTTGGAGTGACAGCGGTAGCAGTTATTGACCAGAACAGGACGGACCTTCTTCTCGAAGAACTCGACCTGTTCACGAGTCAGATCCTTTGCAGAAGTCAGTAGTGGTACGCCAATGTAAAACCAAACAAGGGGAGGTGGTTTCATGCTTAAACAATTAACCTATGCATAGGCATTAGGAAAGTAAGAGTCCATAGGCAATTTGATGTAAGATCAGCGTTCCTCGACCACGAGTCGGTAGAAGCTATCTCGACTATCTTGTACGTTCATCTGCTCAGTGACACGGGTTACAGTTCCCATGTCAATCTGGCTAGTACTTTCAATCTTAGCCGGTTCCCAAGTACGAAGATCATAGCTGCTCTCGATGCGAAAGTTAAGATCGTGAGCGGTTTTGGATAGGTTGTAGGTAAGCAGCAGCGTGTCACCGATCAACTGTTGTTTAAGGATCGGACTTGAATCGACTTGTTGCGGTTCGGACCCAAGTGCATACTCTAGAAGATTGACACGACCATCTCGGTCAGGGTCATCATGCGTGCCTGACCATTCGACGGGAAGTGTGGAGGCCCAAGCCTGATAGCCAGGCAGACCGGGGAAGGTGGGTCGGGGTGTTGGGGTAGGCATTGTTCCGGGAGGATGAATAGCAATGTTGCCATTGCCGGTTTCTTCGGAGACGGTGACCTTCTTGCTGGTAACGGAACCATAGTCGCTGGTTACGGTCACTGTGTAGGAACCGGTCTTGTTTACTGTCACCGTCGGGGCATTTCCGTCCTTTGCAGGTTTACCGTCCTTGTACCATTGGTAGGAGAGTGTACCAGAACCGGTAGCTGTTACGAAAAGGTTGGCTGTTCCATCGGAGAGCGCGGTTCCCGTGGGTTGGGCAAGGATGCCGGGAGGGTCATTGACGGTGATGACGATGGGCGCGCTGAAGACATCAGTCTTAAGTAACTGGGTGGCGGCATTAATGAATTGCAGACGATACACTCCGTTGTCGAGAGGAGTGAGATTTTCCAAAAGGAGTTCATGTGAAGTAGCGTCAGCAATGACTTGTCCGTCCTTGTGCCAGAGGACGGTGATGCCGTCTCCGTTTGCGGAGGATGAAAGGGAAGTGGATTCTCCGGTCAGGAGGGATTGACTCGCGCTGGTGGAGGTGACAACGGGTAGATCGTGTAGGGCTAGGGCTATCGTGTCGCTGGTGGTTGTGCCGGCAATATTTGTGGCCTCAAAGTGGTAGCTGCCGATATCGTCGGTTGCAACTGCGGAGAAGGTGAGTTTTGTCTGGGTCGCACCTTCCACTGCCTTGCCGTCCTTGAACCACTGGTAGGTCATGCTTTCTCCTGCGACCACGCAACTGAAGTTGGCCTTGGCCCCTTCAAGGAGGGTCAGTGCAACGGGTTGTGTGGTGATGGTTGGCAGGTCTATAACTTTAAACTCTAAGATTTTCGAGGTTGTGGTCCCTACTGAATTTTTGGCCTCGACGTAGTAGTCGCCGGAGTTGGAGGAATCCATTTTGGAGAGCTTGAGCTGGTAACCCGTGGCGCCGTTGATTTTCTTTCCATCTTTGAACCACTGGTAGGTGTGTTTGTTGCTGCCAGAAGAGCCAAGGCCCGTTGCTTGGGCGGTGAAAGTATGCTGGCCACCAGCGGCGACCAGGAGTTCTTCCGGTAGTTCTGCAATGCGGGGCGCATACTGGATGATGACCTCCGCTTCATCACTGGTCGCAGTTCCAGCGGTGTTGGTGACTTGTAGCGAATAATCACCGGTATCGGTGATGGTGGGCTTGGAAATAGTCAGTTCAGGGGACTTGGTGGCTTTACCATAGGGTTGCCCGTCTTTGAGCCACTGGTAGCTGAGACGTTCCGTCCCGGTGACTTTGGCGGTGAGTTTTAGGCTTTTGCCTTCGGTGGTTGTAACCGTGGAGGGATGTTGAGTGATGCGTGGCTTTTCGATAACCGAAAGGGCGAATGTGCCACTGGCCGAGGCGTAACTATTGCTGACTGTGAGCATGTATGTGCCCGCATCTTCTCCGTCGATAGACTTGAAGCTAGCGTAAGGCTTGTTGGGACCACTCCAGTCCTTGCCATCTTTTTTCCATGAATAGGTAATCGGACTCGTCCCGGTGACGGAGAAGGTGGCGGTATGGCTTTCGCCTTCTTTAAGGGTAGTGGACTTGTCTGGGACAGCTGTGATGTCCGGAGGGAGGTTGACGGTGAGTTTCAAATTGGAGCTAATTACTGAGCCTGCGCGGTTGGAGATGCGCACACGATAGGTGCCATCATGGTTGGCAGCCGCACGGGAGATTTTGAGGTAGCTCTTGGTTGAAGGTTTGGCTGCGGTTTTCCATTCATCGCCGTCAAGGATTTCCCATTGGTAGCTCAAGTCTGGGCCGGTTGCGGTAAGATCTAGGTTCAGGGCAGTACCTTCAAGGGCGATCTGGTTGACAGGTTTGACCGTGATTACGGGCTTGGCCACGACTTCGAGCTCGACCTCGTCAGTGACGATCCTTCCCGTTCCCGTGTCTGCCTGAAGGTAATAGATGCCGGCGTCGTCGGGGACTAGGGCGTCGAAGTCTAGGTTGGCAGCGTCTGCACCACTTAGTTTTTTGGGGGATCCATCAGCTTCAAGCTTGTACCACTGCAGGGCGACTGGAGCGGTACCCCATATGTCGGCAGCAATGGTGTGTGGTTGCCCCTCAAGGCCTTCGGAGTCAGTGGGTTGCTGGGCGACCCAGGCTGGCGGAAGTATGGAGATGGCGACGGCGGTTGTGCAGGACTCGTCCTCCCCGTAGTAGGCACGGAGTCGGTAGTAGCCGGAGTCAGCGTAGGTAGCCCTTTGCATCTTGAGCAGTGGCTTGGTGAACTTTTTCTGGTCAACCCATGTGGTGCCATCGGTCTGGAGCTTCTGCCAGACATACTTGGTCTTAATTGGGGCGTCGGTGATGGTGGCCTCAACGAGGACGGTTCCTCCGAGCGCTCCATAAGCTGTCTTTTCGGGATCTTTCAACTTGATGGTCTTGGCGCGAATGGCAGTCCCGGAGTTCTCTGGCAGGGTGACGGCGATGACGATGGGGTCGCTGTCCACGGGGGCCTTGAGCCGCCCGGTGGCGTAGTTGTTAGCCCGGATGGTGTAGATGCCATTGTCAGAGGCGGTGAGGCTGGCAAACTTCAGGCTGGTGTTGACAGTAGTCTTGCTGATCTTGTCGGTGACTGTATGCGGAGAGTCTTCCGATAGAGGTAACCCGTCGCGAAGCCACTGGACCTGGGTATCATTACCGCTGACGGTTGCCGCGAGGGTCCCCTTGCCGCCAACCTCATAGGTTTGGCCGGCGGGGGTCTTGGTGAAGATGGGTAGCGGATGAATCTTGACCCTTACCGTGTCACTGGTTGCTGAACCGCCCAGGTTATTCGCCATAAGGTAGTAGTCGCCATCATCGTCGGGCGAGGCCGGAGCGAAAGATAGCTTGTAGTCAGTAGCGCCATCTACTGGAAGGCCTCCCTTCTTCTTGTCCACCTTATACCATTGGTAGGTGATATCGTCGCCGGACGCCTTATATGAAAGATAGGCCTTCGCGCTGGCATAGCTCTCAACGCCGACGGGTTGCTTGGGGAAAGATGGCGCTTCAATGATCTCCAAAGTGACCGCACGGGTGCTCGCGCTGCCCACCTTGTTGCTGACAACGGCGTGGTATTTACCATTTGCCTCTGTGGAGAGTTTGCTGAGTTTTAAGCTGCCGGTAGTGGCACCAGAGATGGTCTTGCCGTTCTTATACCATTTCCAAGTGAACTTGTTGGTGCCGTTGGAATCAAAGCCAGTTGCTGCGGCAGTAAATGTATGGCTGCCACCATCGGCGACTGTGGCGGAAACGGGTGTGCTGGTTAGTGTGGGCGCGTAGTATACAATAACATCCACTTCGTCGCTAACAGCTGTACCACCGGCGTTGGTGACACGCAAATGGTACTCGCCGCCTGCCTCAGGTGCCACTTTATTCAATTTAAGTTCGGGCCGCTTGGCTGGTTTCCCATAGGGCTGGTCATCTTTGTACCACTGGTAGATGAGTGGCGTCGATCCTGAGGTGGTGGCGGCAAGTGTAACGGTGCCACCCGCATTAAGATTTGCCCCCTTGGGCTCTTTGACGATGCGTGGCTTAAGGATAACATCCAGTTCAACCTCGTGGACGCTTGTTCCCGCAGCGTTGGTCGCGGTAAGCGTGTAAGTGCCCGCCTGTTTGTCCGTCAAGGACTTCACGCTCAGTTTTGAGGAACTCGTGGTCTTGAATGTGGTTTTTCCCTGAGACCAAGTGTAGCTGATTGGCAATGTGCCGGTGAAGCTGGGTTCTAAGGCAAATGTCTGTCCCTCAACCATCGTGAAATCATCTTCAAGTTCGGAAAGCAACTTAGGCGGATGGATGACATTGAGCGTGGCCGCGGCGCTCGTTACCTTGCCGACTGCATTGGTTGCGACCACGTGATAGTTACCCACAAAATCGACTCCAGCCTTGGAGATGCGCAGGGAGGTCTTGCTGGAAGGCTTTCCGAAAGCCTTTCCATCCTTAAACCACTGATAGCTCAGCTTGGGTGTCCCCTTAACAGAGAAACTCAGCTCGACTGCCTTTCCTACGATGGCTGTGGCATCTTGCGGTTGAGCGTTGAATGCAGGCTTTTCGTGAACAGTGAGAACCGCCTTCCGCGACCATGCTGTTCCCGAACTGTTGGATACTTTCACAAGGTACTGGCCCGCATCTCCCAAAGAGGTACTATCAAAGTTCAGGGAAGACCCATTTGCTCCATCCAGTTGGGCTGGCTTCTTGTTCACAAGTTTGTACCACTGATAGGCGAGGGGATCGGAACCATAGGCTTCTACTGTGAGACTGGCAGTATCGCCAACTCCAACAAGCAAGCTGGCTGGGTCGGCCTCTACCCAAGGTTTGGATTGTACCGTAACCGTGGTTGGCGAGCTGTACACTGTGCCCTCAGGTTCCCCGGTGAGATAGGCGTTGTAAGTCTTCAGCCGGTAATGTCCATATAGGCTGGGTGCAGCCTTAGTGAAACGAAGCCCCGCCTTGTTCGCCTTTTCAACTTCAATCCACTTTTCAGCAGCGGTATCATACTTTTGCCATTGGTAACGCAGAACTTTGTCCCCGGTAACTGTGGGCGCGATTTCGATAGTTCCATCGCGCGGGCCGGTTACACCTCCCAAGGGGAAGCTGGTGATGGTGGGCGGGGCTAGGACGATGAGCGATGTACGTGGACTCTTTGCCGAGCCCAGTTCGTTATCTACAACGTAATGGTAATTCCCGGAGTCCTCAGCAGTTACAGCTTCAATGCTGAAGGTCTCGCCGACGACATCAGTCTTTCTGCCATCCTTGTACCAAGTCAAGGTGTAGGGGGCTGTGCCGGTGCCATAGCCTTTCATGCTGAAGGGCTTTCCTAGAACCAAGTATTGCTTGGACGGCAGGCGACCAAGTGAACGAGGTGGCCCTTGATAGTCAACTGTAGCCGTATTGCTAGTGATGTTGCCGCCATCCGCACTAATGACCACGTAGTAAGTGCCAGCCGCACGATGGTCCGCCTTGCTGATCGTGATGGAGGAGGCAAAGGCTTCGGCGCCCGTCAATGCTTCACCATTCAGGTACCACTGGTAGGCAAGATTGCCCGGATCATCCAAAACCTCGACACTCAGCGTGAAGCTTCCTCCTTTCTCAAAGGTGGTGCTCTTTGGATGGGTCTTAATGACGGGTAGGTCTGGTTCTTTCGAGTCCAGATAAAGAGTGTAACTCCCGATGCGTCCGTAGGTGCCATTGCTGGCCACCTCCACGTAATAGCTTGTTTTGGAAGAGACCGTGGCATTGATGACGGCCGACAATTGGTTGGCAGGTTCAGCTTCGGCAACGGTGTTGCCCTGCAGATCCATCAGCGTGAGACGGATATCAAGATTTGGACCCGGGTTGATGGGTTTGGCCTGAATATATAATGGCCCAGGTCGCGCCTCTGTAAGGAAAAGATCCACATCTTCTGTGGTTGTGATGACACCACTCTGAAGGTTTTTCTTGGCCGAGCCGATAGCCGTCGCATTTGCAGTGCTGTCCCCATGGTCGTCTGCGAAATAGCTCAGTACCATGTTGATCTTCGCAATATCGTCCTGATACCTGTCCTGTCCTTTGTGGTTCCCGTAGGACCAAATGTCAGAATGGCTCCAGTAGGCACTGCCCATTATTGGGCCCACCTGCATCTCTCCGCTGCCGGTCTTGCCTCGATACTCCTTCACCATTTCCCCGTTCTCCCAGACCTGCTGGTGGCCAAGGCCTAGGGTGTGGCCCACCTCATGAGAGATTACGGAAGCCACATTGGCCGCGGTGCGGCCAGCATTTTGCGGAAATGCATAACAAGGCCGGTCTGTATTCCATGTTATAGAAGTGAGGTAGGCGATGCCTCCTGCAGCTTTGGTCCGCCAATCCTTCCAGGTTCCGCCAATACAAACTCGTTGATGATTCCGCTGTTGCAGCACCTCGTCGCCGGGATCTTCGGTGGTTACATTTACATCCCAAGGCCGGAAGTCTTCGCTCACATACTTCCAAATGTTTTCAATCGCAGCTAGTTCAGAGGTGGTGTATGTGGTGAGGTCATCATCGTTGGAGTACACCGGTGTCACAACGGGTTGCCCCACATCCACTTTGTTTTGCCAGCCAGGACCCGAGTAGGAGTGACCATTGAAATCTAGATAAATTGTAAATTCGGAACCGGGTCTACTGGACAACTTTGGAAGACTTTTCAGCTTGTGCTTGGTCTCATTACCATTGCCCTTGGATTCCATAATGAAAGGGACGTCCAAGGGTTCGCACCCGATACATTTATCATGTGCTTCGTGTGCGTGTAATCTCTTTTTCCAGTGGTCCCAAGCTGCAGCGCGGCTTGCCTCTAATACTGAGGTCGAGATAGCTAATACTACAGCAAACTGAAAGAGTTTCATGATTTGAGGGGCTGGAGTTCTCAGCCAAGATGTCTAGTAAGCAATCAAGCCACAAGCTAGAATTCAAAACAAATTACTTATGCCACCACAAAGGTCTGGTGATCAGCACTCCTACGTGAGGGATAACGCTAATGGAAAAGCATTACTACAAGTACTTATGATAAGTCTTGTAGTGATTTAGGAGCTATTACTCGAACGACTCGATCTTGGCCATTGAGGATGCGATATCCTCGTTGAATTTCTTGAACTTGGCCATGTTTTCATCGTTGCGCTTTGGGCGAGACTCCAACCAGTCTGTCAATGCCTTCTTGGATTTCTTGTGGGCAGACAGAAGGCCCTTATACTCAGAAGCCTTTTCTTCTGAGAGTTTCGCCGTGAAAGCAGCGATTGCGGACTTGCTGAACCGCAGAACACCCTTGGCTTGCTGAACAAAGCTCTTGGGTGTGGCTTCGCGGGAGGCGCCCAGTTGGCCGAGTTTGGACTCACCGTTGCTGTCTAGTACAACATAGGTGGGGAAGCCACGTACCCCAAACTTGTCCTTGAGCTTCTCATTACGGTGAACCCATTTTTCGGGCACAATCGACTTGTCCTTGGGGAAGTCCAAGGTCACCAGCATGAGGTTTTCCTTGGCGTAGGCCCCCCAATCCTTCTCGTCGGCAAAAACATTCTTATCCATGATTTTGCACCAACCACACCAATCACTCCCGGTGAAGTTGAGCATTAACGGCAGGCCTTTTTCGGCGGCCATCTTGATAGCGGCATCATAGTCCTGTGTCCACTTACCGGGTTCGGCTCCTTCAGTTGCGGGTTTATGGACGGCATCTTTGCCCTCCTTGGCGGAAAGACCGTAGGCACTCAGTGCGGCAAAGGTCAGAATGAAAAGTGATTGCTTTAGCATGGAATGATTGGGTTTGTTTATGATGATATCGAATGTTGTCTAAAGGCTAATAGCGTGAAGCAGGTATTACGCGATGAAAAAGATTGTGCAGTGGAAGAGCTTTCCTTCGTACGGGAAAAGCCTGTCGGTGCCAAGGAAAAGCCTTTCCGCCCGTTGTAATAGACTAACTTTGCGAAGGAAAAGCCTTACGGAGCTTGGGAAAAGACGTTCGGCGCACCGGAAAGCTCTTCCTGAGCGAGGGAAACGGCCCTCAATCCAATCAATATGGGGATTTCGGTAGCGCAACAGGTGCTTAGGCCTATGTGCCTAGATGTAATCTGCTTTACTTAATACTAAGAACGCGCACAATTAAAGCCCTTTGCAGTCAATGCGCTCAACAGAATTTTACCGCGATCCTCCGTTAATACAGGTTTCCAAAAAGAACCTTTATTCTACTTGTGCGCAGATTTCCAAACGATTCAGGCTGAGTAATCCATTTCTGCAGGGATGAAGTCGAATATTTTTAAGCTATTTTTGGCGATAAGCGTGTGCTGGGTGCAGGTAAGTGCGCAGTCCGTTCCCCTAACCAATGCCAACTTCAGTACCGCTGTAGAACTTTGGTTTTCTAATGAGGCCTCCGCCATCGAGACCTACGGGCACATTCGCGACTGGGACACCTCTGCCGTCACCAATATGGGTGGAGCCTTCGAGGGGAAGGATAGCTTCAACGAGGATATCAGTGGCTGGGATGTCGGCAATGTCACCGACATGAACAAGATGTTCAAGGGTGCTTCTACTTTCAACCAACCCATTGGAGGTTGGGACACATCTAAGGTGACCAAGATGGGGCGTATGTTCATGGGTGCCGCCTCCTTCAATCAACCCATTGGTTCATGGGACACTTCGGAGGTCACTGGAATGCTAAAGGCGTTTAGTGGATGTACGGCCTTCAACCAAAATATCAGTCGATGGGACATTTCTTCGGTCACTAATATGGACGATATGTTCTCTGGTGAAAATGCACTCACCAACTCAAAGAAGGG
>Ga0163109_10001615_pt1 | contig 17793 bp, 18 predicted proteins | sample CRUFie1St13metaG_FD_108704 | JGI IMG/M metagenome (GOLD analysis project Ga0163109, IMG submission 108704) | Marine microbial communities from the Costa Rica Dome - CRUD Field 142mm St13 metaG | ecosystem: Environmental > Aquatic > Marine > Oceanic > Photic zone | place: Costa Rica: the Eastern... | reverse complement strand
TAATGAAATAGCAAGCTATAATGTTGGTATTATCCCTGGTGATTTTGCTCATTGGTCAAAATAAGTAATTAAATTTTATATTATTTTTAAAAAGCCTCTTAAATTAAGAGGCTTTTTAATTTATAATCTAAAATTCAGTGGAAAATTAAAATGATAAAAAATAAAATTAAGATAATAATTACTTTGATTTTAATTATTAGCTGCAATGAAAATGCTACTACTAATTCAAATTCTAATGATGACTTAAACTCATTTAATTATGGTTCCTATAAATACAATAAAATTACAATATATATGAACGATAGTTGTGATGGCCAAGGGTATACTGGACTTTGTAATTATTCTAACTTAGAATCCACATTGTATTCACAAGATGAATGTAATTCTACAAACGGTACTTGGACAACATTTCTAGAATTGTTTGAATATGATCAATCTGATATCATCATTAATGATGATAATTCATTTGTTTATCCAGACTGCGAATCCGGAACATTTACTTTAGACTCTAATATAATTACTATTTCAGACTATGATTGCAATGGATTTGAAAATTCATCTTCTTTAACTGATTCAATATCCTGTATTGAAGCAGGAGGTAATTGGGAACAAGAAATTGAAACTGCTATTATAACATCAAATACAACCGTTTTACTCAATGAAGTTATTGAAATTCCTCAGTTTAATGGATATAGTGAAAATCAATGTGTAGAGTACATTCTTTATTTAGATTCTTCAAACGATGGTTCCTGCGAAAACTAAATTATTTAAAACTCCTTTAATTTTTAATTTTAAATAAAAAATAAAAAAATAGTTATAAATATGTACAAAAAAAATTATTATTCATTTAGTATTTTAGGAATGATAAAAATAAATTCAGATCCCCTACCAACTTCAGAATTAACCTTAACAAATCCACTATGTAAATTAATTATATGTTTAACAATTGCTAGACCTAATCCTGTTCCACCTGTTTTTTTACTATGAGATTTATCTGCACAATAAAACCTATTGAATATTTTTTTGATTTCATTTGGATTTATTCCAATACCTTCATCTTTAACTGATATGTATAATTTATTTTTTTCAATACATGAATTTATATAAATGTCGGTATTACTATTGCTGTATTGAATTGCATTATGAATAATATTGACTAATGCTTCTTGAATTAATCTTTTGTTAAGATTAAAATGAATTTCACCATTAAAATCATAATATATTTGTATGTTTTTTTTGTTAGATGCATATTGACACTCATAAATGGATTCATTTACTAAACTATGAATGTCTACATTTTCAATTTCAAGACTAGATTGCTCTGCTTCCTCTAATTTAGATAACTCAAGTAAATCGTTAATAATTAAGTTCATTCTTGTTGTATGCTTATCTAAAATTTCAAGAAAATACATACTATCTTTTTCATTATCAACTTCCTTTAATGTTTCAACATAACCTTTCAATGCTGTTAATGGTGTCTTTAGTTCATGTGATACATTAGCTACAAATTCTTTTCTAACTCTTTCAAGAGACCTTAATTTTGTAATATCATTTAAAATAATTACATTATCAATATAATCACCTTTTTCATCTTTTAATTTTGTTCCCGATAGTAAAATTGTACGATTGTTTACATTATCAATAGTTAGTTCAATTTTTTTAGATGTTGTATGACTTATTAACTTATTATAGAACATTAAAAAATCATTATTATCAATGATCTTATTAATATCTTTATCAATTACTCTTCCTTTTAAATTAAAAACTTTTCTTGTAGTATTGTTTGCTTTTATAATTTTATTGATTTCATTTGTAGCTATTATGCCTTCAGACATACTTGATAAAATTGCATCATTTTCATTTTTTTGTAAGGTTATCGTTTTTATTCGTTCATCTAATTGTTCAGCCATTAAATTTAATGATTTTGATAAACTATTTATCTCGAATGTATTCGATGGCAATATTCTATTACTAAAATCACCTTTAGCAAATAATTTAGCATTTACTACCATTTTTTCAATTGGATTTACAATTTTTCTTGAAATTAGCAAGCTAATTATCAGTGTAAGAACAATTATAAAAATAGAGGCAATAATTATTTGGATATTAAATTGAAAAGTGTTTTTTTTAAGAGAATCTACTGGTACTGACGCTCTAATAATATAAATTTCTTCATTTACTGCCTCAAGAAGAGCTAAATACAACATTTCAGTCTTCAAAGTATTACTGTATCTTATTGACTTTCCAACGGAATTAGATATAGCTTGGTTAATTTCAGGTCGATTTAGATGGTTATCCATTAATTCTATATCTTCATCAGAATCTCCAAGAACTTTACCATCAATACCAATGATAGTGTATCTAGTATTAGTATTTTTTTTTAAATTAATACAAAATTCTGATAAATTTAATGATTTTAAATTTGAAGATGATTTTAAAAAACTAGAAATTAATGTAGCTCTAGCCTTTAAATCATTTTCCTTTTCTTCAAAATAAAAAGATGAAAATGAAACATTAAAAAACCATAAGAAAAAAAATGCACTAGTAAAAATTATAATTAAAATTATACTAAAAAATCTAGAATGTATTTTTTTAGGTAATAGGTACAATATTAATTGTCCTCATCAATAAAACGATATCCAACACCTCTAACAGTTTTTATATATTTACCAAGTGGGCCTAATTTTTTTCTTAAACCAACTATTTGAAAATCAATAGTTCTGTCTGTAACAATATAATCTGTACCTTTAATATAATTAATAATTTCTTCTCTACTATACACACATTTTTCATGACTTGATAATAATTTTAAAATTTCAAATTCTGTGAATGTTAATTCAATTTTTACATTATCCACATAAACATCGCGAGCTTTCAAATCAATTTCTAACCTATCATATTTAATTTTATTAGTTTTGATTTCTTGTTTAGTTCTAATCTTAAAAACGTTTTCAATCCTAGCAATTAATACTTTTATACTGAACGGTTTTGTTATGTAATCATCAGCCCCAATGGTTAATCCCTTAACAATATCCTCATCCTCACCTTTTGCCGTAAGCATGATAATTGGTATTTGAGAAATCAAATTATCATTTTTAATAATTCTTGTTAAATCAAACCCATTGACACCAGGAAGCATAATATCTAATAATATAAGATCATATTTATTTTTTCTAATCAATGGAAGTGCTTTTTCACCATCGTGGATAGAATCAACTTCATAATGATGCTTCTGAAGATTAAAAATTAATAAATTTCTTATATCTTTTTCATCTTCAACAATTAAAATTTTTTTATTATCATTCATAGTATGAAATTAGATCGGTTTTATTAGATTTATATTAGAAATTACAAATTTTTTAAATATTCTTTTTATAAAAAATAAGTCCTTAATTAAATTTAGCAGTTAATAAAAATAATTTTTTAAGGAAATCATGAAATATATAATAATTTATTTAAGTTTATTTTCAATCTTAGTAGCAGATATAAATATATCAGGAGATGCTCGTTTCAGACCAAGATATGATCTTAAAGTTAATGGTGATGAATCATCTACAGGAGATTTGTATTATCTATATAGAGCTCGTATAAATCTAAAAGCTGATATTGATGATGGATGGTTTTTTAATAGTAAGATAGGAACAAATGGTACGGCAGGTATGGCTAAAATGGGAACAGTCTATGGAGATGATATTGCATATTCTTATAAACCTACTGTTTCTTTTATGGAATTATATTTTGGTCACTCTGATGAAAAATCAGGACTTTATGCTGGTATTTTTCCTTTAAAAAATAATCCATCTCTAGACTTGCACTATTATCCATCAAATCTTGTGGACATACCATTTGCATTATTCAACAATGGAACCGTCATAGGTACTGCAGGTTATGAAACTCTGTTTAATAAACGATTAAATTGGTTTGTATCCGTTGACCTAAATGAAACTAATGTAGAAAAAGATACCGAAGGTAATAGTACTGAATTAACAGACTATGAAACAGTTGGGCTTGATATGACATTTAATATTTCCAATGTTTCACTAACACCAAGATTTTTAAAGTCATTTGGAGGAAATGATGATTCATTTCTACCCACTACTTATGGAATGGATGTATCATTACCAAAACTTTCTGGATTCACTTCAGGATTTTCATATTACCTATCTTCAACTACTGGATCAGAAGACGATGCCGGTCACTATAAAGCAAATCATATGAGAGTTTCTGTAAATGGTCCAATTGCTAAAGGTAAGTTAAAATTCTTTTATGACATTGCCAATATGAGCAATGATAATAACGAAGATGATAAAGTTTCATATATGTGGTTATCTTATAATTATACACTTTACAAAGGTGAAAAAGGTGAATTTACATTAAATCCAACATATCGCCTTCAAACTGGGAAAAATGCTGGAGCAAGTAATTTTGATGAAGATTTTACAAGATCAAAGTTTGAAGTAACTATGCAAATGAAATTCAAATAGATTCATTTAAAAACTTGTCAAACATATAAGCTAAATATGCTCCTATTGTCTGCCCCAAAATAAAGAATGGAATAGATTTTGGAGATATGCCAGTAAAAGTATCAGTAAATATTCTAGCTATCGTTACTGCTGGATTAGCAAACGAGGTTGAAGAAGTAAACCAATATCCAGCAGTAATGAACAAGGCTACAGCTATTGCAACATTACCCTTACTTCTCAGTGTTAAAAGTATTGTAATTATAAGTCCAAACGTAGCTATCATTTCGCTAATAAGCAATGGAAGCTCACCCCTAATATTGGTTGATACTTGTATTATATTGATTTCAAAAATATAATGTGTTAAGAATGTACCAAACAAACCACCCAAAACCTGGATAATCGAAAAGAGAACAAATATTTTTAATTTTATTTCATGTCTCAAATAAAATACAAGTGATACGATTGGATTAAAATGCGCTCCAGATAAAGGACCAAATATTGTTATTAAAACATACAAAATAGCACCTGTTGCTAGGGTATTGCCTAATAATGCTACAGCATTATTTCCATTTGACAAGTTTTCAGCCATAATACCTGATCCAATGACTGTTGCAACTAAAAAATAGGTACCGATAAATTCTGCAATGTATTTATTCATATTCTTTCTTTAATATCAATATTTTTTGTTTAATAATGTCTCTAGTCTCTCTAAATACATTTAATAATTTATCATTATTACCTTCAGCTAGTGCTGGGTCGTCTATGCTCCAATGTATGTGTTTATTATTCATTCTATTATCAACAATACACGTTTCCATCGCACCACCACACAGTGTAATTATAAGATCTGCGTTATTAATATCCTCATTCGAAAAAATTTTAGATTTATTATTGGATATATCTATTTTTATTTCTTCCATAACTTTGATGGCAATAGGATGAACTGGAGTAGGTTTTGTACCAGCACTTTTTATTTGGAAATTAGGCAAATGTTCGTTAGCTAAACCATCTGCCATTTGCGATCTGCAAGAATTTCCTGTGCATAAAAATAATATTTTTTTAATTTTCATTTTTTTAAAGATAATTTTTAAAAAAATTTATAACTGCAAAAGTAATATTAAATAATAAAAAATTATTCCTAACATAATTCTAACAATTAACTAATCTAAAACTATAAATTTAGAAATAATTTTATACATTGAAAGGAAACAAATGAAAGCATTTTTAATTATATTGTTTACACATATTTTATTATCTCAAAATCAATCAATTAATATCCCATCTGGCGTTAAAATCGATATTTCAGGAGAAGTAGAGATGGAATTTATTGATGTTGAGGGTAAGGGTGGCACAGCTAATCGAGAAGCATTAAGACAAGAAGTTTATACTAGAAGTCCACATACGAGAATAGACAAAGCAGTTTTAGACTTTAAAGTTTATTACACAGAAAATATTACATATCGTTTAAGTTTTAATTTTAATGATAATAAAGGCTATGCCGATAAATATTATCTAAAATATAATAATGATAATACTCAAATTAAAATAGGGAAAGATCGTCCCGCTGTAGCATTAAAAAGAATTACCGAGGGATATCCTTTGATTGGTACAGCTTATTGGAAAGGCAGAGAATATCAAGTTGATTGGCAACAAACTTTTGATATGTTTACATTAGGTTCAACAATTTCACTTAAAAGGCCTCTAGGATATGATGATGCAGCTGAAGATAAATCTTTTAGAATGCTTGTTTATGATGATACAGATGTGATTGATGGTCAAACTATAGAATATGGTTTAAGGGCATCTACTAGCTTAGGTAATTTTAATTTTATTGGATGGTATTATACCGGAAAATTAATTGATGATGCTGATTGGAAAGGACGTCTTCATTTCGATTTTGATTATTATCCTGAATCCAACACAGTTCAAAGTGCTGATGCAAATATTGACCATTACTGGTTCGGTGGAAGAGCTGACTATACTATTTTTAATACTAATTTTAGAGGTGAATATATTAAATCTAAGGATGGTTTTTTATTAAGAAATGGATTTTATAGTGAGGTTAGTAGAAATCTTGAATTACCATTTTTAGATAATTCAATAAGATTACTTGGAAGATATGGGGAATTAAATAATGATGAGCAAATGATAGAAAATCAGGATGGAATAATCTTTGACTCATTTTTACCTCTTTTAAAAGATCCACATACTTGGGATAGAAATATGATAACACTTGCTGCCATTTATAATTTAACTGATTACGCAAAAATCAAGATTGAATATTATATGATTGATGAAGATACAGGAGACACACAAGAAGCAGCAGATTCTGGAGATAGAGACTACCAACCCAATATCAAAGATAATCAGCTGTTAGTACAATTTGAATTAAGTTTTTAATAATAAAAAAGGGAGTATACAAAAGATGCAAATCAAATCAATTCTAGTTCTATCGGCTTTAATGATGTACTCGTGTGATGACGATACAGAAGACATTATTAGTGTTGATGATACAACAGTAGAATTTAACATTGAAAAACTTGATGTTCTATCATTAGGTGATTCAGATCAATCACAACCAGAACTTGTGCGTTTTGTAAGTGCTACAGAGGGAGTTGTAGTTAATTCTAAACAAAATTCAATTGATTTTATATCAATTGACGGAACTAATTTAGTTTTAACTGGCGATCAGGTTCAAATCACAGATGACCCAAATGCAGAATGTTCATCAATTGATGTAAATGTAAACGAAACTATCATTGCAGTAGTAGCGACAAAAGGTGCCTGTGATAGAGGTGAACTTTACTTAGTTGATGCTATGACTAAAGAAAAGTATGGTCCTTATGAGCTTGGTTATAATCCTGATGCGGTTGATATATCTGTAGATGATAAATTTGTTGTTGTTGTTAATGAATATGACTATGAAGATGGTGGTGATTGTGGAGAGGGTGAAACCGGTTTTCCTGGCGTTTCAATATACAATATTGAAAATGGAATTGATAGCGCTACTTTGGTAAAGGATATGCAAATTACACATACTGGTGAAAACGGTGGTTTAGCTGAACCTGAAGGTGTTAAAATTGCTCCAGATGGTGACACCGTTTATATGACACTTCAAGAATCAAATGAAATAGGTTGGTTTTCATTAAGTAATCCTCCAGATGTTTTAGAAAATAAAGCAGCATACAGTGCTACAGGTCACGAGCCAGATGGTATATGGGTAAGTGCTGATGGTAGTATAATTTGCACTGGAGGTGAATATGATGGGCAAATAGGTATACATACAGTTGATACATCCACAGGTGAAATTACTTCACAAAATTATGCTAATCTAGCTCTTGATTTACCACAAGATTGGGATTGGGTAGATGATAGAAAAGGCATTGAACCTGAGGAAGTTGTAATTGAAGAGTATAATGGAGAAATGTTTGTTTTAGCAACACTTCAAGATCCTTCTGCAGTTGTAGTATATAATATCACAGACCCGACGAACCCAGTATACGATTCTGGTTTAATTACTCAGCTAATTGATTATACTGTAGATGATACAGCCTCTTCAACAGGCGAGTGCGAGGGTTTAGCAGTAAGAGATGGTTATGTTTTAGTTGCTAATACTGAAGATCCTTCTGTTGCTCTTTTAAAGTCATCTTGGGCTCAGTAAAAGACAATATTATTTAATTGTAATAAAAAACCTCTGCTAATCGCAGAGGTTTTTTATTACAATTAAAATCTATAAATTATTTTTCACCATAACCAATTCTTTCAAATGGATTTACAATACTAGAGATTAAATTTTTAGAATGTGCTGCTACTCTTTTTAAATAACGAGAATACAATGATATTGCAGTTGCCTTATTTGCATCCATATCAGGATATTTATTTTTAACAATTTCCATTAGTATATGATCACTTTGATTTGAAATTTTATCTTTGTATGTATGCATTATTGATCGTGCTTTATCAATATCCTGATTTTTAAAGGAATCTATGGTATCTATAAATAAATCTTTAGTATGTAGCTCAACTTCTTTTAATTGATCTTCTAATTCTCCACCGTCCAACTTTTTAGTGTAACTTTGAGATAGATCGTAAATATTTTTTGTATAATCTCCAATTCGTTCAATATCAATAACTACACTAACTAAGATTAAACCAGAGCCAATATCCTCCCTGCCTCCAATAGCTAAATGAGTCATTACTTTTCTTCTAACATCTCGTTCAAATTCGTTTATTTTTTTATCCATGCTATAAATATCTATATTAACAGAATTAGCATTCCTCAATGAATCAATTGAAGCGTTAAACATTTCCAAATCAATGTCTAACATTTCATGGCACTCTAATAATGCTTGCTCATATAAGCTATCTGATTTGAATATTTCAAAAATTTGTTTAAACATTTTTACCTCCCAGTGTAAATAATAGTTAAAGGTAGTATAAAGAAAAATATAATTAAATATATAATAGGAATAAATTTATTTTTATACGATTTTTCAGCTACCCATTCAGCAGCTCTTAAAGGAATGTTACTAAGTAATGGATTTAAGTATATTACAAGAATACCAGCTAAATTAAAAAACAAATGTGCAAATGCTGCAACCAGCGCTGTAACATTAAGTGTTAAAGCTGCTAACAATGCTGTAACAGTTGTGCCAATATTAGCTCCAAGTGTAAAAGGATAAATTTGCCTCAAAGAAACAATTCCAGCACCAGCTAAAGGTACTATGGTAGAAGTAGTTATAGATGAGCTTTGAACCATAATTGTTAAAAGAATACCAAATGACATTGCTCTAAATGCATTTTTGAAAATATATGCATCAAAATATTTTTTTATGTTTTTCAAAACTAAACTTCTAAGCAATTTTACTATTAAATAAAGCATCAAAAACGTTAAAAATATACTCAGTAATATCAAAATAATATCATTACCAAAGCTTAGTTTTTCAAGAAATTTTGATCCATATTTAATAGCTGTTTTAATAGGACTTTTAAAAACTTCGTTTGCACTAATAGAACCAAATAATAAAGTACCCAAACCCTTAGCTAATTTTTCTAAAAAACCAAAAGCCATCTCTAATGGAAATAGTATCGAGACACTTAGTATATTAAAAAAATCGTGAACAGTAGATGCTGAAAATGCTCTCTTAAATTCATTTCCTCTATTAATATGTCCCATCGAAACTATTGTATTTGTTACAGTGGTACCTATATTTGCACCCATTATCATTGGTATCGCTCCACTAAGACTAATGGCTCCTCCACTCACCATACCAACAATTATAGATGTTGTTGTAGATGAGCTCTGAAATAAAGTAGTTGCAAGTATACCAATAAATAATGCTAAGAATGGATTACTTGTTGTGCTCATTATCTCATTTGCAAAGTCACCACCTAAATGCTTAATACCAGTTGAAAGGCCTTTAATACCTACTAAAAAAAGGTATAATGCAGCTATGACACCAAATATTTGAAGATATAATTGTAATCTTTTATTCATATAATTAAAATAATTTATTCTAAAATAACTTTTGATTTAAGAAAAAAAATATAAAATTCAGATTATTTATCACTTAATTATAATAATTTAATTTTGTAATGTTAGATAAATGTTAGATTTTTAAACTTTTGAATAATTAAAAGCTAATTTACAATGGAATTATTTAAGATACTGTCGGCTTCGTTTTTACCATAGATACCTCTAAAAATCATATTCCCATCTATGCCTTTATAATTACCTAACCATAATCTAAATATTTCTATTACTCCTGGATATTCGTTTTGTAGTTGTTCTAGACTTTCAACTCTTGAAAAAATTGAACCTTGATTTTGTACACCAATTAGTTTATCATCAACTTCATTGTTATCAAGCATTTTTATTACACCTATTAGCTTTACTTTAGCAATATCACCTCTTTCTAATGGCTCACCAATAACAAAAATATCTAAAGGATCTCCATCTCCCCCCTCGCTTAACAATGATATTGTATTAGGTATCATACCATAATTACCAGGGTATCCTAAATATTGAATAGTTCTAGGTTTTCCATTTTTATAATCTCTGATTATAGTATTTCGATTTTTATCAAACTCCCATTTTTCTAATGTACCCGACTTTATCTCAATAAGAACATTTACATTACCATTAATATCCAATGCATTTATATCATATGTATTTTTGCAGGAAAAAAATAAAAAGGCCAAAATTATAAAAAATATCTTCATAATATCCCATTAATTGATTAGTGTTATATCGTATACTAATATTTTTTTTCAATAAAGTTTTAGATATTTTTTATTTATTGTTTTAAATATTTTTTATATTTTTTTATTTTAAATTTTCTCCTCACGAAATAAATACAATTAATGTCAAATCAAGCAAATCGTGCAAATAATTATTGACAAGATAAATTATTAATATTTAAATTTAATTATAATTATTTCGCGCACATCGCGCAATTTAAAATAAACAAAGGAGAATATGATAATGGACTTATTTAGTGTTAATAATCCTAACCTACTAGTAAACTTTTCATTTTGGTTTGCTACTGCATCAATGTTAGCTGCTACAGCTTTCTTTTATGTGGAAAGAAAAGACGTAAACGCAAAATGGAGAACTTCACTTACAGTAGCTATGCTAGTAACAGGAATTGCATTTTGGCATTACCTGTACATGGCAAAGTACTTTTTTGAAACAGGACAGTCCCCACTAGTATTGAGATACGTAGATTGGCTAATAACAGTACCACTGCAAATAGTTGAATTCTATTTAATATTAGCTGCAGTCACAGCTGTGAGCTCAAGTTTATTCTGGAGATTGCTTGGTGCTTCATTAGTAATGTTAGTTGGAGGATTCTTAGGTGAAGCAGAAATGATGTCTAGAATGCCTGCTTTCATTATTGGTATGTTAGGTTGGTTCGCTGTACTTTGGATGATATTCATGGGTCCAGCAGCTGAAGTAAGTAACTCAACAGGTAATCCAGCAAGTCAGAAAGCTTTCAAGGCCTTAAGATTGATCGTTTTAGTAGGATGGTCAATATATCCAATTGGATATTATTTAAATGGTCCTGGTGCAAGTCCAGACTTGACAAATATCGTTTACAACTTTGCAGACCTTGTTAACAAAGCTATGTTTGGCTTAGTTATCTGGGCAGCAGCAAAGTCAGATAAGTAAAAATTAAATTAAATGCGCAGCTTAATGCTGCGCATTTTTTTTATGTTATTTTACAATAGACTCATATCCATAACCTTTTTATGTACAGCACTTTTGCTAGTACTACTTAACTATTTTTTATTTCAAAATATAGCATCATATTTATTTTTCATTTCCTTTTTCACAATTATTACATTTGGAATTTCCCATGGATCTCTTGATCAAGTAAAAGGTGCAACACTACTAAAGTACTACAATATAGAAAACAGATATCTATTTTATATATGCTATATATTAACAGGTGCATTTTTCTTCTTTATTTGGTATTTGCAGCCTACCCTATTTCTTATATCTTTTATACTGCTTGGAGCATATCATTTTGGGAAAGACGATTGCTATCTTATGCAAATAAAAGAAAATATATTTACTAATTTTATTTTCTTACTAAAAGGTCTACCAATTATACTGACACCTTTTATTTTTCATTTCAGTGAAACTATTCATATAGTTTCAACAATAACGCAGAGCAATGATTCAAATTTCATTAATTTTTTATATTATTTAAACGAAAAAAACTTATTAATAATAATCAATTTTATCATCTTTATCATAGCAAATACTATCATTATAAATAGAAGGGATAAAATCAATTATCTTGTTGAGTTTTGTGCTCTTAATGTTGTCAACTTTACTTTTACACCTTTTATTGCATTTGCAGTTTATTTTTGCACTCTGCATTCCTTAAGGCATTACCTTTCGCTTATTGAAGATTTAAAGATAAATTCCTATAACGAAGCATTAAAATTGTTTTACTCAAACTTAATACCTATTACACTTCTAACCATAACCTTCATTTTGTCTTTTGGTTTCTTATCACAATCCAATCTATCATTAAATGACCATTTGACACAAATCTCATTTGTTTCTTTAGGGGTATTGTCTCTTCCACATTTAGTTCTCGAAGTGCTATATGATAACACGTTATTAAGTTAAAAAATATTTATGACAAATATTGTTTGGTTAAAAAGAGATCTAAGGACGCAAGATCATGAACCTTTTAAGCTCGCTTCTGATGGTCTTAATAATATTTTTCCTGTTTACATATTTGACCCTGAAATTATCAAAAAAAAGGATTTTAGTAATAGACATTTTCAATTTATTTACAATTCAATATTAGATATAAATGAAACTTTAAAAAAATTTAATATAATAGTGACAATTTTTTATGGATCAACAATAGAAGTATTTCAATACTTGAACAGAAAACTAAAGATTAATAAAGTATTTTCTTACAACGAAACAAATAATTTAATCCATCTTAAAAAAAATAATGAAATAAAAATCTATTTAAAAAAATATAATATACCTTGGGAATTATCAAGTAAAAATGGTGTTGTTTCTAATATTGTTAATCGAAAAAATTGGGATAAAAAATGGTATACTTATGCCAATGATAGTTTAATTGAAAACAAATTCAGAAAACAAAAAAATTTAGTTATTGAAAATCCATTTACTATTCCTGATCATATTTGTAAAAAACTTCAGAATTATCCAAAAGAATTTCAATTATCTGGAGAAACAAAAGCATGGGAAGTTTTAAATGATTTTGTAAACAAAAGATCACAAAAATATTCAAAAAATATATCTAGCCCACTATACAGTAGATATAGTTGCAGTAGAATATCAACTTATCTAGCCTGGGGTAATGTTTCAATAAGACAAGTTTTTAAATTTGTTAAGAATAATGATAAATATAATACGAACAAAAGAAATCTTAATAGTTTTCTTATAAGATTAAAATGGAATTCACATTTTGTTCAAAAGTTTCATGTTGAACCTAGATATCAAAATGAGTGCATAAACAGAGGGTATGAAAATTTAGAAAGAACAAATAAAATTGACCATCTTAATGCTTGGAAAAATGCATCTACTGGTTTTCCGTTCATAGATGCTTGCATGAAATCATTGATGAAAACAGGTTGGTTAAACTTTAGAATGAGAGCAATGTTAGTATCTTTTCTATGTCACCATTTAGATACTGATTGGAGACTAGGAGCAAATTTTTTAGCAAGACAGTTTTTAGATTATGAACCTGGTATTCATTATACCCAATTTCAAATGCAGGCTGGAACAACTGGAATTAATACATTAAGAATTTACAATCCAGTAAAACAATCACAAGATCAAGATCCAGAGGGTCTATTTATTAAAGAATGGTTACCCGAACTTCGAGATCTTAATAAAGATCAAATTCATGAACCCTGGATTGAAAATAATAATGAGCAAAATTTATTTTTCAAAAATAACACTTTATACTGTAAACCTATTATTAATCATATAGAAAGTGGAAGATTGGCAAGAAAAAAAAATTGGTCATTTAAGAAAAACCTTTCTGTTAAAAAAGAAAATAAAAGAATGGTTCTAATGCATACAAGGAATAACTAGAATGATAAAATTAAGTAAATACGAAATTGATAGAGTCATTAGTATGGCTATGGAAGATAGAACACCTTTTGATTCTATAAAACAACAGTTTAATATTAATCATGGTGAAATTATAAAACTTATGTGCAAACAATTATCTGAAAAATCATTTAAAAAATGGAGAAAAAGAATGAATGGTAGAAAAACTAAGCATAAAAAAAACTTCGATAAAAGCTTTTATAGATTCAAATCTAAAAATCAAAAATAATTGCTAAAACAAAGATTACCCTATAAATTCTGTAAAACGTGTAACTTACCATTTAATTGGAGAAAAAAATGGGCTCTCAATTGGTCCAATGTTTTATATTGCAGTCAAAAATGTAGAATGAAAAAAAATTAAATGACTAATCCAGAAAATTCAAGTTCAGTATTTCTATGGAATAAATACTATAATATCAATAAAACAGAATATATTGATTTATCAAATGTAGAAGGGAACATTCCATCGGACATAGGTAAACTCAAAAATCTACTCTATTTAAAAATTAGAGGCAAAAATATCAAAGGAACAATACCAAATAGTATCGGATATTTAAAAAAAATTATTACTATAGATTTTGCTTTCTGTGGTCTCAACGGTTCAATTCCAAGTTCAATTGGAAATCTAAAAAAATTAAAAACTATTAATCTTAAATCAAATAATATTTCTGGTATTATCCCTAATTCAATTGGCAATCTAACCTATCTAAAATCTCTAGATTTTTCAAACAACAAACTAGAAGGATATATACCTGAGGATATTAGTAAATTAAAAAAAATCTGGTACCTAAATTTATCTAATAATAAACTTAATGGTACAATTTCAGAAGACATCATTAGTCTAATATCCAAAAATAATCTACCAATCAGTAGTATAATATCATCTAATAATATTAAACTACCTTTAACCTAAATATGCGTTCATTAATTTTAATTACTGTAATATCTTCCCTATTAGCAATAACCTATTTGTCTTTATTAATTTTGGGATTAGAAGGTACAATTATCTATATATTAATATTTTCTTATTTTTTATATTGGCTTACAAAAAAAAGTTTTCTGAATTCATATTTCAAAAAAAACCAAGAGAAGTAAATGAAATCTATTATTCAAAACAAAACTTTTTTACTTTTTTTCTTAGGAAATATTATTTCACTCATTGCATTTGGATTTAACACAATTTCAATAAGCTGGCTTGTTCTTGAACAAACTGGATCTGAATTTCAACTTGGTAAAATTATGGCTGTAGCAACGGTACCGGGCTTAATAATTGCCTTATTATCTGGATATTTGATTGATAAGCTTAATAGAAAGTGGCTACTCGTATTTTTAGATCTTTTTAAAATGCTTGTTTTAGTTCTATTTTTAATTGCTACATATTTTTTTGAACTAAAAATGTACTTTATTTATGCTACTGTCTTTTTTATTGGTATTGGTAACGCACTATTTTGGCCAACCGGTCAAGCATTTGTTCAACAAATTGTAAACGAAAATGATTTTTTTAATGCTAACAAACTACTATCCGCAAGTTACCAAATTGGTTCAATTTTTGGAGCTGGGTTAGGTGGTATTATTGTACACTATTTTAATCCCTATTCAGCATTATTTATAAATATTTTTGCTTATTTAATATCATCTACCCTTATTTCCTATGCTCCATTCAAACATCAAATTAATTCTTCTAATAAAGAATTATCAATACTATCAATAAATAAGGGAATCGAATATCTAAAAAAAAGAAAAGATATATTAGTTCTGACCATGACAACTATTCTTTCAGATGTTGCAATATGGGGTTCATTATCAGTATTAACAATTTCAATATCAACTAATATTTTTGACAAAGGAACTTGGGGTTATGGTATTTTAGATGGTTTTTACGGTGCAGGTGCACTTTCATCCGCTTTTTTAATTGGTTATTTAACTAAAGAGTTTCAAAGACAAACAGTGTTAAAATTTTTCTATTTTGGAGCAGCAATTTTCTTATTTTTATCTGCAAATATGCCAAATATATATTTGGCTTCTTTATGCTTTCTTTTTATGGGATTTAATAACAATTCAGCTAGAATATTGATAAGGACTATATTAATGGAAAATATTCCAAATAATATCATGGGCAGAGTTCAAACTTTACTTGGAATATATACTAGGATTATGGTTGTAACTAGTTCTTTACTGTGTGGTTATTTAATTGAGAACATAAGTATTGAAAATGCAATAAACTTCACTTGCCTTCATTACATCCTAGCTATGATAGGAACATATGCTGTTAGTAAAAAATGGCAAAGATCAGTTCAATACTTAAATTAAATATAATTATTTAAAAAATTTAACTCAAAAGTGAGTAAGTACTCACATTTATCTTGTTTTGTTATTTTTTATTTAATAATATATTAAATGAAATTTATTTTATTTTTTTTATGTTTGAATTTTAGTTTTACTAATACAATCACAGATCAACAAATAGATACAATCTATAAAATCTGCGTAGATAATAATATTTCACAAATTGAATTAAATAAATATTTATGGAAAGAATACCGTAAGTTTTCAATAATTCATTTAACAGAAAAGCAGGCTAATTATATTATCAAAAAAATAGTCAATGACATTACAAAAAAATCACACAACCTCAAAGATCAAAACAAAGATTTTACTGATAGTTTACTTATAAGTATTGGAGAAATTTTAGAGAAAGATAATTCAAATGAGTACTCAACGTGGTTTTATGAAAATGGAATTAATTCAGAGGAATTCTATATTGATCATTTTAATGAATTTACATACAAAGATATTGCTGTGGAAGTTTTAAATGGAAAAACTAAAAATGGAAAAAAATTATCTAAATTAGAAAAAAATGCTTTAGAATCATTTCTTAATGGAAAAGTGAAAAATGGTTCATATAAAAAGCATCTATCAAGTGCTATGAAAAAACATGAGTGCTATATGAAAAATTCTATTTTACAAATAGAGAAAAAAAAGGGGTTTAGTAAATGGCCTAATTTAAAAGATAGAGTTTCTTGGTTCGATATAAATTGTGACAAATTGTATAATAGCATTATTGAAATCAAAGAAACTGATCAATTAGAGTCAAATTCAGATAATTTGCTATACAATCCTATGTCAGGAAAAATTTCAAAAGAGAATAATTCAAATAAAAAATATGAATCTAATATAATATATGATCCTATTATAGGAGAGTCTTTGTTTAAAAAGAATCAAAATAAAAAATATCTTGAACCAAAAAAGAAATGGTTTAGCTCTATTGGTTTTGGACCATCATTAACAAACAATATTAAAAAACCAAAAAATATAAGCACCAATTCTAACACTGCAATAAATTTTGGTTTATATAGAAACTATAAATCAAATACCTTGGTTGGATTGAATCTAAATGGAAAATATCAAGAAAATGGACAGGAAAACACTCTATTCATTCACGTACTTTCCTTTTCTTACTTAACATTTATAAAAAATAAAATTCAAGATATCTTTGTAACTGTAAATTTAGGTCCAGTTAGAAGTACTTATAAAGATCTATTAAATGGGAAAATATTACTTCAACATGGATATAGCTTCATGTATGGAATTGGCATACCTGTTTTTTTAAATGAAACAATATTAACTTTTGGAATTGAATATTCCAGATTAAGTTTAAAAAATAGAACAGATGACTATAATTTTATTGAAAAAAACTATTTCATTGCTTTAAAAGGC
>Ga0163109_10001611_pt1 | contig 17814 bp, 18 predicted proteins | sample CRUFie1St13metaG_FD_108704 | JGI IMG/M metagenome (GOLD analysis project Ga0163109, IMG submission 108704) | Marine microbial communities from the Costa Rica Dome - CRUD Field 142mm St13 metaG | ecosystem: Environmental > Aquatic > Marine > Oceanic > Photic zone | place: Costa Rica: the Eastern... | reverse complement strand
CAGTGCTTTTGCGGTAGGACGCATTCTACCAGACTCAACTGAAGATGACCGCACCTTACTCGTAATAGCAACAGAACAACCACTCAGTAGGTCTGCAGTTTGTAACCTTACAAAGAGTATAGGCCTGAACTCGTCACTACTGACCTCCTCTCAGCAAGGTGATTGGTTTCACTTGGTTGAGGTCAACGGCTTTATCACCGAAAATGATGCGCGGATGGAAAAATTGAACAAAATTACTGAAATATTGAAAACCGCAATAATTGGCTCTTATGCCGAGCCTTTATCTTCATCTGGTAATGAAAAATGAGACTGCCCAAGCCCAGAGCCGGTATTCTTGATGTAGCACCCTACGTCGGGGGACGTCATAGCGTTGAAGGCGTTGAAAGAGTCATTCTACTTGCGTCGAATGAAACGCCGCTTGGAGCAAGCCAAAATGCAATTGAAGCCTACAGAAATGCAGCTGAAAACATGCACCGTTACTGCGACGGCCATGCAGTGGGGCTACGCAAATCTATAGGGAACCGGTTTTGCTGTGACCCGGCCCGAATCGTATGTGGGGCCGGCTCTGATGAAATCATTCAGATGTTGATACGGGCCTACGCGGGACCTGGAGAAGAATTAATATTCAGCAAACATGGATTCTCAATTTACCCGATCTTCGCGATCGGAGCGGGCGTAAAACCTGTAGCTGCAGATGAGACTAATCTAACGGCAGATACTGAAGAGATTTTATCTAAAGTTACCGACCGCACTCGTCTTGTATTTCTTGCAAACCCCAACAACCCAACAGGGACTTATATTACTAAAGATACTTTGGTCGATTTTAGAGAGAAGCTTCGCGAGGACATACTTCTTGTCCTTGACGGCGCCTATGCTGAGTATGTCACTCGTACCGATTACACCTCTGGTATTGAACTTGTGGAACAGAATGAAAATATCGTTGTGACACGTACTTGCTCTAAAATATTTGGACTTGCTGCCCTAAGACTGGGTTGGGCCTATTGTCCGCCTGCTGTTGCCGATGTCCTTAATCGTATTAGAAGCCCATTTAATGTAAACGGCCCCGCCCAGGCGGCAGGGATCGCTGCGATGGAGGATCTGGACCACACAGATAGATCGCTCGCTCACAATGAGGAGTGGCTGCCTTGGTTAAGCAATAGCCTAGCTGAGCTGGGTCTCAAAATTATACCATCAGCCGCAAACTTTGTACTAGCGAGTTTTGGTAGTAAAAACGTGGCTGAAACTGTTTATCAAGGTCTACTTAAAAATGGTATAATAACGCGCCATATGACCAGTTATCATCTTCCGGAGTGTCTTCGTATCTCGGTAGGTTTGGAAGACGATAATAAAACCTTGGTCAACTCCATAAAAGATCTAGTAAGTACAACGAATGGATAGTGTAAAAAAACCATTTTTTAATAAAGTGGCCGTTCTGGGTCTTGGGCTTATCGGTTCTTCATTGTGCCTTCTAATGAAACAAAAGGGCTTAGCTGGTACTATCGCTGGCAATGCCCGGTCACAGGCAACGTTAGATACAGCGCTCGAAATTGGTTTTATCGATAGTGCACATTCCTCACCTACTGATGCGGTTGAAGATGCCGATTTAATTGTCTTGGCTGCCCCCGTTGGGGCTAATAAGAAAATAGCAGAGGCCATATACCCATCATTGAAGGCAGGAGCGATCATAACCGATGTTGGTTCAGTCAAGGCAGCTGTGATACGCGATGTAACACCATGCCTCCCAAAAGAAGTACATTTCGTGCCCGGACACCCCGTTGCTGGAACCGAACATTCTGGCCCTAAATCAGGTTTCCCTGAACTATTTGCGAATCGATATTGTATATTAACACCACTCGAGGAGACTGACCCTGAATCAGTGGCCGTTGTCAGGGCACTTTGGGAAACGGCAGGCAGTAAAGTTGAAATCATGGATGCGGCACATCACGACCGGGTCCTTGCTATCACCTCACATCTGCCGCACTTGATTGCATATACTATCGTCGGTACTGCGAGCGATCTTGAAGGGCAGCTGCGCAATACGAAAAGCCCTGATATTTTCAAAGAAAAAACTGAAGAGGTTATAAAATTCTCAGCAGGGGGATTCCGCGATTTCACACGAATAGCAGCCTCAGACCCCGTAATGTGGCGCGATATATTTCTCAATAATAAAGATGCGGTCCTTGAATTGCTTGGACGCTTTATTGAGGACCTAACAGCAATGCAACGTGCAATACGGTGGGAGGAGGGAGAAACGCTTGAGAGCACTTTCCGACGTAGACGAGAAATCCGCCGTGATATAATAGAGATGGGACAGGCTGGATCCTTTAATCCGAACGAGGCGGAAGAGTGATCGGGTTTAATTTTAGCAATTGAAATGGACCGATCCACAACTCGCCGTTGCGAGAATTAATGGGTACCGTAAGAACCTTTTCTCCATCTTTTGGAGACGTTTTGGCCAAAACATTTAACGCGACTCGCATTGCCGCTGCAGCACTTGGCAACACAATCTTTGCTTGCTCGAAGGCATTCAATGTTTCCGAAAACCCGCGTATATCGGATATAACAGACACAACAGGCCGAAGCTGTGGATCAAGCCCGACTGAACCACGACCCTGCATACCCAGTGGGGCCGACTGGATATTGAACCAACTAAAATCAACCAAACCGCCGGCAGTTTGCCATTCCTGCAGAGCTTCGTGGGTCAATTCACTAAGCGTTGCGTTTTTTAAATCTGCAACAAATTGTAATTGTTGCGTCTTTCGTGCGATCGGCATATTCAGCGCCTCGGATATTTCTAGGTTTTCGACTTGTGAAGAAATTGAAACCCAAGTCTTACCCGCGGTAATCCCTCGAGCTTCCGCTTGTGCCAAATTAAGTCGTATTTTACCTGATGACGCTAGAAGATCCTTTGCACCCTCAAACAAGCGTGATGTTTCGACATGAACGTTACTCCCCGCCAACCTTCCGTCAGTAAAAACTCGAACCAATACTGAAGTTTCTTTTGGTTCATATCTCAGTGGCACCCCCAACCCGAGTCGTGCGATATTAAAATAATGCGTTCCCGGTAATGTGATCCTATACTTCGAGAAATCCCATGGCTGCATCTCAATAACTGCTTCAGGCCCTTCCCATCGGACCTGTTTGAGTGCTGTCCGCAGTGAAGGTTTCTTTATTGTCAACCTTACCAAATGAGGGAAACCATCCAAGAACATATCGGAGAACGAGAAAAGATGCCCTTCGTTAAGAGAAACTTTCACAATATTTGCAAATTCTTCCTTTGCATTTTCTGCCACATAATACCAATACGCAGAGTAGCCTGCGACGATCATAGACAGGAGTAGAAATGGCCCTAAGAGAGTCCACCTGGTAATTTTGAACACTAGTCGGATTGTCCCTTCTTTTTGCGAAAAACTAGTTTTTTGTATTCACAGTTATCAAATGAGCATGAAAAATACATTTTAAAAGGACTTACTAAAGTGCATTATTTATAAAGATTATTGGCCATTAATATACAGATTCTGCTCAATAGTATTTTCTGCCATATCCTAATCGTCTAATAAATCACGGCTGTCAGTATGTAATGCTAAAGCCTCGTACATCTTTCAAACCACCTCAACCATCTCTTCCTGCAGCGACCAGCTTCGGGCGATTTTATTTTTTCCCATCACTCTCTAGCTTTAGCTTCTGCTTCAAGCCTGTAAGTTGCTGATTGTATGCGATCCTTCAGTTCATCCATAAATTCCTGACGGCTTAAGCCAGGATTTATTGGCGGTAGGAGCTCCATAACGATGCAGCCACCTTTCTTCACAAACTCTCGCCGAGGCCAGAAAAACCCAGAGTTTAGTGCTATGGGCACAACTGGCAAGTCAAGTTCGCGATAAAGGGCCATTATGCCCGGCTGATAGGGAGGGGCATCCCCAACCTTAGTACGCGTGCCCTCGGGAAAAATAACGATACTATGTCCCTCAGAAACCCGCTCTTTCGCTGCACGCAGCATACGGCGCATCGCAGCGGCACCGCCGCTGCGGTCGACATCAATCATTCCTGCGCAGCGGACAAACCATCCAACCAATGGAACAGATAAAAGGGATTTCTTAAGTATGAATATACAATCATAAAATACTAAATTTAAGACTTGTGTCTCCCACATTGATTGATGCTTGGATGCAATTAGGAAGGGTTCCGGAGGTAAATTTTTACGGCCACGAATCTCATGAGTTATGCCAAGACCTACCCGCATTGCTAGTACCGCCCCACGCACCCAAAACCGAGTTGCCGTTCGGAATTGGCGACGAGGCAAAAGCATCAAAGGTACATAGAACGGACTCAGAACAATAGTCCACCCATAAAAAAGCAAATAGAAGATTGCAGCACGAAGCATATTAGACTCTGATCACTTACGCCAAAAAAAAATAAGAAGCAATTTCCTACGAACATACGCAATCAAATATTTGTTGTATTCTTCAACAATTAATCCTGTGCTGCCAGGCCAAAACCACCAATTTTTAGACTTAAATGATTTTGGAAAGACGGGGTGTTCAATAATCTTAATTTCTGGCATCTCTGCGCGAAATTCGGCGGAACTTCTCAGCATGTGATAACTCGATGTCACAAGCCGTATGGAATGGTATTGTTCTTTTTTTAACCAAGCCGCAGTTTCCTTGGCGTTACCCTCAGTATTATTAGCATCGTACCCAAGTGCTATACAACAAGTCAAAGCGTCCGGAAACCGTTGCACTATTTTGAGTAATTGCTGCACATCGACGCCACGGTGTACCCCTGAAACAAATAATTTGCTCGCTCTATTGTCGGTCAAGAGATCAAGGCCTGTCTCCAGTCGCAAGCTTCCTCCGGTTAACACCACAATTGCGTCTGTCTGGATTTTTGGTGTAGCAACGGTATCCGGCAGCGATTGCGCAAAAATCACGAAGCCACAGAACCAAATCACAAAAATGACTAAAAGACCACGAAATGCCAATCTTAACTTATACCAATAACTGACTCGCCTTCGACGCATTACTGAATCCGCCGAAGCTCACGTAGCACGGTAGCTCGTGCCGTACGCATAGCAATCACACAAATAACAACTGGAACTGCCAACAAAATTAGCCAATTCCACAAAGTAAATCGCAAATCAGGCATCAGCATAGGGTCTAGCTCTGCAACACCCTTGAAAAAAATACCTAAGGTCGCCCCAACCAACAGTGCACCCACTACCCCCCCCTTGAAAGCAAGCCGTAACGCATGCCGTTGGAATTGTCGTGCGATATAATTGTCGGTTGCTCCAATTAAATGTAATACAATTAAAATATCATGGTGAACGGCAATTCCACTGCGAGTGGCGAATACTACCGCCGACACTGCGCACCCAGCAATCAGCAAAATCACTCCTCCAGCTAGAGCTTGCAGCGAATAAATAAGCTCTTTTATCTGCCGGCGCCAAGCGCCATGATCGTCGACTACTGAGTCTTTTACGGCTAGCCCCAACTGCTCTCGCAATTGCTCAAGGTTTACAGCCGGCCTATCTGCAAGACTTACGTCTATTAGGTGTGGTAACGGCAAATCGACAACCGAAGTCCCTGCGCCTAGCCATGGCTCAAGGGATATAGCAACCTCAGCAGGGGGGACTTGTCTTGCGGCAGAAACCCCTGGGGTGCGTTCAAGTATTTGGATCGCACGATTGATCCGTTGGTCAACTTGGACAGTGCTTTCACCTTCAATTGGTGGAATTTGGACCGTATACCGCCCGCTCAAGCCTTTTTCCCATGATGAGGTGGCACCGGTGAGAACAAGTGCTCCAGCCAGCATCAGCATGGCTAGGAAGACCATTACGCTTATTATCCACGGCAGGAGGCGTGTTGCGGGATCGCTGCTCAAGGGCAAATCCAGCCGTCCACTGAACATGTCAAATTTCTGCATTGCGACTAGGGGTTGTTAAAATGCCATCCTCTAAATGAAGAACTGGATAGTCAAAGTGTGACACAAGCCCCTCATTGTGAGTGGCGATCACTATAGTAGTGCCAACTTTGTTCAATTCTTCAAATAAATACAATAGACGAACGGCTATGGCATCATCAACATTACCTGTCGGTTCATCAGCAAGTAATAGCTGTGGCCGCCCTATTACTGCGCGTGCAATTGCAACTCTTTGTTGCTGTCCACCAGATAATGTCACCGGCCTGGCATCGAGCTGACCAGCAAGGCCAACCCAGCTTAAGAGCTCTGTAACATGCTTGGCGATAATATCCTCGGGCATTCCTGCAACTCGAAGAGGCAGCGCTACATTGTCGAAGGCGGACAAGTGGTCGATAAGCCTAAATTCCTGAAAAACAACCCCAATTTGGCGCCGCAGTGCGGGCATTTCATTCCGGCTCAAGCCTGACACATCCCGGTCGAATAGCCGAATCAAGCCACGACTTGGCCTTTCAGCAAGGTACATCAACTTGAGCATGGATGATTTCCCGGCACCGCTTGGCCCAGTGACAAATCTGAAGGATCCAGATTCAAGGCCGAAGGATATGTCGCTGAGAACCTCGGGGCCAGTCCCATATCGCATGCCAACATTTTCAAATCGAATCACATGTTTCCTCTTCTTTTCGGTGCAGCCAAACTGATTATACCAACCACCAGCCTAATCCTTCTGCAAATTAGAATCCTTTATTTTCCTACTATCCATCAAAATGGTACGCAAAATCCAGTACCGTAAAATACCACGATGGTTGCAACAAACGGTTTGACTACTTAAACTCGATAACACTATATTTTGTGCTGCAACTTTATCGAGTATCTATATACAATGATTCTCTCATGCCCTCAATGTCATGCCAATTTTAATTTAGATGATGCTGTACTTGGTAACGAAGGACGCAAGGTAAAGTGCGGTAAATGCGGGCATCGCTGGCGTGCCATCCCAGATGTGTTGCTGGATAAACCCATATCGGAACCAGACGACGATATTTTAACAAGCGCGCGACAGGAGGAAAAGGCAGTTGAAGCCGATCCATTTACGGATCTGACTAACAATACAGATGGTGCAGAGGGCGGTATTTTAGCCGATCAAATAACAACCTCCAATGGTAATGAATCATTTTCTTCCCATGCCGGGTCACAGAGTGGGTTGGAGGATACTTTGGCAAAAGGTGCGGGGGAGGAGAGCATCAAAGCAACAAAGCCTATTTCTCGCATTAGCAAGTGGGTAATATTAACAGTGGCTGTCGCTACTATTTTATTAGGAATAATCTTTCGAACCGATCTTGCAAGGATTTACCCTCCGATTGAAAAGATTTTTCAACTTATTGATATCCCGGTAAAGCCATTTGGGTATGGACTTAAACTCTCAAATACAATCTCAACGCCCAAGCAAGAGGGTGACGATAGTGGAATTGTAATATCGGGGGAAATCGAAAATACCCTCTCAAGCACTATTAGCGTGCCCTCCTTGAAAGGTGACTTCTACGATCCAAAGGGCGCCATTATATTCACCCACCATTTTAAAGCTGATTTTCAGGAAATATTACCCGGTGAAAAAATAAAATATCGAACAGAAATTAAAAACCCGCCATCTGACTCGGTACGGATTGAAATTACTTTTACTAAAAATTAAAAAGTCCAGTCTATCCAGTCACAAGGAGCCGCTTCTAAGTCTTCGATAGATGAGGCTGACTACCGGGGCCCCATATAAGCCTTCCAAGCTGCAAATTATTTTGGATAGTTCTTCAATGGCTTCTAAGGTTTTCATAAGTTCGGGACTGAGGCTTGTCGTAAATTTATAATTCACCACTAGTCCTGCCAATCCGCGAATTGTTCGAGCGAGAACATTTCCTCGTAACTAGGACGTTTTCTAACAATAGAAACTTCTCTCCCACGAACAAGGACTTCTGGCACTAAACGTCTACTATTATAAGTGGATGCCATGGAAGCGCCATATGCACCAGCTAAATTAATTACCAAATAATCTCCCTCCATAATATCTGGCATAGCAATTTGACGAGCGAATGTGTCACCAGTCTCACATACAGGCCCAACGATATCATAGAGTTGCGTACAAGCATCTGCCGAGGGCAAACGTACTGGTTCAATATCATGGTGAGCGTCATAAAGAGTGGGACGAATTAAGTCATTCATCGCAGCATCAACAATGACAAAATTGCGCCCCTCACCTTTTTTTACATATATAACCTTCGTAACAAGCACGCCAGCGTTGCCCGAAATAACACGACCCGGTTCAAACATTAGCGTACAGTCAGTGTCACCAAAAACTTCATTCACTACTTGCGCGTATAATTCAGGTCCGGGAACATCATATGATTCTTTGTTGTACGAAACTCCGAGCCCTCCGCCTAAATCAATACGACGTATTTGATGACCGGCACCACCTAGCGCTGTCACCAATTCTCTTAATCTTTTGAAGGCCGTTCGAAATGGCTCAAGGTCCACAAGCTGCGATCCAATATGCATCGCCACAGCGGCGGGGCGAATACCAGGCAAACTGGAAGCGTATTCGTAAATACTTTCCGCTGCTGAGATATCAATTCCAAACTTATTTTCCTGCCGGCCTGTTGTAATTTTTTCATGGGTAATCGCATCTACATCAGGATTAACTCGCACGGCAATGTCCGCCTCAACACCATCTTCACATGCGATCTCGGATAATAATTTGAGTTCGGATAGTGATTCTACGTTAATCTGGAGAATATTTTTACCAAGGGCATATCTAAGCTCTTCTCGAGTTTTCCCAACACCCGAAAATACAATTTTATCTGCTGGCACACCGCCTGCAAGTGCCCGGCGCAACTCTCCCTCTGACACGACGTCAGCCCCAGCCCCCAGAGAAGAAAGCGTATTTATTACTGCAAGATTCGGATTGGCTTTTACTGCGAAGCAAATGAGGCTGTTTCGCCGACTTAGCGCGTTTTCAAACGCCTCGAAATTATATGTCAACGCGGCTGTCGAATAACAATAAAACGGAGTTCCTACGGATTGGGCCAGAGACTCAAGACTGTTACCCTCTGCATGTAAAACGCCGTTGGTGTATACGAATTGACTCATCTGGCTGCAGGATAGCTGCGTGGGTAGTCAGATTTACCGAGTGCCTTGGGGTCATTTTTTACCCCACAAGAAGCTACGACCACGGCTAAAGACAACGAGGCAAAAGCCACCAAAATATTTTTTACTAACATTACAGATAACGCTCCTTCGCTGCTGCTAACGCTTTGCAAACAAGTTGAGGCGCCGTGCCGCCAAAACTAGTGCGGCTTGCCGCAGAAGCCTCAACACTCAGTACAGAGTAAACAGAATCATTGATACGCTTTTCTACCTGTTGCATTTCAGTTAGAGATAGGTCGGCTAATCCACATCCCTTTAGCTCCGCATGTTTTACTAGAATACCAGTCACATGGTGCGCATCACGAAAGGGTAAATCCAAATCCCTTACTAACCAATCAGCTAGATCTGTAGCAGTTGGGAAACCCTTTGCTAATGCTACCGCCATCGCCTCTTTATTGATTTTCATCTCTTCTAACATCCCAGTCAACGCCGCAACTACCAATGTTAAAGAGTCTGCCGCGTCAAAGACGGGCTCTTTGTCTTCCTGCAAATCCTTAGCATAAGCAAGTGGTAAACCTTTTATAACTACCAAAAGAGCTTGTAATGCCCCTAAGATGCGACCGGTTTTACCACGGGCTAACTCAGCAGCATCAGGATTACGTTTTTGAGGCATAATTGAAGACCCTGTGCTAAACGAGTCGCTCAGCTCCACATATCCGAATTGCGGCGATGCCCATAACACTATCTCTTCGGCAAACCGCGAGAGATTTACAGCTGTAATTGCAGTGACACTTAGAAATTCTGCAGCGAAGTCGCGAGCAGATACTGCATCAAGTGAATTAGCCATTGGTCGGTCGAAACCAAGTAACAAAGCAGTCGCATCCCTGTCTATTGGGAATGAAGTGCCGGCCAAAGCTGCACTGCCGAGTGGACATTCATTAAGCCTCTTGCGGCAATCGGAAAAACGGGAACGATCTCTGCCTAGCATCTCCACATAGGCTAACATGTGGTGTCCGAAGGTAATTGGTTGAGCAGGCTGAAGATGTGTCAGGCCCGGAATAAGCGTATCAAAGTGACTTTCCCCTTTCGCAATCATTGCAGCTTGTAAGTCGCGCAACTGCAGGTCAAGCTGATCAATCGTGTCTCTAACCCATAATCGGAAGTCTGTCGCCACTTGGTCATTTCTGCTGCGTGCAGTGTGAAGCCTTCCCGCTGCCTCACCTACTAATTCTTTTAACCGGGATTCAATGTTCAGATGTATGTCCTCAAGTTCTTTTTGAAATTGTATTTTCCCTGTTTCAATTTCGATCAAGATTTGATCAAGACCGTTTAAAATTTTAGATGCATCATCTTCGCGAATGATATCCCGGTCCGACAACATCTTCACATGCGCTTTTGAACATGCAATATCTTGTTTAAAAAGACGCTGGTCGAATTCGATGGAAGCGTTTATCTGTTCCATTATGTCGGCGGGGCCCGCGGCAAACCGTCCACCCCACATTTTACTCTTTTTCATAGGGGCACCTAAATGTCTAATATCCTCAAAAAATATATTACGCCTTTGTTTTGTTGCTCCATCACTTTAATAGCTCTTATCACATGGTTACTGGCCGGACCATCGAATACGCCACCGATAGCAGGTCAGATGAAAGATTTTAAAATTAATAATCGTGTCATATCTGCGCCGCGGATACCATTTCATGATGCACACGGCAATAAAAAGGTGTTATCTGACTTTGAAGGAAAGGTGCTGTTGATAAATTTTTGGGCAACTTGGTGCGCACCATGTATACATGAATTACCCTCCATTGCGCGCCTTCATTCTAAAGAGAATGGCCAAGACTTTAAAGTTCTGCCAATAAGCACGGATGCCGGAGGTGCAGAAGGCCCTTTAAAGTTTCTCAAAAGAATTAATCAAACTAATTTGCCTATCTACGTCGACCCCAAGATGGCTTTGGCACGAGCTATGGGTGTTACCACATTGCCCACTACTATATTGGTCGATCAGCACGGCAGCATCATCGGCCGCCTTACCGGCAAAGCGGATTGGGATTCTCCTGATGCTTTAGCTTTAATTAAGCACTATCAAAAGAATTGATTGCAATAAAATAGACGCTTGTTAGGCTCAACTTATGCTAATAAGCGTATTAACTCAATTTCTGCTCCAATTCGGGAACTAGCTCAAAGAGATCTCCTACAACACCGTAATCTGCCACTTGGAAAATTGGTGCCTCTTCATCTTTGTTTATTGCAACGATAACCTTACTATCTTTCATACCTGCCAGATGCTGAATAGCTCCAGATATACCGACCGCGATGTATAAATCTGGCGCCACTATTTTACCAGTTTGCCCTACCTGATAATCATTTGGCACAAACCCGGCATCTACAGCAGCTCGGGATGCACCAACTGCAGCTTCCAACTTGTCGGCTACCTTTTCTAGCATCGAAAAATTGTCGCCAGACTGCATGCCCCGACCTCCCGATATGATGACATCGGCAGCGGTCAATTCGGGCCGTTCGGATTTTGACAACTCAGACCCCACAAACGATGACAGTCCAGATTCACCGGACGCATCAACTTTTACAATTTCTGCCGAGCCACCGTCTGCATCTGCGGCATCAAATGCTGTCGCCCGCACTGTGATCACTTTTTTCTCATCAACTGATTCTACAGTAGCTATTGCGTTGCCAGCGTAGATCGGACGCTCAAAAGTTTTGTCATCGATGACCGCACTAATGTCTGAAATTTGTTGTACATCCAGGACCGCAGATACTCGCGGCATGACATTTTTACCGAAAGTGTTTGCTGGTGCCCATATATGCGTGTACTCAGCAGCGACTTTTTCTATCAGTGGGGCAATATTTTCAGCAAGGCCAGCCGAATATTCTTCACTGTCAGAGTGCAAAACCTTCGTAACTCCACTGATTTTGGCCGCTGCCTCTGCTGCCGTATTAGAACCAGAACCAGCTAGCAAGAGATGTACATCGCCTCCCAGCTTTTGAGCTGCGGTTACTGCACTAAGGGTCGCTCCTTTTATTTCAGAATTATCATGCTCGACCAAAACTAAACTTGCCATGTCTATATCACTTTCGCTTCATTTTTAAGTTTTTCAATTAATGCGTCAATATTCTCTAATATCTCTCCACCGTCCCTGCTAGGGGGCTCAGTCACCTTGAGCGTTTTTAGACGCGGCGTAATATCAACCCCAAGATCATCTGGGGTCATAGTATCAATAGGTTTTTTCTTGGCTTTCATAATGTTCGGCAAAGAGGCATATCGAGGCTCGTTCAATCGAAGATCTACAGTGATAACCGCTGGCATCTTAACTTTAACCGTTTCGAGCCCACCATCTATTTCCCGTACCACCTCAGTTTCGCTTTCACCAAGCTGAATTTTTGATGCATTTGTTGCTTGGCTCCATCCGAGTATGGCAGCAAGTAATTGCCCTACCTGGTTACTATCGTCATCAATAGCCTGTTTTCCAGCTATGACGATATTAGGATTTTCTTTTTGAACGATTACTTTTAACAATTTTGCTATGGCAAGTGGTTCAACCGCTTCATCAGTCTGGACCAAAATACCCCGATCAGCCCCCATAGCAAGCGCAGTCCGAATGGTTTCTTGGGCCTGTTGCGGACCGACCGACACAATGACAATTTCATTTGCAGTCCCTGACTCTTTCAATCGGACCGCTTCTTCGACAGAGATCTCATCGAACGGATTCATTGACATTTTAACGTTTGCCGTCTCAACGCCAGACTCATCTGGTTTCACTCGGATTTTTACATTGTAATCTACTACGCGTTTGACGGGGACGAGAACTTTCATCGACTGCTTTCTTTTTACTGTTTAAATAAAATATTTAGTCTTCAATATATGAAAAACGCTTGTTATTCTGTCAAGCTGACAGCCTGTCGCAGGAGGTCGAAGACCGACAAGCCTAAATGTCATCGAAAACCACCCGAACGTCTAACTAAATAAACACCTGTAATGCTTTTACCAAAACCTAATACATGCAAAAATCCACACTTAAATATCGTTGATGTTATTATTATCATGTTTTCGACTGGTTGCCACCAGGGACCCAGAGCACATCTGAATTACCACGGTCATTGCAGTGCCTTGAAAGAACGAAGAAAAAGTCAGACAACCGATTAAGGTATCTTAATGCCGCTTTACTGACTTCTTCTCGTTCCGCCAACTCACAAACAACCCGCTCAGCACGTCGCACAACAGTGCGCGCAAGATGCAAATGTGCTGCTACTGTAGAGCCGCCCGGCAGTACAAAGCTAGTCAATGGCTCAAGCCCGTCATTTACAATGTCTATTTCATTCTCCAATCTTTGCCATTGCTCATCCGTCATACGTAGTGCCCCAGTTTTGCGCTCTTTGCCCTGAGGAGTGCAAAGATCCGCCCCAAGGTCGAACAGATCGTTCTGAATACGCGCAAGCATTGACTTCAACAACTGATCATTCAAGTACGCCTGAACCATTCCAACTATTGCATTCACCTCATCCACGGTACCATACGCTTGAACTCTTATATTGTTCTTAGAAACTCGCTCCCCGTTACCAAGAGAAGTCGCTCCCGCGTCACCACCGCCCGTGTAGATACGGTCTAACTTTACCATCACGACTTCCCGCCAAGTAGCGCCAAAACAGCGATTAGGGCAACCGCCAGAAATTGGAAAACAATTCGAGCACGCATTAATTTATTCGAATATTTAGAATTGAATTTACCACCACGCGCCATTCCAAATAACCCAGCCATAAGAACACCAACAGTGGCTAAGATTGCTGCAAGAATAAAAAAAGGAATAACGTCGGACATAACCACCCAATCAAACCTATTAATTCATCGTATCGTTTCATATGCCATAGTCATGGTATCTCGTTCTTCCTGTGTAACCTTCAGAAGATACGAAAATAAATCTCGTACACTAAACATGGCGACTAGCCTTTTATTGTCAATAACAGGCACATGACGTATGCGTCTTTCTTTCATTACCGCAATAATGTCTCTGATTTTATCTTTCGGTGTGGCAGAGACCACGTTTGTCTTCATTATGTCAGAAATTTTCAATCGTTTCCAAGTGTCATCGGCTCCACCGCTTATACGCACAATATCTCTCTCCGAGACAATACCTATTACTTTATTCTTTTCATCGCAAACCGGCAAAGCGCCTATATCATTTTCTGCCAATATCTCTACAGCGTCGCCTACCGCCTTGTTTGGCGTAATTGTAAATAAATTACGACTACTGTCCGTTAGAAGGTCTTCTATCGGCATATTTACGCTCCCATGATAGTCATATTCCCAAAGGCGCCTTCGATGCCTTGACATCAGGCATCTCGTGAAGCTTCCACCGAAATATGTGTGTTTTATTTTTTTTATCAACAGTGTTTTTCAATTTGTATATCTTCCCTGCACTTGAGGAACATAAGCGAGGTAATTCCAGGAGTGGTTCGCAACAAATCGCAAATTACCGTTGCCTTTAAAATGATGGAGGAAAAATATAGTCTGTAAAACTATGGCGCAACATAGCTTCCCGCTAGACATTACAATCTATTCACAAACTCGAAAGAACTTACGCTACAAAACGAATTACCCAGTACAAATGTGTTAAATGCGAATCTAGGGATACAGTTTTTAAATGGACAAGAACGAGAGAAAACCGAAAATTTTCGCCCGGAAAGATAAACCTGAACGCGAACGCAAACATAGAGTTTTAGCTAATAGCTGGACAGAAAAAGCTCGTTTACTAAACCAAATTTTTAAATTTGTCATGGACGATGACACTCATTTTGTAACCTTAGATTTACCACCTTATGCTTCAAATTTTTCAGAACAGCTTTTATCGGCCGCACGGTTTCCATCAAACATTAAGCCATTACATCAACGTCTTTACTGGACAACAAAAACGCTATCGGGATACCAATCGAGTAATCAGCCGTTAGTGGAGCTAAGAACAGAACGCATCATCAACGATAGTTGCTGGGAACAAGTGGTCAAGTTTGCGTTAGCAGGCACTGAAGGGAAGACACTCAGCAGACGGGAAATTTCCACTTACTTAGACGGTTTTGGGGTAAATCTGTCAGTTTTACCGGAAGATGCCTACAAGCTTGCTAAAGAAATACTGGGCGACACGGCTCTAAAAGCTGTAGCCTGCCTACAGGGCCAAAGTATACCTGTCCTCTATTATCCGAATGGTCAAAACGAAATCGTATTTGAAATTAAATTTGACCTCGGTATCGGGCATTGCTTTGATGGCTACAAAATTGACGTAATTGAAATTGAAGTTGAATTAAAGGATTATAATCAAAAGTTAGACCTCGAACATGTTGAGAAATTATTCGATGCATCCGAGTATGTGCTTGAGACCGCTTTCCCGGGAGCATTAGACCGGACGTCTGTTTCAAAGCCTACGCCGCTATTCCAGCACATGAGTGACTGGCGATCGCGCGACGTTGAATCATTCGAGGCGGCATATGAAGCATTATCTGACAGACAGTGGGTGGAGCCGGCGCCCTCTTAATTGCGTTTACTCAATAAACCACGAGCAATCACGTTAGCCTGTATCTCTGCCGTCCCCTCGAAGACGTTAAGAATGCGCGCATCGCAGAGTACCCGCGAAATGGGGAATTCCTCTGCATACCCAACACCGCCATGTATTTGTAATGCATTGTCGGCGTTAGACCAGGCGGAACGTGCACCAAGCAATTTTGCCATTCCCGCCTCTATGTCACAACGACGATCTTGATCTTTTTGGCGCGCCGCAAAATAGGTCATCTGACGGGATATCATAGTCTCTACAGCCATCCAACCAATCTTCCCGGAAATGCGAGGAAAGTTTATCAAAGGCTTGTTAAATTGTTGCCGGTCATGAGCGTATAATAGAGCAAGCTCGAGCGCATTCTGCGCAACGCCGACGGCACGTGCCGCCGTCTGAATTCTCGCTGCTTCAAATGTGGCCATTAATTGTTTGAAACCCTCGCCCTCTTTGCCACCTAGTAACTGATCACCCTTGACTTGGAAGTCGTCAAAAGCAATGTCATATTCTTTCATTCCACGATAACCCAAGACCCCAATTTCTCCACCTGACATTCCTTGAGCGGGAAACGGTTCACTTTCATTGCCGCGAGGTTTTTCAGCGAGGAACATAGACAAACCCCGGTATCCTGGCTCATCGGGATTAGTACGGGCAAGTAATGTCATCAAGTCACTTCTCGCTCCATGTGTGATCCAGGTTTTGGTACCAAATATTTTATAATTCTCACCGTCGCGCTCGGCGCGGGTTCTGAGACTTCCAAGATCAGAACCAGTGTTCGGTTCAGTAAAAACGGCTGTTGGTAATACTTCGCCCGACACAATCTTTGGCAGCCAATGATCCTGTTGTTCAATTGTTCCGCTATGGAGAATTAGTTCTGCAGCGATGTCGGAGCGCGTTCCCAATGAGCCAACTCCTATGTAGCCTCGGCTTAGTTCCTCAGTGACCACCACCATTGCTAGCTTGCCGAGCCCCGCACCACCAAATTCTTCCGGCACTGTGAGCCCAAAAACACCCAGGCTCGCTAATTCCTCAATCAAATCAAGGGGGATCAATTCATCCTCAATGTGCCATTTATGGCAGTAGGGCGCTATTTTTTCATTCGAGAACCGCCGAAATTGATCAGCCATCATATCAAGCGTTACGTCACAAAGCCCTAGATTTCCTTGTTTATTTTCACCAATAAGTTCCGCAATACGTGAGCGCACTTCTATGCGATTACCTTCATTTGCGAGCACGGCCACTGCGGGCTGCTCGAATTCTGCCAATGCATCACCGGCTAACCCCATATCCTCTGGCCGCACAATCTCTCCCTGGCTGATTGAAATACCACCCCGAAGTTGATTTAGATATTCCCCAAAAGCACTCTGGAGAATCAGTGCCTCCTGCTCCCCAAACATTCCAGAGTCATTTAAACGGTCCGCCCAAGCACGCATTTGTCTCAGTGCCTCCACATAGGTCGCTATCCAAGCATAACCATGTGCCGCATATTGCTCTTCCTCAAAAAGAGTACTTTCAATTCGACCTGCCCGAGCCACCTTTGCGCGTACGGCCTCCCTAGCCATATCTGCCATGTGTTCAGCAGCAGTCACCGCCACATCACAATGACCGAGCAAATTTTCAATAACGTGATCACCGAGTATTTCAGAGTGTTCGGTGGGCATTTTCACTGTAGCAATCTGACTCACTTTTTTTACCTTTGCCTGAAATGAATTTTAAAAATGTTACAACGTGTGCAGCGTGTTAAAAAATTGACAGTACATCTGTTTTGTTCATGACGAAAAGCACATCGTGCTGATGGTAAATCATAAAAGAAACATGACCATAAACACATTTTTTGATCAAATGATATTAGACAAAGTAGTCTACTATAAGCCAAAAAACGACGATTTAAACAAATGTTACAAAAGTCTTTCTCTTATTTCAGTCCTTTCAGCTCTTGTTATTGCGCAGCCTCGAGCCAAAGCGGGTGCCATGGCGTGCTTGGCTTAATCGACCGTCGCGGGCCGGAAAAAAGAGGATGTTATCTTCTGCCGTGTTAGCTGTCGCTAATGCTAACGCATAAGCCTCAAACAATAATGCCGGCATACTGTCGGACGATTGCCAAGGATAAAGAGCGGTGGTGCCGCCATGGAAGTAGCGAACTAAACTGCTAGATCTGCGCTTAAGAGCCCACAAGTGCGACATCAACTCCCCCGTTGGAAGGAATAAAACGATT
>Ga0163109_10001610_pt1 | contig 17824 bp, 17 predicted proteins | sample CRUFie1St13metaG_FD_108704 | JGI IMG/M metagenome (GOLD analysis project Ga0163109, IMG submission 108704) | Marine microbial communities from the Costa Rica Dome - CRUD Field 142mm St13 metaG | ecosystem: Environmental > Aquatic > Marine > Oceanic > Photic zone | place: Costa Rica: the Eastern... | reverse complement strand
TCACCAGCGCATGGCCTTTGCACGCAAGAACATACATGAACTGAATGATCGACCGCCTGAATCCTGGGACAACCCCGAATCATTCATCCGTGTTGTTCACTCTGTATTCCCCAACCTGTCGATCTCCGCCATTCTGGGGGGGCAGTGTCTAGTTGGGTTCATCTATCCCGGGGAGACCAGCGCGACCACGTTGACGCGGCAGCTCATCCTCAGCGCAGCGGCACCAACGACAGAAGATGAGCAAGCGGCGGTTGAAACATTCAGCCAAATGACACTGCAGGCAGTCAGGGATGAGGACTACGCCCTCGTCGCAACGGTTCAGAGTGGGTTAGGTTCTGGAGCGAATGACAGTTTTCTGGTTGGTCGAAATGAACCGGCTGTGCAACACTACCACTGCGAGATCGACACCCTGTTGAAAGCAAGTAGGGACATCTAACTGGAGAAAAATGAGACACAAGGATCGAAGCCTCACCGCAACTGTGTTGATAGCACAGCTTCTAATCATTTTACCGTCGAAAGCCGACTGTCCCGACTCCTTCGTTTCCGAGACTAGGTGGTCCACCACATCGCCAGAGTGGTCTTCAGGGGTGGCTTTCGTGATCGCGAATTTTAGCCTATCGAACGATGCGGGCGGGGATGCGGATTTCAGTTCGCTCTCGATGTCGGAGACCATTCAAGCATGGGTGCCCCCCCCTCCAGGGGCAGATCCGTATTTAAATGAGATTTACAACTTTGATGTGGGCGATCTGTACTTTAAGACTGCACCTGCTGGAGCAACTTATACAGACGGAGCAACAATTTCGTGGGATCTGGCTTTCGACGTGTCGGGAGCCCCGGTAACCTACCCTCGAAAAATCAGCCTGAATCCCGAGGAGGGCAGCGTATTTGGGCAGTTCAGCTACACAATGCTGAGTGCTACTTTTTACTGCAGTGAAGGTGAGCCATTTTACGCAGAAATCACGGAAGCCGAGGCAGGTCTTGGCGAGATCGTGCTTACAGCCTCTGCCGTTGAGGGCAGTGCAACAATTACCAGCTACGATGCGGTGTGCGAAGATTCTGCAGGCAATACGGTGAACGGTTCTAGCGCTAACACGTCCGTCACCGTCACAGACCTTGACGCTGGAGAGGACTATACCTGTGTAGTGACAGCCACCAACTCTGTCGGCACCAGCGCGCCATCAGACTCCACAGGCACACTCACGCCAACATCTGGCGGCTTGCCAATCTGGTTGTTGCATGAAGCTAGTGCCCCTTAAACGCACAATAGAGCGCTACGACCACGTAACCCATACCAAAATAACTTTTGGGCTTTCAGCCCTGCAAAGACTGAAGAAATTGTTTTACGACCGGAGTTTTGGCGAACACCACCATGGAATCTCAGAGGATTCATTGACTGACATAGCACTGTGCGCTGCTTGGTGACATTAGGCAGTTGAGGTGAGAGTTTACGTATCAACCGCACTCCTGCTTTTGAGTAAATCAATAACTCTCGCCGCCTACCCCTCCGTATATTTCGTTGATCACTTTAATTCTATCAAAAACGTAGGTTGGTCATCCGAATTTGCCTATGTTCCAACCTCTCGCACCGTCTCAAATAATGTCGGCTCAAATTTCAGCCTTATTGGCACTAAAGCCGAAGCCACTAACGCCGAGACCACACTTCTCTCAGAGGAAACTACTTTGTCGCAGGGGCTGCCTATCTGGCTCCTCTTCAAAGCTGCCGAAATCGCCCTGTGTAGTAAAGACTCCGACAACGATCGTTTGGGCGACTGCCAGGAGACAAATACTGGGTTATTTGTCTCAGTATCCGATACCGGCACAGATCCAAACAACGCGGATACAGACGGCGACGGAATATTAGACGGCGACGAAGTTCTGGGTACTCTTGCTGGACTGGATTTGCCCGGTATGGGGGCAAGTCCGTTAAAGAAAACAATTTTGATGGAGTACGACTGGCTCAGCGAGGACACCCAAACGTGGTACGACAGTAGTGTTGCCGCCAATTCCAATGCCCCTCATAACCACCGGCCCACGGCAGCCGTTGCGGGTTGGGTTGAGGAAGCATTCGCCAATGCGCCGGTGAACAACCCCGACGGGTCTACAGGCATTCAAATCATTCAGGATTATGGACAAGGAGGACTCTTCACAGGGGGTAATGAGATTGCCGATACAAACGGAAACCTCACTGAGGATGTGTTTGGTAACGATTTCATCACAAAACGGTCAAATAACTTTGCTGCCAATAGAGTGGGCTACTTCCACTACACTATTTTCGCTCACAAGTATTACGACGGGGGCACAGAGAGCTCGGGGTACGCGGAGCTCCCAGGTGATGATCTCATCGTGACCAGCAATTGGTGGTTTGACTACTACCCCGACAGCGTTGCATCGACAATTGTTCACGAGCTAGGACACAACCTAAACATTCGCCATGGTGGCGATGTGAACACCAACAATAAACCGAACTACAACTCCGTTATGAACTATGACTTTCAATTTGCGGGTATTGACATTGACTGTGGAGGGTGCGGCCCAGACTGCTCAGACGAAAATAATAAGTTCATCACGGGTGACTCAATCGCTGATGCAGGGGTACCGGCTGGCCTCCGGGCAAGAATCGATTTTTCTCGAGGCAACAGGGCCGACTTAGACGAGACAGCTCTGGACGAGTCAATTGGCATATGCAGTAATGTCGAACTGGACCTTAATCGCAGCGGCGCAATCGATGCAGGGCTGGTGGCCTCAGATATCAATAATGATGGACTGAACGGGACGCTTTCTGATTACGATGATTGGTCAAATATTTATTACGACGGACCTGCTGATGCCTCGGGCGCAGGAGCTGGCTTGCGCTCCCGCCCATTGATATGCGACAACGCACACCCTCCAATTGGACCGTAGTAACTCGCCAAGAAAAGCCGGTTTAAAACTGGTCATAGGATTATGTATCGCGATCGCTAGCTCGATGCCTACCCAAGGCTCAAATGGAGTCAATCCCCCAAAACTGGACGAGCGCTATCTGATCACCGAATCAGCTATTGAATGTAGGGAGGCCGGAGGCAGATGGGTACCCAGTTCTCGGGTGCCGGTAACGGTTATGTCCTGTGCAAAACCGACGCCCGATGCGGGCGAAATCTGTCACCAAAATGAAGACTGCGCCTCGCTATGCATCAGTGCTATCAATGCACAGTCCATTGAAAATCTGTGTTATGGCTGGTCATCAGCGACAGGCGAGTGCCTCCGACTAGCTGAAACTCCTGATAAGGAGATCTGTTTTGACTGAACACTTTTTGAGACACCGGTGCTGAAAGATATTAATGAGCATCATCGACTACCACAGCCCTCTTAATGCTTTTGTGTCCGTTAAAGGTCACCCCTTCGAGCGAGACGCCTTTGCCGCTGTATTCGAATCCTTCGATGGTATTCGACACACGATTGTGGAGCAGCCTGCATCGCAGGCGTTTCTCAATCCAGACGCCGCCGAACCTTGGGACGTATTGGTCTTCTATGACATGCCCGGAATTGACTTCAGCACACAACCGCCAGGCTTTGTGGCGCCGTCGGAAACGTTAAAGAAAGGGTTTATGGAACTCCTAGAGAGAGGCAAAGGCATGATCTTCCTTCATCACGCCATTGCAGGCTGGCCGCTGTGGCCCGAGTATGGCGAAGTCATCGGTGGGCGCTTTTTCTACGGTCCCTCCGAGTGCAGAGGTCGCCAAGTTCTCGACTCAGGCTACCGGCACGACGTGCCGCACAAGGTCAACGTACTGGATTCATCGCACCCGATTATCAAAGACCTCGACAACACCTTCCCGCTGACGGACGAGCTTTACCTTTATGAAGTATTCGAGGATGACATCCAGCCCCTGCTTAGCAGTGACTACACGTTTGATCGCGAGCATTTCTACTCCGCGCATCACGCAGTGACAGGAAATATGTTCTGCAATGATGATTGGCCGCACCCCAAAGGGAGCCCCTTGATCGGCTGGCATAAGCAACATGGCAACAGCCGAATTTGTTATTTGCAATCAGGCGATGGTCCGGAGACCTATGCGTCAACGCATTATCGTAAACTACTGGAAAACGCCATTAGGTGGGCCGCTGCCTAATGCTGAAGGATCTTCGCTATGCCCCGTCCAGGCGCCTATACACACGCTACGGCGCAGTTACTGACGTGACAATACGGTCGTAGAACAAATCAAAGGCGGAGGCGTAATGAGCATCCTCTTTGATGTTCCATCCGGTGAAAATGGCGATCAAATTAAGCTCCGGAACAATCAATGGGAACTGCCCTCCCCAACCCCAGCCGCCGTACATCTTCGGCCCCGAGGCAGTCTTGTGGCGGTAGATCCACCACTGGTAACCATAACCCCAGCCATCAGGGTCATCCCTATAGACCGGAATGCTCGACGCACTCGAGCGTGCGATCCATTCCGCTGGAACAATTTGCTCACCCTGCCACTCACCGTTTTGCGCATAGAGCCAGGTAAAGCGCGCCAAATCGGCCGCCGTCAGAAATAAGCCACCACCAGCGTTGGTGTGACCTTCAGGTGCACTGTTCCAGTAATAGTTGCGGATACCGATAGGGCCAAACAGGTGTCGCTCCGCGTAAACATTAGTTGGGACACCCGTTGCTGTGGCCAGTATCTCTGACAGCGCCTGGCTCGATGCGCTGTTATAGTCGAATAGCGTGCCCTGCTCTACCGTCATCGGTTTCGAGAGGAGATACCCGACCCAGTCATCCAAGGCTTCTGACGCCGTCGCATCATTCTCCAGACTGAAATAGGAGACGTCCTCTTCCCAGTCAATGCCAGCGGTCATCGTCAACACGTTTTCAAGCGTGACATTTTTTGCCGCTGGGTCAGCAAACGCTCTATGCGGTAGCAATTCACCCAATGTTGCGTCAGTACCCGGCAGCTCACCCCGTTCAATCGCGATGCCAATCAACGCCGACACCACACTCTTGGATACCGACTGCAAACTATGCAGACCGGTGTCGCCATGAAATGGATAAGCATCCACATTGAGGTAATCCCAGGGTGGAGGACTGGGATAGCTGAGTCCCTCATATTGCGCCGAGTAATCCCACTCGTAATGCTGCTCAAACGCCGCCTGCCCATGGCGGATGATGGTCATGGAATCGATATTCCCGTGCTGACCGGCCTCAATTTCAGCACTCAGCTTAAAGATCGCCTCTCGGTCGAGCCCGAGCGATGCCGGATCCGCCTGCGCCCAATGTGCGCCCGGCCACACGCTCTCCGCGACACTCCACTGAGGAAATAGCAGAGCCGCAAGAAGCAACTGACTCAACAGGCTCCGTACTCTTAGGAAACACTGGATGTGCGCGTGACACACGTTTGGGTATCTATTTGATGCATGCATTGATATCGCTCTCAAAATGCCAAGTTTGATCGGGGAGCTGCCCCCGACGAGCAAATTCTCGGAGGGAAATCCTCCTAGCGAGACAGCTACAGGGCAACCGGTAATGGCTTATTAACAGGCTGCGTTAGCGTTTCAGGCGCGACTGAGAACCCGATGATGGCGCTGTATCCCGCTGACTGCTCGCGGTGGACCAGGCCAGCTTTCGCGACGATTTTTGCGCCTCTCTGACAGGTGATCGATTCGCCATCCTCCCGTGACAAGGTGATCTCACCGCCCGTTACGTACACCACTGAATCAAAGTCATGCCAATGGAAGTCGTTTTCCTCGGCTGGAAAATCGAAAGCCATAGCATGGTAACCCATCGCCTCAATTTCAGCATATGCCTGAGCTTCGTCATGAAACGTCAGCAGTTCATTCATGGCCAATTTCTCCTCGTTTCTGCGGCACCACTGTATCGCTATCCTCCTCGGTTAGACACCTTGCCGGCGTGACTTCTGCTATCGACCCGCCCGCCCCACTTCACGCAACCGAGACGGCAATCGCGCTGGGTCATCTGAAGAGGGGTTGGTATGGTAGACGCATGTCCGATCTCACCACACTGTCTGCCATTGAGCTCTCCAAAACCATCGCCTCAGGTGATGCCTCTTGCGTTGAGGTCATGGATGCCTTTCTCGAGAAAATCGAGGCTGCGAACCCGCACGTGAACGCGTTGGTTAACCTTATTCCCCGCGATGAATGCTTGAACCTTGCCAGGGAAGCCGACGCTGCCCCTAGCATTGCGGCAGGGCCTGAATGGCTACATGGTATTCCGGTAGCAGTGAAAGACCTCTCCAGGGTAAAAGGACTGGCCACAACCTTCGGCTCTCGCCTTTTTCAAGATGAGATCGCCACCTACGACGATCCACATGTCGCCCATCTGCGTGCCGCGGGCGCCATTATTATCGGCAAAACCAACGTGCCAGAGTGGGGACTGGGTGGGCACACCGACAACCCGGTCTTTGGTCTAACCCGGAACGCCCACGACTACCAACTGAGCGCGGGGGGCAGCAGTGGCGGTGCTGCGAGCGCACTTGCCAGCGGCATGCTCAGCATCGCAGACGGCAGCGACATGATGGGCTCGCTGAGGACGCCTGCTGCTTTTCAGGGCCTCGTGGGTTTTCGGCCCACTCCGGGTGTCGTCCCACTTGCCCCCGAAATGGATTCAATGGAGCTTGGTCTCGTTAGCATCGGTCCCATGGCGAGGAACGTGGCCGACGCCAGCGCTCTGTTCACCACCCTTTCCGGACGCGCACCACAGACGTCTGCCCCCAATCCCCTGGAACTCTCGCTGGCAGGATTAAAAATCGGCTGGCTGGGCAGTGCCGGAGGCCATTGGCCGATCGAACCGTCGATACTTCGCTATTGCGAGCAGGCGCTGACGGTCCTCGCCACGGCCGGCGCGAAGGTTGACGCGTGCACCTCACATCAGATTCCCGATCTTTGGCCGTGTTGGCTGGCGCTCCGGCAAACCGCCCTGTCACCGGGAAAAACGCTTTATCAAGACCCGAGCAAGCGCCCGCTCATGAGCAACAACTGGCAGTGGGAAATAGAGCAGGGAGCGCTGTTGCGTCGTGATGATATTGGTGCAGCGAAACAGACCCAACGGGCATGGCAGGCAGAATTAGGCGAAATCTTCAGCCAATACGATATGCTGATTGCACCCACATGTCAGGTGCACCCTTTTGCATCGGCAGAAGGTATCCCGCACCAAATTCACGGCCGATCTCTCGACACCTATCATCGCTGGCTGGAGGTCAGTCTGCCGGCGTCTTTGGGCAACCTGCCGGTGATCTCGATGCCGATTCCGGGTCTTTTGCCACAGCATATGACTGGCCTGCAGCTCATGATGCCCCCGGGCAGCGATCAGGCGCTACTCAGCGTTGCGCAGGATGTTGAGACTGTCCTCGGCCGGGTAATCTAATCAGTGATCATCATCTTGATAATCTTCGAGCACGCGGCGCCACGTCCATAAGCCCGCGTCGACCAGAACCAACCCATAAAACATGGCCAAAATCAGCTCACCACTCATGGCACATTCTCCGCGAGGGTGGGCAAGACACTCGCCACAGCCTCTTGATAAGGCAAGGCGTAAAACACGGTCATCAAGGCCGCGATCGAGGCGCCCATCACCACCATCACTTTGGGCCATAGTAGCGTTTGCCTGACCGTCTCAGGATCTCGTTCGGCAATTGGCATGCAATGCAAAGCCTCCTGATAGTCAGATTCCGCCGCCGTTACGCTGCCTCGGCGGGAGACAATTGCCACAGCGATGTAGCTGCAGACAACGCCGACGAGAATCGGGTCGGCCATGACCGGCCATTTCGCGAGACCGGTCAAGGACAGCGCATTCATGCCAACATTGGTCGAGAAGCCCACCGTCATCCCCCAGAATGCACCGGTTTCAGTGATGCGGCGGCTCCAGATGCTCATAAACGCGACCACCCCCCATGAGGACGCGAACAGCGGCCCGGCGAAGTGCGTCAACCAATAAATGTCGCGGGGTAACATCAGCGCCAAAACGATCACGGTCATACCGACACACAGCATCGCCACCCGCGCGTTCCGCAATCGCCCTCCCTGAAGCTGTGACAACTGATCCTTGCTCGCCTCAGCCTCAGCCTCAGCATTATCCTTAGCACTACCCAAAATATCGTGGCTGACACTGAAGCCCACCAGCGACAAGAAAGTCGACGCTGAAGACAGCCCCGCTGCCAATACGCCGCAAATCAGGATAGCCCCTAACACAGTAGGCAACAGATTCATGGAGACCCAAATCATAGTGCTCTCTGGCGGCGAGATATCAGGGTTGATGAGGTTGACGGTGGTGGCGGCGAAATTAGTAACCAAATAGAGCAGCAACATGGCAATCAGGGCACCGCATGCCGACCGAATGACCACGTGCTCACTGCGCGCCATCAGGTAGCGACTGGTTTGCCAGGGACTGACAGCCACCACAATGCCCCACGCGACACCGAGGATACTGGCCCACATCAATGCTTCCATAGGCGTTTGCCAGTAAACATCTGGGCCGACGCGCCCGTGCCAGGCGATGATCCCGGGCTTGTCTGCATAGGTCGCCAACGAGTCGATAACGCTTGACCAACCACCTGCCGCCTGCACGATATAAAAAGAGGTGACCACGATGATGCTGGAGAACAATAAGAACATGAACGTATCGGTCAATATTACGCCACGGGACCCAGAATACAGCGTAAACAGCGTGTAGCTGGCCCAGACCATCAGAATCGCGATCACCTCGCTAAAGCCCGTGACTTCAGTGATGATCAGCGCCATGCCCCATGTCACAGCCAGTAGATAAGCAGACAAACCGGCCACAATCGAAATGCCGGCGAAGACCTGTATGCGCCGGCTGTTGAACCGGGAGCGAAAAAAATCAGGGACCGTGAGCGCCCGGCTTCGCCTGAGATATCGACCAAAGAACACCGCGCCGACGATATAACCGAGGCAGTTGAAGCAGGTCATAATGATGACCAACGGTGCATGACCTTGATAGGACATGCCCGCCTCTCCCATGAAAGCATTGGTGCTCATAAAGCTGGCTACCAACGTCCCCAGAATCAACACGGTGGGCGCATTGCGCCCCGCGACGAAAAAGTCTTCGAGGTGTTTGACCCGCTTACCGGCATACCAGCCGATAGCCAGATAGCAGCCCAGACTGACGACGATGCCCGCCTGAAAGCTATTCATGGAGGCGCAACACCCGGGGTGAGTAAAATCCCGTTGTGATTAACGTTCGCGCCCTGGGAACGCATCAGCCCAGCACCCTACTCACGCCCATTGACGATGGCTTCGATAATGAGCTGCTCAATGGTCTCCACATCTGCAGGTCGAGGATTAGTGGCCGCTGCGGCATCCAGATGTGCTTTTTCGGCGAGGCTTTTTGCACCATCGGCCGGCACGCCAATCTCTGATAGAGACCGCGGAATATTCAATTGGTCGAGCAACTCGCGAATCGCCCTTTCAAACGAGTCAAAATCGTTACTCGTCAGACCCAGCGCACGTGACATGGCAGGCACCTTGTCGACGATGGCAGGCGCGTTGAAACGCAGAACCGCCGGCAGCACGATGGCATTGGTCAGGCCATGGTGGGTGTCGTACTCGGCGCCGACCATGTGACTGATGGCATGCACCATGCCCAGTCCTTTCAAAAATGAGACCCCTGCCAAGCAAGCTCCGATCTGCATGCCACCCCGAGCGGAGATGTTGTCGGGTTCAGCAACCGCTTTGGGGAGCCATTGGTTGATCAGTGCCAGCGCTTCAAGTGCGATGCCGTCGCACATCGGATGCAGATCGGGGACACAGTACGCCTCAATGGCGTGCACCATGGCATCGATCCCTGTCCACGCAGTGAGGTTCGCCGGCAATCCCACCGTAATCGTGGGATCCAACAGTGTTAACGACGGTTTGAGGTCGGCGTGCCATACGCATAGCTTCATCCCGCGCTCGGTGTGCGTGATCATCGCCGTGCTCTCTGTCTCAGCGCCCGTCCCCGCCGTCGTCGGTATGCAGATCAGGGGAGGAAATTCATGCCCATCGGCTAATGCCGGCGCCTCACGATCAAAGTCGAACTGCCAGATATCCGCATCGTTGTGAGCCGTCAACGCCGTGGCCTTACCCGCATCCATCCCGCTGCCGCCACCAATTGCAACCACCGCATCGTGTGCGCCCTCACGAAACACCTGTCGCGCCACCTTGATATCTGAATCCAGTGGATTGGGGGCAACATCGGCAAACACCTGGCTGAGTATGTCAGCCTCAGAAAGAGTGTGCTGAAGTTCCGCGACGAACGGCAGACCTGCCGATCCGCGATCGGTGACGATCAAGGGGTTAGACACCCCCATTTCCGCCACCCGGCAGCCCAACTCCCCTAGCCTGCCGGGCCCGTAGGCAATCGGTACAGGGAATGACCAGTCACAGTTTTTGTTAAGATTTTTATCATTCGTTTTAATCATCCGTACCGACATTTTAGGTTTAATTAGATGGCCCTGACGCGACACGATGGCCCCGGCAAAAAAAGCCTCTCAAGTATGAAGAAATCAGTGCATCTGTCCGCTGCTTTGCCTATATTCGCGGCTGAGATTTGCACTCGCAAGACCATAACACGACCCTCCAGATTCCGGCGCCGACCTTAAGTCTCGCCGAGCGCTCGATGCACCGAGCTGAAGTTATCGCTCACTGGCAATCTGGACACGACAATAACGCCGCCACGCCAGGTAGCCAGCGGCGTGCACAAACTCAGTATGAGATGACCAACATGAGCTCACCAGTACTATCTCTATCTCGCCGGCTCCGCAAATCGCCATTTGAGTCCCGCTCTCACGTCGGCGCCAAGGCTGCCTCTGTCTACAACCATGTGGTCCTACCCACAGTCTACTCCTCGCTTGAAGAGGACTATTGGCACCTGCGCGAACACGTTCAGATCTGGGATGTGGCGTGTCAGGTGCAAGTTCAGGTGCAAGGACCCGATGCACACAAACTCGTGGAATACCTGACACCGCGGGATCTATCCCAAATCGTTCCAGGGCAATGTGTTTATGCCCCGCTGATCGACGAGAAAGCCGGCATCGTAAACGATCCGATTATTCTCTGTTTGGCGCCTGAGCGTTTCTGGCTTTCGATTTCAGATACCGATGTTCTGCTGTGGGTCAAAGGCTTGGCAATCGGCGCGGGCTTTGATGTAGAAGTGACCGACCCCAATGTGTTTCCCTTGTCACTTCAGGGCCCTCAATCCGAAACGCTTTTGAGTCGCCTGATCGCCGAACCATTGAGCAATATCCGCTTCTTCCGCTTCATAGAGGCGCAAATAGACGGAATACCATTGGTTGTCGCGCGCACGGGCTGGAGCGGCCAGGGAGGTTTCGAGCTATATCTGTCGGACACTAGTGAAGGTGAGCGCTTGTGGGACTTATTAGTCGACGCGGGAGAGGGCCTCAACCTGCGATCAGGATGCCCTAATCTCATCGACCGTATCGAGACGGGCCTGTTGTCACACGGCAACGATATGACGCTCAACGACAACCCGATCGAAGCGGGGCTGGATCGGTTCTTTAAGATGGGTAAAGCAGCCGAGTATTTGGGGCGGGAAGCCCTCGAGCGCATCGCCTCTGCGGGGCCTGATCGCCGCATGGTGAGGTTGGTCGTAAAAGGCGATGCCATCGCCAACCCAAGGGAAACCTACCCTCTGACGGTAGCGGACACGCAGGACATCGGATGCGTGACCAGCATCACCTTCTCACCACGACTAGGCTTCAATGTCGGCCTGGGCTATGTCCCTGCCAACACAACCGCAACAGGCACCGCAGTCACCATCGATTCACCGACAGGCACCGTGACGGGACACATTGCCAACAACAACTGGCAAACCTCTGATTGAGCTCTCGCTGAGTTTTAAGGCAGACCATGCACCATCTTTGTCTCGAGGAAGTCCTCGAGACCCATCTCTCCACCCTCTCGACCATTGCCCGACGCCTTGTAGCCACCAAAGGGTGAGCCGTACTCGTATGCACCGCCATTAAAATGCACAGCCCCTGCGCGGAGGGCACGGGATAACCGCGCCGCCCGATCGGCGTCGCCCGTCTGCACATAGGCCGCAAGCCCGTATGGCGTGTCGTTAGCGATCTCGATCGCCTCAGCTTCGGTCTCAAAGGGAATGATAGTCAGCACTGGTCCAAAAATTTCTTCCCGGGCAATGCGCATCGTGTTGTTAGCGTCGGCAAAAATAGTGGGCCGAACGTACCAGCCACTGTCAAAGCCTTCCGGACGGCCGACCCCTCCGGCAATCAAGTTGGCGCCCTCCTCAATACCGACCTGAATCATGGCCTGAACCCGGTCGAACTGTATTTGATCAAAAAGCGGTCCAATGTGGTCACCCTCTTTCTCGGGGTCATCCACACCCGTCTCTAGCGCTGCGCGTCGCGCTATTTCGATCACCTCGTCGTAACAACTCTTCTCGACAAGCAGGCGCGTGGGCGCATCACAGCTTTGCCCCGTGTTGAACATACATTCAGCGACCGATTGTGTGACCCGTTCTTCAAGATCGCAGTCAGCAAAGACCAAATTGGGCGACTTACCTCCGAGTTCAAGGGTCACCCGCTTGACGGTATCGGATGCATCTCGCGTTACCGCCGTGCCCGCGCGCGTTGAGCCTGTAAATGACATCATTTGCACATCAGGATGCTTTGACAGCGCCGAACCCACGACCGGGCCCACCCCGTTAACCAAGTTGAATACGCCGGCGGGCACCCCGGCCTCATCAAGGATTTCGGCATAAAGCATCGCCGATACGGGGGTGTGCTCACTCGGTTTCAGCACACAGGTGCAACCCGTTGCAATCACGGGGAGCACTTTGAGGACGACCTGATTGATTGGCCAGTTCCATGGCGTGATCAAACCACAGACGCCGATTGGCTCTCGGAGCAACACTTCTCCATTATCAAAATCTTCCCGTGCTTCGAGCTTTTCAAGTGCGTTGATGAAGCCATCGAGATGACCGATCGCAGCATCAGCTTGAGCCTCTCGCGCCATGGTAATTGGTGCGCCCATCTCGAGACGCATGGCCTGCGCCAATTCCTCAAAACGCCGCTCGCTGACTTTGCGAATCCGCCGCAACAAATCGAGTCGTTCGGACTTTGAGGTCAAACTGAATGAATTAAAAGCGGACTGAGCCGCCGCGACAGCCCGATCCACGTCGGCCTCGTTACCCAGTGCGACCTCCGCAACTTGCTGTGCGTTCGCCGGGTTAAGAACGGGCATGGTGTCAGCGGAGTGTGGAGCGACCCACTCACCATCGATATAGAACTTCAGCAGTTTATCCATGCAACTCTCCAGCTATCAATCAACATTCGCGACCTGCCACGTCATCCGCGCAGCCACTTTGGTAACACCTCTGGCGCCACCGTCACGGACTCACCCACAGAAACTGTTCCGGGCACTTCTACCACTCCTACCAAGCCTCGGCAGAACTTTGACGCCTCAATAAAGTCCGTGTCAGCCAAGGGGTCACCATTGCGCGTTGGGTATTGCTCGGCAACAAAGAGCGACATGCGGCTGCAGGGCGGATTGTACTCTTCCACCATGAGCACCACGCCCCCGGCAAAAGTGAGTGTTGTACCGCGGGATAAACGGGAAAAATCCGGAACGCCCTCGATACTTAAATTCACGGCAACATCGCCTGCCGCAAGGGGCGTCACCAAATTCAACTTCTCGGAGACCAAATCAAGATCTTCCTGAGCGACTGCTGACCATTGCCGCTCGTTGCGGCGCTCAGTGCCTTCGGGCTGTTTGTCGGTCAGTGCCCAGGCGCTGCGCGTCAATCCCCGATGCCGGTCTCCAGCGATGCCGTCGAAGGTGAATTCAAGCGACGTCTGGTTGTCTTTTCTCAGCGTGCCCGGAGCGCCCAAAAACGCGCTGGCAACCCGCCCCTGCATCGTCCCCATATTTCGTCCTCAGGATCTTCTCGACCTACGTAGCATTGTGGCACGGGCGACGCGCCGACAACACACTGTCTGCACTTCGCGACGTCGTTCACTGGATCGGGAGCTATGGGGATCTGATAGTCGCGCTTGTCTTCAACACCCCAAAGGCAGATGGCATTACACTCACAACACCGCTTTCGCTCTGATGGAATTGCCCTTATGAACAAAGTGTTGGCAGCCCTAATGACCCTCATCATCATCGGGACGGTCGTCCTGGTGTTCGGCCTTGGTTTCATGTCGCTGATGTAATCATGATCACGAGGGGTCATGAATGAGCATTTTGTTAGCCGGCGGGACCGGCGTCATCGGGCAAGCATTACTCGACCAAGCAGGTAATGCGCACAACATCATTACTGTCGGACGACGACCAACGAAGCGCGCGACCCAAGAAATCGTGGCGGACTTTACCAATCTGCCTCCACTACCACCTGCCGAGACGGCGATCTGCGCACTGGGGACCACGATTGGCAAGGCGGGCTCTCAGGAGGCTTTCCATGCAGTGGATTACGGCGCAGTCGTGTCCTTCGCACAGGCAGCCAGAACAGCGGGCACTTGGCATTTTCTGGTCGTCACGGCCGTCGGCGCCGATCCGTCCTCTGCGGTGTTTTATTCCAGAGTCAAAGGTGAAGTAGAACGCGATTTGCAGAGTCTAGGATTCGACAGACTCGACATCATGCAGCCTGGCTTGCTGCGCGGGCCGCGATCCGAAACACGGCCCGTGGAAAGTCTCCTGAAGGCCATTGCACCCCTGACGGATCTCGCAATGCAGGGCACGTGGCGGCGCTACCGTAGCGTTCATGTCAGCGCTGTTGCGCGAAGCTTGCTGCGAGCGTGCGAACACACTGCCCCGGGCGTCTTTATCCACCAGTTCGACGATATACGCAGATTCGCCTGTGAGGATGAATCGGTGCGCACCGATTAGTGCAATCCCAATGCGGTAATTGGCCGCACACCTTTTCGATAACAAAACCTCGCCAGACATTAGGCGGAGAGGAACAAAAAATGAAACGACTCCACATTGCCTTACTCATAGTGGTCGCCTTAGCCGCCTGCACACCGGATGACGCGGGCCAAGATATTCTTGCTCCCGTTCCAGAGCTACGTCACGGTCTCATGCAGGGCTATCTGTATGACGAGCCACCTCTTAACAGCGCCGCTTTCTTGCCACCTCCACCCGCAACTGACTCTGCTCAACAAGCCGCCGACGATGCCGCCAGCAAGGCAATGAGAGTATTTGAGGGAAGTGCCCGCTGGACACAAGCCGCTGTTGATGCCGAGCTACACTTCCCCGCCGCAGCGCAAATATTCAGCTGCGCATTAGGGATTTCTGTTACCGAGGCGCAAACGCCGGCGCTATACCGGCTACTGCAGCGATCTCTGACGGACTTTGGCCTTGCCAGCTATCCCGCTAAACGCGCGTATCAACGTCAGAGGCCGTTCCAAATCAATGGCGGCGAGGTCTGTACGCCAGACGATCGAGAAATGTTGGAAACCGACGGCTCCTACCCCAGCGGCCACAGTGCAATCGGCTGGGGCTGGGCGCTGACACTCTCGCAGCTTGCACCCGAGCGGGCAGAGGCACTGCTCACCCGCGGCAGGGCCTACGTCCAGAGCCGTATGGTATGCAACGTGCATTGGCTGAGTGACACCCACGCCGGAATGGCCGTGGGCGCGGCAGCGTTCGCGCGCTTGCAGAACAACACGCTATTTCAAGCCACGATGGCAGCAGCACGGCGCGAATTGAGCCAAGCAAGTATTGAGCGTCCCGGCACCGCCAGCTGTGATGCCGAGGCAGCGGCCCTAGCCTTGCTGCAATAGAACGACGAGTATCGCAGCCCGCATGCTAATCGCTCGGAAGTGACTGGCGCCTATTACCAGGCGACCTCAACCCACAAAGCCAGTAGCATGGTGGGCTTTACCGATAGCGTGATGCCGCCCCATGTCTAGCCAATACGGAACCACTCCGACCAGCCCCGGCGAGTATCGCGAACCCAATGCCGGGGTCGTTAGACCCAAAGAGGCTGCAACACTTGTGGTGGTCCGAAACGGCCCGCACCCCACCGTACTGATGGGTAAGCGCGCATCGGCCCATCGTTTCATGCCCAACAAGTTCGTGTTTCCCGGAGGGCGCCTGGATCTGATCGATCAACGCCTCAATGCACCGGGTGACCTGAACCCCCACGTGCTGAAGCGACTCAGAAAGTCAACACGCAAAGACATCACTGACCAAAAGCTGCGCGGATTGGCATTGGCGGCAATTAGGGAGACGTATGAAGAGACAGGCCTGGTCGTCGGTCGCGCGACAGAGCAAAGAGCCAACACCCGACACGCCATCTGGCGGGAGTACTTTGAGTATGACGTCGAGCCGCCGCTACAGGACATGGATTTCTTTGCCAGAGCCATCACTCCGGCCTATCGCACACGCCGTTTCGATACCCGGTTTTTCATGGTCCATGAAGAGTTCATTCACAATGACCCTACTCGGGTCGCTCATGCCAGCGGCGAACTCAATGACATTCACTGGCTCACCTTTGCTGAAGCTCGCCAGCTCGATCTTCCGGCCGTCACCCGCTGGGCCATCGACCTCGTCGAGCAACGCATCAAGCTGCCACGCCAGGAGCAGTTGAGGCAGTCCGCGCCCTTCGTGAGATTCACTCGCGGTAAATCCATTTCCATCGACCTCTGAAAAGACCTTGCTCAGCGCCTTAGGTTGTTAAACTCCACCACCCCCAACTGGATACCAAGCATGCAAAGCAACGCGATTGAAGCGAAGGCAGGTCACCTTATAGGCTACGGCTCGGCGTCATACCGCCACTATGTTTTGCTGCTGTTAATGCTGGTCTACACACTGAACTTTATCGATCGCACGCTAATCGCGGTCGTCGCTCAGCCGATCATCGAATCTTTCCGATTAACCGACGCGCAATGGGGCCTGCTATATGGCCCCCCCTTTGCCATTTTTTATGCGGTCATGGGTCTGCCAATTGCACTGTGGGCAGACCGTTCTAACCGCGTCCACATTATCAGCCTGTGCATCGTGTTGTGGTCAATCATGACAGCGCTGTGCGGCGTGGCGGTCGGCTTCTTTACGCTTTTGATGTTTCGGATTGGAGTGGCGGTTGGTGAAGCAGGCTGCACCCCTCCGGCCAACTCTTTGATCGGCGATTACTTTATTGCGCGTAAACGCGCCACAGCGCTCGGCGTCTATTCCATGGGCGTCACTCTTGGGAGCGTGCTGGCTAACGTCTTCGGTGGCCCCATCGCCGAAATGCAAGGTGCTGATGTCGGCAACTGGTTGTCAGGCCTAGGGTTTCACTGGCTATTTGGCGGGCTGGATTGGGCCAATGTCGAGGGCTGGCGAATCGCCTTTGTTGTGGTTGGTCTACCCGGTGTGCTGGTTGCCATGCTGGTCTGGATTACAATCAAGGAGCCACCCCGAGGCTACTCCGATCCACCATCGCAAAGCGCTGACCGCGCGCCCGACTGGAGCGAGACCTTTGCTGAACTCAAGCGCAAGCCATCGTTCTGGTGGATGACCATTGCGGCATCGCTGGTGGCGTTTGTTGGCTACGGACTGATCAGCTTCCAGGCACCGTTTCTCCAGCGTGAGCACGGGCTCAGTGTGCGCGACGCGGCACTGCAGTTTGGGGCACCGCTCTCTCTGCTCGCAGCCGCAGGGACATTCCTCGGTGGCTACATCACCGAGCGGGCGACCGAGCGCTTCCCGACTGCCATAGCCTGGGTGCCTGCCATCGGTATCGCGCTGGCGGTTCCCGCCTATGCTGCGGCCTTCTTCTCCGAGGATCTCGACACGGTGTTCGTGCTCTGGGGTATCGGTGCTGTCTTCCACTACAGCTACCTTGGCGCTCAGTACAATATCGGTCAGGGCGTTGTCAGCAACCGCTCAC
>Ga0163109_10001609_pt1 | contig 17834 bp, 14 predicted proteins | sample CRUFie1St13metaG_FD_108704 | JGI IMG/M metagenome (GOLD analysis project Ga0163109, IMG submission 108704) | Marine microbial communities from the Costa Rica Dome - CRUD Field 142mm St13 metaG | ecosystem: Environmental > Aquatic > Marine > Oceanic > Photic zone | place: Costa Rica: the Eastern... | reverse complement strand
ATCGTATGCCAAACTGAAGGTTAACACTCTTGGCTCATTCTCTGGCGTAGATGCTTCTGTTGTTGGGGACGTAGAAATCCACTCAGAGGGCTTCTCCTCTGTTGAGGACATTACATCTGTCGGGACGACTTCCCTACATGTTGAAGGAAATGTCTTATGGACGACATGTCAAAATTCGATAGAATCATACAATTTAGAAATCACAGGAGATGTCCAGTTAGACAATTCATGTCGTGTGACAGTAAATTCCGGTAATGTAAACGGGAATATTGTCGTAGGAACTGGTGCAAAGTTTGAGGTTGTAAATACACTAGAACTAACGGTTCTAGACAAGGGTGAAGCGGTTCAAGGAGCGACTATCAACGTGCAAGGCCAGTCACAATCTGTAACAACAAATTCTGAAGGAAAGGCTACTAGGACAGCATCTGCAATCGTTGTAGACTCATCAGGAACAACGGAGTCTTATATCGAAAACATAACTATGCAATGGAATGACATTACTGAATACATCACTTGGAACCCAACATCCTCTAGACAACACACGTTCACCGTCTCTACAATAGATGGAGGAGTAATAGATGAATATCTAGAACTCGAACGTATTTGGAGCCCATATTACCTCTCATCCGATCTAATTATACCCTCAGACCAAACAATGAGAATTTACGATGGTGTGGCATTACGGGTATCGGATGGAGTAACTATTACTGTGGAAGGTGTGATGGATACAGGTTATTCAACAATATCTTCTACAGGAGGCGGAGCAAGATGGGGAGGGCTCATTGTAGGACACTCATCAGATACAAGCCTAAGCATAGTTGGAACAAATTTGGTAGAAGGCTCGCCTATATTATCTGTTGAAAATGATGCTCAAGTGACAATATCAAACGCACTGTTCGCTCGTTCCGGAGGAGCTGAACCTTTGATTTCAATCAATAGCAGGGGTATGTCACAAGTATATATTTCGTCAACAACACTGATGGATTCTTCTTCAAATTGTTTGGAGATATATTCTGGAGAATTATCTCTCTCGAATTCAGACATAAAGAATTGCGCAGGCGATACAATTTGGGCGAGAGGATCTTGGATTGATATCGATGGAGTTGAAGCAAATGGAGATGTTTCCCTTGAAGGAGTTGATGGTGGAATTAACGATTTAGAAGCAAACACTCTCACAATTAGTAATCTTGATAGATATATTATGGAAGAATTATCACTCTCTAATTTAGTTGGAACTTTCAATCGCGATATTACAATTGATGGACTGAATGTGTCGGGGTCGCCAGGAGTTGATTTAGATGGCACTGCAGGACAAATTTCTGATTTGGCAATAGACTGCGGCGGCAGTGGCATAGGATTAATTTCACACCATGGAAGAGCATCTTCTTCTCTTGTTATTTCTGATGGTTCAATCGTCTCTTGTACAAAAGGTGTCGATTTACATACAGATGGAGAAACAGCACCATTAATTTTAGAGGATGTTGATATTTCTGCAAGCGTTGCTATTGCATCGGATGGAAATCCAGTAAAGGTGTATGATGGAAGTCTCATAGGTTCGGTTGATGTTAGCAATGCTCAGGTAGACCTTTACAATGTTGAACCGAGCACTATGACAGTAGATAATGGTCAAATTATGGTGTGGTCTACACACATCATATCTGCCAGTTTAGAAGGAACCCCTATCGATGTTGATACAGATATAATAATTCAGGATGATTTAATTCAATCATGGACTACTAGTATTTCTGGAAACAATATTGAGGTCGATATCCCATATATTTTGGTTAAGCAAGATGCAACAGAAACCTATTCTAAAGCAACAATATCTGCACAAGGGGATGCATTACCAGAATTAACCGGTGAGTACGATATAGGGTTAGAAAATCCGGTAATTATTTCTCTCCTAATGACTCCAAATCAACCCCCTGTTGCTGAAATTGTAGTCCCAGATGAAGGGTTTAGAGCTATGGAAACCGAAGTAATACCAATTAGGGCATTGGTAAGTGATGATTTAGATTCAAATGAAGATCTAGTAGTTGAGTGGAATGTTGTAATTGGACAAACTTCTGTAATGAAATTATTCGATGAGCGAAATAACATCACAGATTTGGAAGCGGGACTATATGTCTTAACTTTAGAAGTGACGGATAAACAGGGAGTATCTACAACAGATTCACTGTCTTTTGAAATAACGTTATTAGATTCTGATGGCGACTGGACAGCAACCTGTAATGATGATTATTATGATAAGGAGAACAATCTAAATTGCGGTCCAGATATTTATGATACAGATGACGACAATGACGGGTCACTCGACACTCGAGATGTATGGCCGCTTGATCCATGTGCATACATGGATACAGACAATGATGGCCAACCAGACGATTTAAATTGTCCACCAGGTGTAACCACCTGGCTAACAGTTGATGCAGATGACGATGGCGATGGGGTTCCAGACTCTCTTGAATCATCGAATAACGATGAAGATTCAGGTAGCAATGGTGTTGTAATTATCGCCTTTGTCTTCTTGTTCCTTGCAGCAGCAATCATACTACTGCGTAGGAAACGGGTCGTGAAGTAATGTCTAATCTGACAAATACGTTACCAGATCCTGTGCTTATGGCACAACTATGTGTCATTACGCTTGCAATCATTGTTGCGTGGGATGCATGGTGGTTAACCAGGCAACGATTGCACATTCCTAAGTTAGGAAACATCTCTGAAACAGTATATGCATGGGAAAGTAACCAGGCTGAAGAAGTCTCTAGACAATGGGCTAATATGATGACGGTAGGTGCTATGATGGCATTACCATGGGCATTAGCTGAATTATCTGATACGCCCACGATCTATGTGTGGGTATGGGATATTCTTCTTGCACTACATATGGTGTCCCTATTGTTGCCAAAGAGATACGCAATTACTACAACCCATCTATTTGCAGATGGTCAAAAGTATGAGTGGACGAGATTGTCACTAGCTAAAAAGCAGCCTAAGAAACGAATCATGCTATTGCGCAAGGGGTGGGGTCCATTTGGACCCCTGCCCCTTGGCGGCGATAGAAGCGACCTTAATGTCGCAATGTCTCGTATTCAGGCTATTCTAGATGAGGAAGAATGAGGGCTTATTCGCCGCTCATTGCTTCGGTAGCCTTCTTTGCACCCATCCAGGCGACGACACCGAATCCTATCTTGTTGATCATGTCAGCAATGTTGTACAATACTGCCATGATTTCTTGGTTACCATCAAATCCTAGGTCTGCGCCTGGGCTGAATAGGTATCCAATTGGGTAAATTACCCAACCGACTACGATGAACCATCTTAGAGCGTTTGCGCTCCACATTAGTTCAGGAGCGATCTTGTCGTTGTCTACTCCCTTACCGCTAGACCATGGTGTACCGGTTGCGACGATGATCATTGCCCATCCTACTCCACCAAGAATAAGACCAGCCCAGCCACCTGCGCCACCGCCAAGTGCTCCAGATTCTCCTAGGTATCCGAAACCAATCATGATTAGTGCACCTGTGAAACAGACTCCAGTGAAGCCCATTCCAAGGAATTTAGCATCGGTAATTGCATCCTTTCCTACTAAGGAAGGGAACTTTAGTGCCATTAGAGGAACAGTAATTATCCAGTCCATGTATCTGTATTCTACAGAAACAGTTCCCAGCTCTGTGTAAACTCCACGCATGTAGTAGTAGTGGAACGCAGCAATACCTACAATTAATGCAGAAATTGTCATTGTTGTTCTATATTGAGGAGCGACATTGCTTCTTTCAGACATGAAGAAGACGAATGCAGCACCCATCGAAATATATCCTACGAAGAACAAGAAGAACGTCAACAGTTGTAGAGGTTCTCCGTCATACTTCTCAGCGGGGTCAATCATATCGGTCATATTGGCTACATTTATGGCGGCATCATCTGCGCTTACAGAATTAGCCATTGCCAAGGCCAGTGTTGCGATTATTAGCAGGCTTATTGTTCTAGAAAACTTGTTTGTTAGCATTTCTATCAACCAATCTTCTCGGCATTGTTATTATAAAGGAGCGTTTTTTATCACGATTATTTTTTTGTCAAATTTCCTGTCTGAACATTCCACATGCGCGCATATGCATCATTTTGTAGGAGTAAATCGTCATGTGTACCACTTTCAGTAACTTCCCCTCCATCAAGGACAATGATAGTATCAGAATTCCTAATTGTAGAAAGTCTATGTGCAATAATAACAGTGGTTCTTGATTTCGAAATTTTTTCTATCGAACGTTGTAGTGCTGCTTCCGTTTCGTTATCTACAGCAGATGTTGCCTCGTCCAAAATAAGAAGAGGGGCATCTTTCAATACTGCTCTAGCGATAGCAATTCTTTGTCGTTGACCGCCCGAAAGTCTATGACCGCCTTCGCCAACCATGGTTTCCCATTTGTCTGGAAGTGACTCGATGAATCCTATTGCCTCTGCAACTTCAGCGGCTTTCTTAACTTCATCATCAGATGATTGCGGGTAGCCATATCGGATGTTCTCCATAATAGTTGTTGGAAATAGAGTGATGTGTTGGTCAACTAGAGCCATCGATTTCCTTAGTGTCTCTAATTTCCAAGTTGGCAGGGATTCATCTACCCACTTTATGTGTCCTTGATTTGGCTCGGCAAAGCGAAGTAGCAATCGAATGAGGGTTGTCTTTCCAGCACCAGTTGCTCCAACCACGCCTAGTGTTTTATTAGCCTTGATAGTGAGATTCAAATCTGAAAATACATTTTCCCTATTTGGATATGCAAAACAAACATTTTCAAAAACGATGTCCGATTTTTCAATTTCTTCAAAGGGTGGAGAAAAATCGCCCTGTGTTAATTCACTTGGTGAATCTAGTACATCTAGAACCCTTGTTGATGACGCCATGGCTCTTTGGTATAGATCGAACGTCTCACCCAATCTCGTTAACGGCCAAAGCAATCTTTGTGTCATAAAGATAAGAACGCTGTATGCGCCGATAGCAAGATTACCGTCTAATGTTAGTTTACCTCCTAAAATAAGAGTAGCCGTAAAACCGACCAAAATAGCCATTCTGATTAGAGGGACGAAAGCAGCTGACAATTTGATGGCCTTGCGATTCGAGTCCCTATATTCATTACTCAGAGTTTCAACTCTCTCTAACTCAATTTCTTCAGCAGTGAATGACTGTATTGTGGACATTCCTGACAAATCGTTTTCCAATAATGCGTTTAATCTGCCCGCATTCTTTCTAACTTCACTGTACCTTGGCTCCAATTTTCTTTGATACAAGAAAGAGCCCCATACAATCACAGGAATTGGTATAACAGCAAAAATCGCAATTTCCCAAGAAATGGCGAGGAAAACAGCCCCAACCACTATGACGGTGGTGCTTACTTGTAACAGATCATTTGCTCCTTTATCCAAAAACCGTTCAAGTTGGTTTATGTCGTCATTGAGTATAGCTAAAATGTCACCCTTTTGGCGTTCATCAAACCACCCCATGCCCTGTTTTTGCACATGACTGAATGTCTCCAAACGCATTTCGTGTTGAACTGTTTGGGCTAAATTTCTCCACAAAATTCCATAGAAGTATTCGAAAATAGATTCCAATCCCCATATCAAAAAAGTGATTACCGACAGTATGAGGATTTGGTGCCAAGGGTCAGGATAACCAAAACCTGCTAAGAATGAATCTTCTCTCTCCACTACTACGTCGACTGCTAATCCTATCAGTAATGGAGGTGCCAAGTCCCAAATCTTATTCAAAACAGAACATAGAGTTGCTAACCTTACGGTTGACTTGTGTGGACTCATGTGCCGAAGTAAACGTATAAGCGGGCCGCCATCCGTCATAGCCTTTCCACCTTGATTCATTATGAGAACTCTCGTATTGTATTTGTGAATAAAAGCGAATACTAATCAAATGTCGCCTGAACCGTTATCCTATGGAATGGAGAAGAAGCGGTGACGACCTCTTTGTTCGACTTGACCCTGGTGAAGAAATTCATCGTTCTCTTCAGAGTCTTGCTGAAGAAGTTGGCTTTAATGCTGCTGCGATAACTAGCGGTATTGGTAGAACAAAGGATAATTTGTATGGATACATGAATGACGAGGGAGTATATCAGAGAAAATTATTGCAACCACCATCCGAACTGGTCAGTCTTTCTGGTAACATAGCAAGGACAGAAGATGGGAATCCTTTCACACACATTCATTGCTGTTGGTCAGATAACGATCTCAATGCGCACGCCGGTCATATGTTTGAGTGTGTAGTCGCAGTAGTTGCAGAAATTCACATAAGAATAATGGAAGAAATCATAATGACGCGATGTCCTTTACCAGATGTACAACTCTTGGGATTGAAATTTTCGTGATGTTAATATTATACGGAGAAGAGTTGATATTATGGCCGATAAATCCCGAATAAAGGAGTTAACTTCGGCGATAAAATATCATAGAGAACTGTATTACAATCACTCGGCTCCTGAAATCTCAGACACAGAATTTGATGAGTTATGGGATGAGTTGAAAACCATCGACCCTGAAAACCCAGTTCTAAGTGAGGTAGGGCCAGAACCTCTTCCTGGAACGGTAAAGGTCGAGCATATGTTCCCTATGCGTTCTTTAGACAAAGGAGTGAATGATGAAGACATCACACACTTCGTCACGCAATCAACATTTGGTGGTAAGAGATACCTTGCACAACCAAAGTTAGACGGTTCTGCCCTCTCTCTTGAGTACGTCTCAGGAAACCTCCACAGAGCGGCAACAAGAGGAAGTGGTGAGCGTGGCGAAGATGTTACACTTAACGCTAAACAGGTTGCTAATATTCCATCAAGACTGAAATTACCTGTTGATTGTCACATTAGGGGCGAGGTAGTAATGCCCCTGAAAACCTTTGAAGAAAAATACAGAGAGGTTTCACCAAACCCCAGAAATCTATGTTCGGGCGCTTTACGACAAAAACACGGTGATGGAAAAGCAGATGCTTCAGATTTAGTATTCTGTGCATATGATGTCAAGTTTGTGAACTCTCCGCCTGATGTTACTTATGACAGCGAATTATTGGATTTATTGAAAAATAAAATTGGAATTGAACCTGCGCCATGGACTATTTTTGAATCTGAAACTCCTCAAAAAGAAATGATTGAACATACTAGGGAATGGTCGATAAAAAGAGAATCATATCCATTCGAAATAGACGGTATTGTGTTTAAATTGGACGATCTAAATCAACGTGAAAACCTCGGAATGACCGCTCACCATCCAAGATGGGCTCTAGCATGGAAATTTCCTTCACAAAAGGCCGAGTCTGTTTTACTAGGAGTAGATTGGCAAACAGGTAGAACTGGGGTTGTTACACCTGTGGCTAGAATCGCTCCTCAAACAGTAGGTGGGGTCACGGTGGAAAATGTAACATTACACAATGTTGGAGAGGTTGAAAGGTTGAACCTAATGATTGGAAACAAGGTAACAATCACCCGAAGAGGTGACGTGATTCCAAAAATAATTGAAAATCACGGGCCAGCAACGATTGAGGATTTAGAAAATAGATTCCATGCAGACGGAACTCCCTTTGTTTCTGATTTGCCTGAGGGGCAAGTCATAGTACCAGAAAGCTGTCCGGCCTGCGATAGAAATTTATCAACAGATGGAGCATTTCTTAGATGCACTTCATTAGATTGTTCAGCAAGAACGTCTCGGGCCCTAATCTATTGGTGTAGGTCTTTGGAAATGGATGGAATTGGAGAAAAATTAATTGAAACTCTTCTAGAAAAAGGCCTTATCGAAAATATAAGAGATTTGTATTCACTCAACCATAATCAGATTGCATCCCTTGAAAGAATGGGTGAAAAAAGCGCAAACAATGTCATTAGCGAATTGAATAAAACCAAAAAATTAGAATTATCAAAATTCCTTCATGCTCTAGGATTAGAACGAATCGGGCCGGAAGTAGCAACAGTAATTTCTCAACATTTTTCATCACTTCAAAAATTACTTCTCTGGGTTGATGAAGGTACAAATGATGAACTTACAGAAATCGATGGTATAGGAGACAAAGTGGCAGAGATATTCAGAAATGGCATCACATCTAGGAGAAGTCTGATTGAGCAATTATCTGAGATTATTGAAATCGAAGATGAAGCGAAAGCAGCATCTGGAATATTCGATGGCAAAACGTTCTGCATTACAGGTTCTCTTTCTCGTCCAAGAAAAGAGATAGCCCTATTCATCAAAAATTTGGGAGGTAAAGTTGTGGGCAGTGTAAGTTCCAACTTGGATATCTTAATCGCTGGAGAAAAGGCGGGCTCTAAGTTATCTAAGGCACAATCTCTCGGAATAGAAGTGTGGTCCGAAGACATTTTGTATGGAAGAAACGAATCTGAACAAAAAGCCCCTAAGACGTTATTTGATTATGACCTGTAACCAACGATTATAAATTTCAGCAGAACATCGCTGGTTTATGAACAAGAATATTCTCTCAATTTTAATGGTGTTAATTTTTCTTTGTTCACTTGCTCCATTGACAGAGGGAAATAGTGGCGGGCGCTACAACTCATCCTCAGGTTGTGGGGGCTGCCACGGCGGTTCTGGTGGGGCAACAGTATCAATGTCTGGCCAACCATCTACTTACACAGCCGGACAAACTTATACTCTCACTGTTTCAGTTAGTAGTACTGTATCGAGTAATAATGGTGGATTCTCTCTCGAAGTGGACAAAGGAACACTTAGCACTGGTATGGGGCTGATGTTAGTGAATGTTAACAGTCAAGGCAACCAAGCAACTCATAGCATAACTGGCAGTAGTTACAGGTCTTGGAGTTTTGAATGGACAGCCCCATCTTCAGGTTCTGGTTTGGTGACGTTTGATATTGCAGGTAACGCAGCAAATGGTAATGGAGGCACATCAGGTGATAATTGGGCAACAACAACTGTAACCGTGCCAGAGGTCCCTCCGCCTGCAAATAATGCTCCATCTGTCACTAATTTACAATTATCACCATCTAATCCGGTGACTACCACAACTCTAACCCTGACTTACACATTTGATGACCAAGATGGTGATACAGAAAGTGGCACGGTTATACACTGGTTTAGAGATGGAGTTCATGTTACTGCTTTAGACGACTCCATGACCGTTAATCCGTCATTCACAACAAAAGGAGAAACCTGGTACGCAGAGGTAACGCCTAGTGATGGCCAAGATTCTGGGAATACTGAAACAAGTCCTACACTCACTGTGATAAACTCAATACCAGTAGTTGATTCAGCATCAATAAGTCCTTCTTCAGCCACAGACGAAGATAATCTTTCGATAACTATGAGCTCATCTGATGCAGATGGAGATGCTCGCTCAATAAGCGGAATAGAATGGTATCTCGATGGGTCAAAGATAAATGCATTCGATGGCGACACAGAAGTGCCTTCTGTTGCGATAAGATCTGGAGATGTTTGGCATGCAAAAATCAAGGTTAACGACGGAGAAGTAGACAGTGATTGGTTCACTACTCTTAGCATTACAATAGGAAGTAATAATGTTGCACCAGTAATTGACAGCGTTACCTTGAGTGGCTCATACACCACGGTTGACGATTTGATTGCAGTAGCATCTGCATCTGATGCTAATGGAGATTCTGTAACTATTGAATATGAATGGCCAGGAACAGCATTTACCACTGACACATTACCTTCTGAACAAACATCCAAAGGGCAATCCTGGAAGGTCAAAGTAAGGGCTACAGATGGCTCATTATATTCTGACTGGGTTGAGAGTAATTCTGTTGTAATCCAAAATTCAGCACCTACTCTGGTCAGCATGAGTTTGGACCAAGATACAGTTTACTTCCAAAGTGAGGCCACATACACATACGAAGCGGTTGATTTAGACGGTGATGATTTAGATCCGATTGAGGTTTGGTCACTGGATGGAGACATACTCACTCTAACTCTAAAGATTCGAGATACAGATTTCAGTAACTCAGCAGAGTTAACTGATACATTGACAATCATCAATTCACCTCCAACAGTCAACTTCAGTGGAGAAACAAGTCAAAACGCTCTTACAGACTTACAGCCAGTAATACAAACTGATGATGCTAATGGTGACACTGTAAATGTTTCATGGCAGTGGTATAGGAATGATTTCTTAACCACGTTTAATTCTAATTTCGTACCTTCATCTAGCATTGCTGCTGGAGATAACTGGCTTGCAATTGTCACTCCAAATGATGGAATTGAAAATGGTACACAATTAGAGATACAGTTCACTATTACTAACATTGCACCTATAGCTCAGATTTCTACAGAAGATATTCTTACTCGTGGAAAGTTAGTGATGTTCTCTGCAATGGGCTCCTCTGATTCTGATGGGTCTATTGTGAACGCACTGTGGACAATCGATGGGATAGCGGTTCATCAAGGCCTTACATATTCGACAGTGATGCCACAATTACTAGATTTAGATGTCAAAGTATTCGATGATATGGGAGATAGCGATTCGATTCAATCATCATTCAATTCAGTTGAGCCGCCATTGGCAACAGATGTTACAACCAAGTTAGATGGAACTGAAGTTGTTATCAGTTGGTCTGGAGATGCTGAATTATGGGCTGTTGCTCATAATGGAGAAGTAATTGCAACAACTAGTGATAACCAGTACAGGTTCTCTCCAAGTTTATCTGGAACTCATTCCTTTACGGTTTATCCGGTAATAGATAACCAACAAATTGAGTTACAATCTCCTACTTCAACCAGCAGCGTGCAATTGGATTCTGAATCAGTACCAGATGCACCAGGGCCAAGTGAATCTATTGGCATGGTTCTAAGCATGATTATGATAATAATTGGAATTGGAGGAGTATCATATTCATTTATTCAAAGGAGGGACTGAATGCGATTTAATCTGATTATAATATCCGTTTTACTGATATTATCATCGACTATTTCCACTGCTAATCCAGGCGGTAAAGGTGATGATGTGAGATCTAGAGATTGTGCAGGTTCTTGCCATTCCGCTCCATCTACTAATGGCCAATCAAGTGCTATCCTTGCCCTTGAATTCCCTGGCCAAGTTTACGCAGGTCTACTTTTTGACATGACAAGTTCAGTTGGAAATGTTGAGGTTAGCTCCAACAATATGGTTGGATATAACATCCTAATCAATTCAGACGGAGCCAAAGATTTGCCCTCCAATGATGGTTGGGAAATCATAACAGATCCAAATGGTGGCAAAAATAACTACGTTGAGATTGTAGATTCTTTTTCATCTTTCAACACTGTAAACAGGACATGGACTCTAAGGGCGCCATCATCGGTTGGAACTTATCAGATGTATCTCGCTGTTCAACATGGCACGCCAGAAGGAGAGGTTTCCATGACTGGTATTTCATCTGCTTTTTCTGTTGAAGTCATAGAAGTTCCAGAAGATCTTCCTAGGCTATCACCGGATTGGCAACCTCCCAATTCTCGTCAAATCGGGGAATCTACAACGATTAAATTAGAAACGCTATTCGCCGAAACAGTTTCTGTCGAACTAAAGAATGGTGGGCAAATAACAAACCTTCAGGTTACGAATGGTGAGTTTACGATTCCAGCGTCAGTTAACGAAGGAGTTGTTGAATGGCGAGTAATTATGGAAGGAGAAGGTCCAACTCAAACCTCACCGTGGTTTAGATTAACAGCATCTGCACCGGGTTGGGAAATAGACGAAACCAATCTGTACATCCAAGCCACTGCCTTGTTATTGTTATGTCTTGGTTTAGTTTTGAGTTTCAGAACCCCAACAGTCTCTTACTTGAAAGAATATTCTGATAATCCACTTTCTCAGCAATCAGATAGCAACGGTCCACCTATACCCGCAGGAGGTATACCTGAAGGCTGGACTGAAGAACAATGGGCATACTATGGGCAGGAACATTTGGATTCCTTGGAAGGAGGGACTAATCAATGATATCTTCGAGTACCTTCCACGTTATTACAACTGAATTAACGGTTGGAATGTTTGCATTATCTGGCGTTGCATTTCTGCTCTGCCTCATTAGAAAAGGACCAATTTCGAGAGAGAGCGTTGCACATTGGGCATTGTTGGGAGGTTTGATAGCAACACCATTTGCAATTATCTCGGGGATTAATTCCACACCAAGTGAAGGAATAACTGACCCATTATTAGCGAATAAGGTTTTACTTTCCATGACATCAACAGGGATAGCTATCGGCGTTTTGATCAATAGGAAATTAGGAGCAGACGTTGACGTAAAACACTCCAGCCTTGGTTTGTTATCTGTTGGTTTGATGCTTGCAACCGCTGGAATCGGTGGAGAGTATTCCAGAGGAGAGACATTGCTCTTTTTAGTTCCAAAGGAAACGGTGTTTTTGTTTCCTTTGTGGGCTAGTATTATGATTGCAGTTCTTGGAATAATTATGATTTCCAAATCAGCCATACAGCATAGAGTTTGAAGTTTGACTTGGGCTCTCAGACGAGGCGCCTTCCATCATCATTCGGATTTGTTCTTCCAATTCTTGTGCTTCCTCAATCAATGGCTCATTATCTAATTCAACGACTGGCAATAATTTGTTCAAATGCTCAATAATTACCGCAGCAGCCCTTGCATCAGGGAATCGTGGGTCTGCTTCGACCATCAGACTCATGATGTTTCTCTTCCTAGCAGTCGCTTGGCTTAACATAGCACCAGTCATGCCCTTGATTACTCCTTGTTCAAGAGGAGGTATTTCTAAATCCTTCAAAATGTCAGTCATTTTTTCTGTAGCAGCAACCCCTAACACGTCAATTTCTTCAGTATCTTCGTATTCAACCAGAGGTTCTTCGCCATTGAGCCCGCCTTTCATGCCTTTCATAGCGAATGCATCTACCAAAACTGCCATTGCAGCTTTAGCGTCTTTTGACCATGCAAATAACTCGTTTACAATATCATTTACCAGTGGTTCAGGTACAATTAATTCACTCATCAAGAGTAGGACTTTGTCGCACCCTTCGATTTTACAGATAGGCTCTCCTGTGTACGCTCTGATTGGCGGCATGGGCTTTCCGTTGTTTACTAAACTCAAAGGCGGAAGTTTTGGATGAGCGACGCCTCCAACAAATTCAAGTTTTAGATGGTCAATCAAAAAATGTGCTACTATGCTGGAAACCATCCCTACGCTTGGAAAGCAACAGATAACTAGTGCATCCTCAACATTAACAGACTTGTCTAACCAAACTTTCGCCTCTTGCATGAACAGGTGACAAAAGTTCTCATGTTTAACCTAGACCCAAGTTTAGTTCATTCAATCCTAACCAATTAGAAGGTTGACCTCTCACGGACACATATGGCAGAGGGGAGGACACATACATTATCGCCATCAGCGTGGAATAGATATGAAACCTGCCCCAGGATGTATTGGCTAAGTAGACAGAGACTACCTAGAAAGGCTGGAATGGCAGCAAGTTTGGGTACGGCAGTACATGCATCAATTGAAGATTTACTGCAAATAAATTTAGAAAAAAGGGACGACAATCAGGCAAGATGGCTCCCTGATGTTGCTGAAATCTATCTCAAGAAAAGATGGGAAGAAGAAAAGGAGATTTTCTTTAACACACCACGTAGACCTATGTGGAAGGAAAAAGAATATGATAAGGCCAAAAGAATGCAGAGAGGAGCTATCAAAATGCTGCTTGAATTTATTGATTCAAGCCAGGTTACTCCATTAAATGTGACAGTAAGGCTGTGGAAGAAACTGCAATCAAGAGTGATAGCAGTCGAAGGGGAGTTACGTACTAGCGATGATAAATTGATGGGGCGTTTAGATATGCTATTTGCTGATGTTGACAAATCTGGAAACGTAAAATCCTGGATTGTAGCAGATCTAAAAACTGGCAGAGCACCAGAGGATGAATTAAAGGAAGAGGTTCAAAGACAATTGCTTCTATATCGAGACATTCTTCAATCAAATAATCCAGATTCGCCTCCAATAATCACAGAAGGATGGTATACTGAGAACGCAACTAGGTACCTAGCAGAGGGTGAACCAGTAATTGGAGATGCACTGAAAGCCTGGGAATTAACCCAAGTGACGCCAACCCCAATGGAGCCAACACCTGGTCCAAAATCATGTGGAGGTTTTTGCGATTGGAAAGCATGGTGCCCTCACTGGTGGACATGGAGACTAGAAAACGGCACACTTGGTACAGATGATTTTTCTGATTCTGTTATTTTGTTACATCACTACGATTATGTTAATGGGTCAGGAGTTGCTGAAATTTGTGAGCCTGCGAATGCAGAAGGACGAGCGATGCCAACAGGATTACAGGTGCCGATTTCATTCGACGGAAGAGGCAAAGAAGCATTGGAAGAATTGCTATCATCAAACCATCAAGGGCCCATATTCATCGGTGGTGCAATGACAAAAAGAGAAACTTGGAGAGTTGGACACTGGTGCGATGTATTGGCATGGTCACCCATTTTAGGATAGAAAAATCCTCTTTAGTTTCTCCCTTGCCTCAATATCTTCTATCCCATTTCCGTTCAGAAGCCAGTTAAGATATCCAGGGTCTTCTTTCTTAATTGTCTTCAAAGTCTTGCCTTTGTTTCTGCCAAAACTCAAGATATAACTTCCATTATCGATTCTTATTCGACCATTTTTATCAAACGGTTCCAAATCCTGTATTGACCTACCGAGTTGGTCTTCTCCCTTCTTTACTTCACCATGGATTAACCATTGTTCAACATCTTCAACAGGCCTCCTAAAACTTGAGGGATGATCTCTCATAATTTTCCACATCAGAAGTAATGAAGCCGCAGCATCAGCTGCAGCATCGTGAGCGTTTGATAGGTCTATTCCATGTCTTGCGCATTGAGCGCCTAAATTGTGTGGCCTAGGGAGTTTTAGTCGCCTAACCATTTCCAGTGTGTCTAATACTGCAATAGGTCTAGGTGGATTTATGCCACAGCGAAAGAATTCGTTTTCTAAAAGTGGCATATCGAATTTTCTAGCATTGTGCCCAACTATTACTGAACCCTCAATTAAATTAGCAATCTTCTCTGCAAAATGTTTGAAAACAGGTTCCGATTTTACATCCGAATCATATATTCCATGAACATTTGAAGCCCCACTCGGAATTGGCCGTTGTGGATTTACGAGAATGTCTTCATGAATGGGAGAATCATGCTCATCTGCACCGATTAACGCAATCTGAACAATTCGGTCTGAATTTGTTGAAACTCCGGTGGTTTCAAGGTCGAAGGCAAGAACTTTCAACCCGTTTAGTATTTCGACCATGATTATTCCAAAGATAGGCCCCTCATGAACATCACTACACAATTGCTATGATACAAACTACGATGGGAGAGCATGGGCATCAAGGATTGGTTCAAGAAAAAAGAAACTGAGCCTGAGGTAAAAGAACAACAAACAACCATTCAGTTGCCTGAAATGGATAAAGACGCTTTGTTTGAGGAAACATTTGATGCACTAAATTCAGATGAGGTAAAATTGGAATTAGAAGAAGTCGTAGAAACCGTCCCAGAATATGATTCAGGAGACGTAGATGTCGATGCGTTGATGGAAGATGAAATGGAATCTAATTATGATTTGAATACAGTAGAAGAGACAAATGTCGAAGAACATTTAGAAAACGTGGAAATCATTGGTGATTTACCAGAGGAAGTAGAACTTTGACACATTCAGATAGGGAACACAATTAGATAGGAAAAAGTTCAGCAATAACCATGAAGGTGAAGAGTGGGCTGTTTATTTCAGTACTTTTTATCCTTCAAACTTTAGCTGGATGCACAAGTCAAGTTTTGGACACTAAAGTTGATCCAAAAGCAATGTTCACCGCTACTCCAAACAAAATACAGCAAGGCGAAGAAGTTACTTTTGATGCAAGAGATTCAAACCCAATTGAAGGCACGATTACTGAATATCTCTGGGATTTTGACGATGGTAATAAAGCGACAACAATTTCAGCATTTACTTCGCATCAATTTCTTGATTATGGTTCATTTAACGTAAAATTAACTGTAACAAATGACCAAGGAGGTACTGATTCGACCAATGTAATGGTCAAAGTAAACGGCGCACCTCAACTAAATCTTACATACCCAGAGACAGTTAGAAGTGGAGATATAATTGTCTTAGATGCATCTAGAACATTTGATCCCGAAGATAGTAACATGGATTTCAAGTGGGATATTAATCACCTCGAGGATTCAAATGGCGATGGAGACCCAAGAAACGATGTAGATTTTAGCGAATCTATTCTTTACTTGCCCACAAACTCAAGCGGATTAATATCAGGTTCACTAACAGTAGACGACAATAACGGAGGAGTCGCAATTGAATCTTTCAATATCGAAATCAAACCTCGAAAATACAAAGTTGCTTGGGTCGAAAACACGCTAACGTGGAACTATGATGAATATTTAGCTCAGGGAGAAACTTGGTCTGAAAATATGACTCCAGGGGATGGGGCTAGAATTCTTGCTTTTGAGGCAATTCTGGAACTACAAAGAGACCTTATTTTACCACCAGATAACTTTACACTATCACTAAACATCGTAGAGGATGGTTATCGTAAATCAGCAACAACCACTGCAGGTAACTTGACAAGGAACGAATCAACATCGGCCGAATTAAATGCTTCTAAATTAAATCCTAGAGGAGAAGAAGGAGTATTTGAGGCAGATAGTGCTGAGGAACTGATGCAGCAATTGCTAAATCAACCTGGGGCTAGATTCGCCCAAGGAGAATGGGTTTGGACAGTAGTCGCTCAGGATGCTGACCCCGATGCATTTATCCCAGGGACTATTGACCCAGATGAAGGTAATGACTGGACTTTGAAAATAGAAATCCGGGTCTTAGTACCGCAATTAACAGAAGTTGCTGAAGAATAATCAACCAAACTGAATTGGTTGCACAGTCTTCCAATTTGCATTAGCCAATTTCTTAGCTTTTCCATCTGCTATAATCGGATGAATGTGATTCAATCTTCCGTGCATTCCAGTTACGCTGAATTTTACTCGCAATTCGACCTGTCTTTCTCTTTCGGCGGCTTCCATTTGCTCTGAGTCAAGATCTATGTTTGCCATCTCTTTACCTGATGTAGCAGAACTGATTGAAAATCTTGTACCTGTAATGTGCGCTCTTGGTCTGAAGTCCATATCGTTTGGATTATTCATCTCAACTTCAAGGTCTATTGATAGGTAATCACGAATGCCAACGCGCTTGATAACTATGGAATCAACCATGACGATCGTTTTATCCGACAGGCCACTGCTTCAAAATCTATCCTATTGTTTGGGGCTCTTGGGATAATACCCTATTCTTTCATAATGGTTGATGATGATTTTTGTTGTATGCCTCCACCTACAAACGGAATCGGTACCCAAAAAAAAGCAAGACTGCGAACACTGACAAATGAAATAAAGAGATTTATTTTTGCAAACCCAGGGTGCAGTGCACAATCCATTGTATCTTACTTGTCAAATGAGAAGAAATTCAGAAACCACGGGTTAACTCCTAGAAAAGTTGGTTTCTTTATCCCTAGACATCTAAAAACAGACGTTAGATGGTGGCAAGACCACACAGCTGGCCGTCGCGTTTATGGTCCCGATGCAGAAGAATAGGATTCAATTTTTTAATTCGGCGAGAAGAAATAAAAATCCTAGTTTTTCAAATGAATTATACCCTCCCCGTAGGGGAGGGTATAAATCATAATTTTTTCTAGGTTGGTTATTTCATCGAAGTAACTATTAAGCGCGGTTTTTTACTTGGAAATTATGGGAACAAAAAACCCAGGTGTCGATGTGCATGTGTCACTAGATCATGCAATCGAAATGCTTCGT
>Ga0163109_10001608_pt1 | contig 17835 bp, 44 predicted proteins | sample CRUFie1St13metaG_FD_108704 | JGI IMG/M metagenome (GOLD analysis project Ga0163109, IMG submission 108704) | Marine microbial communities from the Costa Rica Dome - CRUD Field 142mm St13 metaG | ecosystem: Environmental > Aquatic > Marine > Oceanic > Photic zone | place: Costa Rica: the Eastern... | reverse complement strand
CTAAGGACGAGACCAGTCATACCAGACATGTGCAGTTCGTAGTGTGGATAAGCGCTGTATCTGACAATGTCACCTGGTTTCATCTACTAAATACCTTTTATCGTTCGCAACAACTAGAAACTCTTCATTCCAAGTTAGTATGTTACCTTCGTTAACTAGAACATGCCAACACGTTGAATCAAGTTTGGAAGGAGCTTTGTTAAGTAGGATTCCATGGCCAATGCGTGTAAAGCCAGCTACCTCTACCCTTGAATGGACTTCAACAATATCGCCGACTTTCATACTGGTAACAAATCTATTTCTTCGTGGTCAAAATGAACAGAGCCGTTAATATAGTTTGGCCACCAAACTATGAAGACGCTGCCGTTATCTTCATCCCAAGCTTCTTCTTCTAGAATCAAGCCAATCCCATACTCTTCCGGACCAAACATGAAACCTGGTTGCTGGTTGTATTTTACTAAATCACCGACTTTCATTTTATTATCTCGAAGTGTTTTGCTGATTTTGCTTTGTGCTTAAGTTCTTCACCGTTGCTCCAAAGGACATGTATGACGTGAGGTGTGATTTCTATGACAACACCGCTGCTACTTTCGTCTAATCCTCTCCAAAAGTTCCGCTGCTTTTGCCATTCAGGAATTCTTACTAAATCACCGACCTTCACTGATCAACTCCGCGCTTTGTTCTATTTGTCGACCAAGTTCGATAAGACGTCCGTCAGTCAATACGAGCCAATCATACTCTAAGTTGTCTTTCCTTGGTATCTTTTCAATTAAGACAGCTACAAAACTCTCTAATCCAAAATGATTATAAACTCCTTGGCTTAGTTTTACAACGCTACCGACTTTCATCGACTACCTCCAGAAGGTCATGTTGAACAGTGCTGACGGCGTCTCCATTGGGAGCTGTCTTTCCGAACCACATGACTTCAGCGCATGTGTAATCATCTCCGTTGAGCGCGGCATTACCAAACGTGCGTAGACCCATAAAGAGTCCAATCTCATCGGGATACATTTTTCTTCTTACTACATCACCCGGCTTCATTGATAACCTTTACTGATTTGCTACGCGCCCAATAGTCTGTACGCGAGGAAGATTCCTGAGTATCGAACCAAAGGACGTGGAAAAGACCCTTACTCTTGCTGAAGATTACTCCTCGCTGAGTTTGGTCCATCCTCTCTGCTTCTTCCCAATCTGTTCCAAAGTCTAGAGCCTCGGATACTACATCTCCGACTTTCAATTCCAATGTCCTTGGATATCGATCCTGCCAACTCCAACTGTGTAGTTGCTAGACAGATATCTTACTTGATAGATACCTTTCTCGTTGTCAGCTTCGAGTACTTGAACTGGACCGTTAGACTCTACAAGCATCATGCCTGGTTTAAGCTGCAGTAGATCCCCAGCTTCAATTTTTTCTTCATATTCTACTAACGCATTTTCTGGCATATAACCACCTAGCATTATTTCCTCCCCATGGGATACATTATATTGGCAATGATAACTGCTAGACATATCGTCATTGTGCTCAAAGCTAACGCTGAAGAAATTATCTCAAACATCTTTTTTCTCTTCTCCCCAGTAAGGGCTTCCAGTTTCTAAGTAGTTGGAGAACATGGCTAAAAGGTAAGCGTAACCCCCTGAGAGGATTACGCCTTGAGCTATGTTGTCTATCCATTGATGAGTTGTCATTAAGTTAAGCGGCTAGCTGGAACATCAACGAATGCCAAGGATTCTGGAGTGCGATCCTGGACCTTTTCGATTGACTTGGTTGGAATTGAAAGGGCTGCACCTTTACCCATCGGCTGGCTTTCCAGAGTCATGTGACACATGGTACCACCGTAATAAACCGAGTGAATAACCCACCGAGTGCTTTTTCCAACGAAGCTAACAATATCACCTTTTCTGATTCTCTTGGTCATCTTGACCTCCTTTGTTGTAGTTCCTTTTCTTTATATTTATATTATACTACATCTGCAGAGGGTTTGCATGAATTTTGAAAATTAATCTGAAGCTGAAGTGTCAACGTTTTTATCTACTGGTTGAATGAAGTCAAGCCAGTGTTGTAGATTTTCTCTTGAAGGTGCGCAATAAACATGCGACCAATACCTTCCATCCCAACGCTCGGCATACCACCAGTCATTCCATTCTCTAATCCTGATTTGCCCTACGTTCGGTTTCATTTCAGATTTCGTGGTGTTCTTCAGGCGGCAAGGGTTCTAGTTCAACGACTGAGAGCCACAAAGTTCTATCATCAACGTAAACTTCATAGGTGTTATCGTGACTTACGGGAAGCCTTGCTATAACGCCAATTTTTCCATCGAATAAAGTTGCTAATGATATCCCGGGTAAAGCTTTTATTCTTACGATATCGCCGACGTTGAAGCATCGATTCATTGAATTTTCTCCATTTGGTTTTTATCAAAGCACATCTCTCTATAAATATCCGGTACCCAAATACAAAACCAGTTATTGTTAGGATATTTTGTATCTACGATTATCCCAACAACATTCATATCTTTTAAGCTCTTAGGGTGAACTATCCTGATCAAGTCGCCGACTTCAAAAGTCATTTTTTCTTTGCCTCTCTTTTAGCTTTAGCGGCTTCGGCTTTTTCTTTTTTAGCTTGCTCTCGTTTCTTTTTAGCGTCAGCTCGTGCCATCCCGACAGTATAACATTTTTCATCGTTGCTATAAAAACCCGGATTGTTTAATCTATCGACTCTCCTCTGAGCCGTATCACGAGTTACTGCTGCTGAGTACATTACTGGCTTGTCTTTGAACTTCCAGTACTTCTTACATAGAAATATTCCCCACCTACCATCAGGCAATTCTTTGACTTCCCACTTCAATTTATATTTTCACAATACTCAAAATTTCAAATTCTGATCCGCTTATAGATCTCAAGTGGTAAGCAAAAGAAGCTGCTTCTGGAAATGTCATTTTGCTGACTCTTTCCTCTTTTCTGTTTCCATTCTTATCTTCTAAAATGATTTTAAAAGTTTTCAATCTTGTAACTCCTCAACGTCTTCTCTCAAAACAAAAAAGAATTCTTCTCTTTCATTTTTAACTTCTATGTAACCTTTACTTGGACCCTTTACTCCACGAGCTTTAACTACTTCGTAAACGTTTCCAACTTTTAGGGCCGATTTGACAAAATTACCTTCTTTATTTTTTGTGTAACACCAGTAAAAATTGTTGAGAACCATCCAAGGTTCTCTTTCTACTTGCTCAGTTACTATTTTTATTTTTTTTCCTTTTTTCATAGTTTGTAGTAAGTGTTCCAATTCTTTGATTTTTTTTGTTTCATTTCTAGTTCATCATAAAAATCAGAATGCATATTTCCCGCTTCATCAAAATACAAATCACCAAGCTTAGGAGCGTAATGATAAACTAGCTCTTCTCCGGGTTGGATGTCTTTCATTGCAATAAATTCAATCCTCGGGTTTGGCTCATCACTTCTTTCAAAAACTCTCCTAGCTTTGCAGTTAGGGTTGTTAGAGTGATTGTATATGACACCATAGCCTAGCATGATAGCATAGTTTCCCTTTTCCCAATTCATTACGTAATCTGAAAGCATGTGACGGACTCCATGATCATCTCTATAATCATACAGAATTTCTTGCTTGAAAATTAATAAAGGGCAGCTTTCAAATATCTCTCCTCTGCGCATAGGTTCTGTCGCAAAACCGCCAATCCCGTGTATTGGAGAAGGTTTGATCTCAACTTTCTTTATGAAGTAAGCGTTGCTATTTTCTTCTTTGACCCTAAACAATTTTCTTACCCTTCTTTAAAGAAAATATATGAAAAAAAGAAGTAAAGTATATCATGATTCTTGAATAGAGTTTTCGATGTATTTCTTTATTCTTTTTAGAAAGACTTCTCTTCTCTCTTGATTTCTCATGTGGCTAGATTCATCAGTTGGAACGCTAGCAAAACGATGCATGTAACCTTTGATTTTTTTTCCGTGTCCTCTGACGCCTACACTTAAGCCGCATGATGGAGAATTTTTTATGCCTATGAAACCTACTGCTTCTGGATGTCTATTAAAAATCTGTTTTGACTTTTCTTCTAGAGATGAAGAAACATCTACGGATTTCATATCTGCTTTAATATTTTCTTCAATTTGGATTAACTTGATAGGAGGGCGAGGAGTTCCGAATAATTCATCTTCAGGGCAAACTGGAATGAGTTCAATGTTATTTGATTGACACCAAAACAATAAATCAGAATCTAACTTTTGAGCTTTATTCCAACGTACTTTGTTGCCAAGAAGACAAGAGCTAATCAGTATTTTCATATTCTACTAGTTCCAAGTTACACTCTGCCCATTGTTTTCCAGATGTAGAAGTTTTGTTCGTCAATGGCCAAAATATTTGAACTTGGCCATGCTCTAAAATATCGACGACTATTCCAATAGCTTCAGTTTCGTCATAGGCTGATACTCTTACTATGTCGCCTTGCCTCAAGAGCTGATATTCTTCTTTCATTCTGCTGCCTTAAGGTAAGTCAAGTGCTCTTTTGTTATAGATCCATCTGCCCACAAAACGTACGCATGTCCTTTATCATAATATTCATTTCCAGGTTGTTGACTTGCTACAATCACACCAGGACTTCTGCCCCTATAATCTCTCTGCCAAACAGGATTACTAGTGTAGAAATTAACTAAATCTCCGTTCTTCATGTTAAGCCATACTTTCAACTGAATTTTCTAAACAGCTTATTAAATTGTGAAACTTAGAACTTTCTTTTATAATAGTTCCTTTGTTCAGAATTGGATTATAGTAGTGAATCATAAGCTTTTCAACTCTTTTAATAAGTTCAGCATTATCAACTGGCATTTGCAGCGTATGAAAAGCTACGTTTTTCAAATAATCCTTCTTTGCAATCGTGTCGTTTTGTTGAAATTTATCGACCCACCTTTTTTGAAAAGTATTAAACCAGCCAGTTTGAGAACCGCCTTTGTGAACGTGAGTGTCTAAGTGGCCAGATATCCTCTCTAAGAAAGACCTAGAAGCTACTTTGCCAATATACAATGGAACGTAATCCTCTTTATAGAAGATGTAGATTCCCATACCTTCTTGAGACCAAAGAGCATCTCCAAAACTCATGTCACCTATAGACTCAAAAGAAACATTCTTCTTAATCTGGTGCATGATTTCTGGAACGGTCCAATTTTTCCAGCTTTCCCAATCAAAAGATCTAATTGTCATTCTTGCCCTACTTTCATTATGCATCTTGACGTATGCCATCCGATATTGGCGCCATTGCCAGTCGTATTCCTCAGCTCAATTGACCACATCACCTCATAACTGGTGTTTTTCCTGTGGCTTCCGCCGGTTAGGACTTGAAGTATAACCCCGGTAGCTGCGTGCTGTTCTTCGGTAAGCCATCTAGCCCGGTTGTTTAACTTTACTATGTCACCTATCTTCATCATCTACTACACTCACTAAGTCAATTTCAGACTCGTCAAAAGTCTCTACCCTGCCAGTTGACCAAAGAACTTTAACATCAGTTCCAAAATTTCTATCTGGAGCTCCTTTATCAACCCAGCTTCTAATTTCTAAAACGACGCCTGTTTGGTTTTCGTAGTCATTGAAAGAATCAGGCCACGTGTATTTTACTATATCTCCAACTTTCATTTGATGAGCTCCAAGTTGTCTTCGTACTCTTCGAACGTTCCGCACTTGCACATGAGAGAACACTCATAGACCTCTTTGTCGTGGTATACTTGCGAATCAGTTTGAACAGACTCATGGTGACTAAGCCAGATATCGAGTACTAAAGCTGAATCGCATCGGATCTCTCCGGGATTACCACCGCAATAGTTGTCCATCTTTACTAAATCACCGGCTTTCATTTAATCTTCCTCTTCACAGAGAATGAGCTGAGCTTTGTAACCTTCTTGTCGCCAGAAATCAACACTGCGTATCGTGGAGCCTCGTCATTCCACATAACAATATAGTTACGGACTGGAGAACAAGGGTGACCTGGGTAAAGCATCTCTTTATCGAGAATCAAACCAGTGTGACCAGTGTTAGACTCAATCATATCGCCAATGTTCATTATAGCAACTCCACTCCATCCGTTACGCCACCGAACATTTTTGGGATACCATTGACTGGCGGCTGGACAAGGGTCCCAACGTGAGAATCCTCTTCTTTTCCGCTCCAAACCTGTTTCTCAATGAGGATGACGTAACGATCACAACCTTCTTCCCATCGGATGTCGACGACTTCGCCCTCGATGTAACAGGCATCTTCGCCTGTGATGTCTCGAGAGTGGAAATCAAAAGAACGAACTTTAGAACCAATTTGAATACTCATTATGCTGCTACCTTTAAGCTATTGACTTTACGACCCATGCCTTCCATGTTCAACTCCGGTTGGAAGACTGCGATTAATTCTCTTTCACGATCGTGAGCATTTTGTTTGCCACGAACAATTTCTAAAATCTCTTTCTTGAAATTCTCCGCGCCGTGCTCCCTGATAGAGTGGCTGAGCAGATTTTCAAGGTTGTATTCGTTTGCATTTCTTACGTGAGCCTCGAAGCGAATCTTAGCAGACCTCTTGTAAGCTCGACCGCGAGCGAATGTAATGCCAACGTAACGATCACCGTTAGGAGCAGTGAGCTGGTAGATGATGTGGTTTCTGTCGTTACGTCGTTTGCGTGGCATGTTTAATTCCTTTCCTACCTTATGATTTATTATATCACAGCTAGAATAGGATTGCATGATTTTAGTATGATTTTTTACTTGATTACCACGTAGTTTTCAGTATCGCTGATCCAGTTTGTGTGGTTAGAGTGATACATGCTTTTCACTTCAAACTCATCAGTACGACGGCTGTAAGGGCAATTCTTGCCAGTGACTACGCGAGGATCGCATGCGTATTTCATCCGAACAATTGAACCAATCTTAAACTCAGCGTCTGACTTTCTTGGAGAGGTACGAGACCATACTCGATCAACGATGTCTTGATCAACGATGCTAGATAGAACTTCCGCACCAACTTCGATTTGTTTAGAAGAGAGATTCTTCTTCTTGGAGAGTTGCTCTTTTAGAGATTCGAGGAAAGATGGAAGAGAACCAGCATTTACTTCGTATATGCCGATAACTGCCATGCGATCTAACCTGACCGCTTCTTTTGCTTTCCAATCTGTGTTAAAAGATTTTGCCTTCGCCTTTGGACGATTTTTAGCAGCGATTAATCGATCGCCGCAGGGAACGCATCCGCTACCTCGACCGTGCTCAGTTTCCTTACCACACCGGTTACAGTAGGCTTGGTGCCAACCTTCATCGTTGGCTCCGCCGTCCATGTGCCACGCCTCTGAGCGCCAGCGACCTGTGGAGTCATAACCACCAGTAGTGGCGAAGCGGTTGTTGTAACGTGAGTAGCTTTTTTGTCGTCGGTAACCCATTTGGTAAATCCTTTTCTTAATTCCTTATTCCTTATGTTTAAATTATACCATAAAATAAAACGTTTTGCACGAGTTAAGAAAAAAAGAAACAAAAAAAAGCCGGGTACCCGCCATTTCTGGTCGAGTCCCGGCTTTCTCAATTACCGCGTTGGTTTCGCTTTAATTTAAACGTTGGTCGAATCGCCGGCGGTAAGAGAATCGTTGAGGAAACTCTGGAGAGCCTGAGCTTCACGAATTGACATGCTGATGGTTGTTGTACCCACCGAATACTGTTGGCCTGCAGCAGCTCGTGTGCTGATAGTAAGCATGTTGCTGCCAGCCTTCTTGGCTGTTGGGTTACGATAAACTCCGAAATCGAAGCGGGCGGTTGACTTCTCGTTGAAGTAGTTACTCATGTATCTTTTCTCCTTTGTTGTTTTAGATACCGTTCCTCATGAACTTATGTATAATAATCGCTGAAGGGTAGTTTTTCACTTATTTTAGTGATTTATTTTTATTTTTTTAACTCGCCAATCGGGTAATTTCAGGCTGAAAATCTTCAATGTACTTGAATAGAGCCATTTCCTTTTGCTTACATTCCAATACGACGTCGACTTCCTCTCCAAAGTTTTCGAAAGGTGTGTAGTACCAAGAGCTGTGAGAAATTGCAGGGACCTTGCTGTCCTCGTAGAGCTTTTTAGAATTAGAATGGTGACACTGTTGACGTACACCTTCGGGCCACGTTGATCGCGCTAAGTAGAATGCATCCTTGTAATCTTGGTCTTGGGGACCAAGCTCGTGGTGATGGCTGTCGAAGACGATAGGAATTCCAATACGCTTGTAGACACCTTCGTACAGCATCTTTGTAGAATACATGTTAGGCTTGTCGTCATTTTCAACTGTAAGTCTTGATTGGGCTGAAGGTGTTAGGTATTTTTCGAAGTTAGAGCAGAAACGTTCAAGTGCGGCTTCATGATTTCCATAAGCACCACCGACGTGAATGTTAATCTTAGCCTGTGGAGTGTTCGGCAGCTTCATCAAGTCCATAATTTCAGCATGCTTGTTCAATTCAGTAGCAGCATTCTTGACAACGTTTTCGTTAGGGCTTGCAAGGACGCAAAATTGACCAGGATGAAATGATAGCCGTTGATTGTTTTTGGTAGCGTACTCACCGCAAAGCTCTAGAGCAGACTTGATTTTCTCGAATTGAGACAACTCTGAAATTTCGTATTCACTCTGCCATGGGAACAAACAAGATGTCATGCGATAAACTTCGATGCCATGGGCAGTATTCCAAGAAATTACTTTAAACATGTTTTGAACGTTTGATAAAGCCAGTTCGCCGGCATACTCCGGACCTTTAGCTTTGAAAGTACGTTTAATCATTCCACGATTACATTGTACTTTTTCGGTTTTTTGAAGAGTGTTATTGATGCAGGCATAGCCAAGGCGGATGGACATATTAATCTCCCGATTTTAGTTTGACTTACTGTAACATTATATCAATTTTTAGATTGTTTTTCACGATGTTTCGCTTCTTAAAACTCTCTTAATTTTTTACTTTTTCTATATCATCTAGAAGCTCAGAATTTTTTACAATTTTATCTAACAATTTTTCTAATCCTTCTGAAGCGTTGAAAAGTTTTTGTATGATAGACTTACAATTTTGCATGTTGCTAGAAAACTGACCTGCTCTCTCTTCTGCAAACTCAAAATCATTTCCCCTAGAAGCTCTATCATACTTTGGTCTCTTATTTTTTAACCAACTCTTAGATTTCTTATCTTTGATGATTTTAAGGTAAGCTTTATCAACCCCAACTTTTTCAAGATCTTTTATGAATTCTGCCAAATTTTCTAAACATTCAGCATTGCTCTTACCTAATGTAGCATTTTGTGCTAATTTTACTTTAACTTTTTCTTTACCTCCTAAATGACCTTTCGACATCAATTGATAAGCAAATCCGACACAATTACCAATATCTCTTGAGAATAATTCTATTTGGAACATTATGTCTTTCAAAAGTTCTGAGGACATCCCGTATTTTCCCGCCATTGCAACAGGGTGTTCTAATTGTTTCAGGGAGTCTTCAGCCCGCGACGATGTCGAAATTATCTCGGTTAAGATATAGTCGCACTCGATAACCAAGAGAGCATGCTTGATTAAGTTTACGTAAAGTTCATCTTTTTTAACTTTAGCTTCTTTTACAAAAATACCAATATCTGTGTCTTCCACGCTTAATGAATCAGCTGATCCAATACCTGCATCATATCCTTGCTGCAAAGCACCTTTGAGATCTTCAAAACGACTCGCTACGAAACTGGTACTTTCACGAGGTTGTTCTTCTTCATTGATCAACGAAAGCATCTCACTGATAAGAGTTCTGAGGAGATTTTTGTTTTTTATTGTTCTTTGCATCATGGTTAATTATTTGTCTTACAATAAGACTATACCGTATTATAACAATTTTTTAGATTGTTTTATAGCATAACTGATTGCTTCTTCTGGAGTCCACAGTTCATAATCGATTTCTTGTGTTGTATAGCTGTCAGGCCAGAGAACAGTTGCGTAAACATACTCTAATAAATCGTCTTCTGATTCGTTTTTTTGGCGAGGATCAACAATTACTGTTTCTAGGCTGATTATTATTCCCCACTCTTCAGGCTCATGAGCGTAAGAGCGGATGACAATGTCTCCTACATTAAGCATTCTTAGGAGGTATATTTGTTAATTCAGAGTAGATTCTTTTTAAAGATCCACGTGCTGTTTGAACTACGTAGCAACGATTGACATAAGAATCTGACCATCTGACTTCGTTTAAGCCGACCAGAATACCAGCCGGCTCATTGTTGATCGAATCAACATAATAAACTTTTTCTCCTAATTTCAATTTTCAACCCTGTTAATGATCTAGAACACTTAAGTCTTCAATTCTTGCGATATAAATATCACCTGAACTGTCAATATATTCTACTGAATCTTCCACTACACCTAACTTGAAAATTGATTTTCCAATGGAAATGACTAAACCGGTAGAACCCCAACTTCTCGAGTCGACTGGAACAGAGTCGATATCTAAATCCCCTGGCCTCCAATCTCTATATCGAACGATGTCACCTAGTTTTACTTTATGCATTTCAAATATGCCATTCTTAAACAAATTAAAAACAAGCCAGCAAAGAAGCAAACTAGAAAAGCTTCTATAGCTGGCATAATTTCAGAAAGCTGAAAGGCTAGAAGCCCAGTTTCGTTCATGTTATCCTCCGTAAAAAAATTCGCCTAGAAGATAACAAACTCCGTAAAACAAAACGATCGTCACAATTGGTTCTACCATTAGACTGCCTCTACAAAATCTCGTGGAACGTAAACTTCTCGACCAGTCTCAAGGTCAAGAATCAAGCATTGCCCGGGATGACGGTGGTAATTCCAGTGACCAACCGCTCGGGCTCGAAGAACCTGATAGGCTCGGTCTGGATAGATTCGAACGTTCGTTGAAGTTGGAGGAAGCCGGCTTTCACCGTCATCTCGCATTGTGATTGACCAAGTGTCCTTACCAGCTGCCTTAGCTTCTGCAAGTTGCTTTTGAATGTCAGCGCGATAAGCCTCGGCGTCAGCTTGGGTAAACTTTGACTTGCCCCAGATTGCCGGGGTTTCACCGCTGTATTCAACCAACCTGTTTGCTCGAGCAACTGCAACATCGTTGAGCTTGACCAGACAACCCTTGCGAATCTTGTTTTCTTTAACGTTCTTCATTTTATCTTTTCTCCTACCTACCGCTTTTCGAAAGGGAGGCCTATTCCTTCCTTCCAAGTGATTATATTATACCACAGTTAGATAGAGTTTGCACGATTCTAGGGAAATATTTTATTTTTCTGCTAAAATATAAATAGGACTATCTTCAAAGTCAATAAACTCTACAGGAACATTTTCATATAAACTCTTATCTCTTGTTTCCTGAGATACAAAACTGGTTGCTCCAGCGACGGACAAGATTGTAAAAATAACGAGATATTTCATCTTCAACTCCTTTTTTAAGTTTGCTAATTATATATGAAAATAAGAAATGTACAACTTATTTTAAGTTAACAACCCAATAAGTTGCTAGCGTTAAACCAAGTGCTATTAGCTTAAGCAGAAAATTATTCGTAAAAGCTTCAATGAATTTTGTTTTTACTTTTTCTGATATCAAGAATTGCTCTTTCAATCTCTTGTTTTGGAGTCTTGGGTTCTCTCCCATAAAGAGTATCTAATTTCCTGTTTTGCAATATTTTATTATTTATTTCTCTTTGTAAATTCTCGCTGTCAGTATTGATTCTAACTCTCAACATGGCTCTGTTCATGAAAAAGATAAATATGAAAAAAAACAAAACGTAAATCATGACTCTTCAACAATCTCCAAAATTTGCTTTTTCGAAACTTCTAAAGTTTCTTCTCCGGTAGTTACGACGATAAAATTTCTATCTTCTCTTACGACAAGACCGGTGATAGATTTTTGACTCCACATCTGAGGATACTCTTCTCTCAAGACTGTCACACTCACTATTTTACCAATCCGAGATATCACAGACACGCACCTTGAGAATATCATAAAGCTTTCCTGGATTAATCTTGTTGTAAAACAGGGGGTGGATTCCAGCGTAAGTTAATGCACACGCAATCCACTGAGAACAATACCACTTTTTGTCATGTTTGATATAGAACGATGTTAAGTGAGAAAGAATCAAACCAACCCAATCGTATTTCATACCGTGGGTCATTTCGAAAAAGCACAGTAAAAGTTTAAACTGCTGTTGAGATATTTCCATCTCAATAGATTCCCAAACTTCTTTTGGACCCATACTAGATCTATGAGTTCTTCTCACCCTCCCTATGTCATCCGGGCTAATCCCTATGAAAGAACCATCTGGTAAAACTAGTTCTGCATGGATGATATCACTACCAGTCCACTTTCTAATTACCCAGTTTCTCCAACCTTTTCTACACCTGCAAAAAGCAACCTTAATCTTTCTAGTCTTCATCTAATCAAGCGCTGATTCCTCGCTCAAAAAAGCTGTCAGCCATAGCAGTCCAAGCTTCTTCAATATATTTTATTTCTTGAATAGTTTGTTGCTTTTCCAGTTCGCTAGCGTCTGGATCTTCTAAAATGACTTCAAGCACAAGAAGCCAGTCGACCAATTTTTTTAAAGTGTCCTGAATAATCAAGCTGTCGGCGAATTTTTCAAGATTCTCCCTTGCTTCATCTAAAGGACCAACTGGTTGTTCTTCGTGCAAGCTTTCTTTGCCTTCCAGGATTTTGTTTTTTTCCTTATACAACTTTAAATATTCTCCAGCAACATTATCTCTTGCTTGATTTATTTTTCTTACCAGACATCCAATACTCTTTCTGCTTATCAGATACGAGTTTATAGTTTTCCGGGTTGCAATCAAAGCATGCTTTTTGATTAGTTTTCTTGTTAATTGCGACACTCTTCTTTTGCCGGCAAACATTACATTTATCTACGTTGATAAAATACATCTAAAACTCCAAATGAATTGTTTAAATAACTAAAGAAAAATCCTTTCAAAACCAATACCAATATTAATATTATACACTATTCTACTCAAAATTACACGAGTTTAGAATCTTGTTGATCCTGCTGTTTTCTTTCTCGAGAAGTATTGCGTATTCTCTAATCATTTCGAATTTTTCATCAGGCACAAAAATACCTGAAACTAATCCAATTAAGAAAATAAAAGTAAAAAATAAAAATGTGAAAATAGCTTGCTTCTTATCTATGATGATTTTATTTAAACCAAACATAAATCACTTCTGCCTTAATAAACCTAAGTTCTTGCATGGATCTTTAAGCGAATCTTTTATGGGTTTTTCGCAGTCTTCTCTGTATAATAGCCAACAGAATTTTCCCGAATCTCCATTTACGTAGCATCCATTGGGATAAGATTCTTCAACGCATTCTTGGTTGTGAAAATCAGTTTCGGGATGGTGGCAGACCCAGTACTCATTTTTAGAAATATCTAAATTTTCTGATTCTTCTATCTTTTGAATTAATTCTGAGTTTTCTTCTACTTGTGTTTTATGATCTACACAGGAAAATAGAAATAAAGCTATTATCAAAAAAAGTTTCATACAATATTATAGAGTATGATAACATTAATGTTAATTTTCGACTCGAGTCAGTTCGTCAGAGTAGCACCTTTTTGTTCTACTTTCAACCATCCAATCTTTTTCTAACTCGCTAGACTCGAATTCAACATCGATCATTCGAAGAAGCCCTTCGCAAGTAACGACTTCTTCATCTCCTGCATTCTCAATTGAAAAAAACATGTTTGGACCAAATAATTTTCCGAAATATCCTTCATCCTCACGTACATTCAGAACTACCTGAGTAGAAACTACAAAACCAATGTTCCCATCGGAATCTTTTACCTTGTCTCCAATTTTGAATTCAATTGGGACAACTTCTTCTAATCTGGCTGTCTCTTTTTCAACTAGGTTTTCAAAAACAGAAGAATACTTTTGATCTAGTAATTCTTGTTCTTTCTTTAAGTTTTTCATAGCTTCGTTATATTCAGCTACAAAGTCTCCAGATAAGTACTTAAAATTTTTCATGCCTTACTCCTTTTACTAAATCTCTTCAGGGCTTCTAGAAAAGATAACAATTTCTGGTTCATCCAATTCATGAAGTATCCACTGTTCCATGTCTTCAGAAGTCTTGAAATCGTGAGCGTCCATGCCATCATAGACACACCAAACTTCAACTTCATCTAGAATATCAGCTTTGTTGAAAATTACTTTATTAGCTCCATTTACCTTAACGGATCTCTTAACCATATCCATAGACATCCAGGAAATCTGCCGGGGTCGACCGGTAGTCGCTCCAAATTCTGAACCTACTTCTCTAATCTTAGCAAAGATTTCGTCGTCGTCAGTTTCGAAATCTTTAGCACCGACGTATGTTTCATACACCTTAGCTACTCCCCAGACATCCCTAATAACTGTGTGGGGTATACCATTAGAAATAACTCCTGCTGTAGTACAATGCGAAGATGTGACGAAAGGGTATTCACCCCAATCTATATCTAAACCAAACCCTTGAGCTCCTTCACATAGGACTTCTACTTCATCGAACTCTGGGTTGTTGTGAAGTTCAGTGTACATGTCAATGATCATGTCATCAAACTCAGGAATCTCAATTGCCATCACGCCTTTTCTAGCGTACTTATCCCTGTAAGCCGGACCATTACCGGTCTTGGTAGTTCCGATATCTTCATCTCTACTATCTTCGGCAATATGAAAGTCGGTAATTACATGAGCGTTAGAAGCAATCCTTAAGTGTTCTCTTACTTCGATCCCGCCAGACTCTAACTCTCTAATCTCTTTAAAAAGCTTCTTTGGGTTCACAACACACCCAGGGCCGATTACAGATCTAATTCCATAGAAAACTCCTGCTGGAATATGATGAGTAACGAATTTTTTACCCTCATGGTAAATGGTGTGACCAGCGTTGCACCCTCCATTAAACCTAACTACGTGAGTGTAGTTACCGTTTCTTGCTAGTTGATGCGTAACCTTTCCTTTGCCTTCATCTCCAAATTGTAATCCAACTACAACGTCAGCTATCATTTTTTTCTCCTGCAGATATCTCTATTTCTTTCATTATGTCATGTAAGAAAGAACTAATATGCTCAACATTATAGCCCCAAAGAGGAGAATTTTCATTCTTTATTAAAGTCATTTTATCAGATATGATTTTTTTAACTTCTTTTACTGTTATTAAAACTTCCGATTTCTTGTCCTTCATTTTTTCTCTATCTTCTGGATGCAATTCGTAAGGATTCATTTTAATTACTCTCTCTCTTAAATGATTCAAGCGCTGACTTTTGAATTGCATTAATATCTTTAGGGACAGTTATTTCTACTTGCAGTAAGAAATCTCCTCTAGCAGCCCCGTTAACCCTTCTAGGAAATCCTAAACTAGGAAGTTTTATTTTACTCGAATGTTGAACTCCTGACGGTATTTTTACTTTTTTCTCTCCGTCTAAAGTCGAAACAACAACTTCACAACCGAGAATAGCATCAATGCAATCTACTTTGATCTTTTTTAAGATGTCGTCTTTTAAAATATTCAAACCAGAATGATCTCTCATATTTAGAGAAACCATTAAATCGCCTGGGTAAGATTGATTCTCTCTATTACCTCGGCCTCGTAGCCTCAAAGTCTGACCATGACGCATACCCTTTGGAATCTCTACTTTTATGTTGTTAGTTTTATTGAGGAAACCATTACCTGAACATGGCTTACAGACAAACTTAATCAACTTACCAGAACCACGGCACTTGGGGCAGGTACTTGTCAAGTTCATAAAACCCCTCATAAAAGAAACTTGTCCAGTTCCGTTACATTGATCGCATGCAACCATTGGACCGTCTGATCCTGTTCCATTGCAAGAATTACAAACTTCTTTTATAGGGATAGAAATGTTTCTACTAGCACCGAAAACTAGATCTTGTATTGAAACTTCCAGCTCTACATGTAAGTTTGAACTCTGCCTTACGTTTCTTTGTTGAGAACTAGTACGCTGTCTTCCACCGAAAAAATCTCCAAAGATATCATTGAAGATATCGTGAGGGTTCTGATTATGTTGATGTCCACCTCCACTATTTAAACCGGCTTTCCCATAGTTGTCATATACTGACTTCTTTTCAGGATCAGACAAAACTGAATAAGCTTCATTTACTAATTTAAATTTTTCTTCCGCTTGTTTATTTCCAGGGTTCTTATCAGGGTGGTATTTCATTGCTGCTTTTCTGTAAGCTTTTTTTATCTTACTTTGATCAGCACTTTTATCTAAACCTAAGGCTTCGTAGTATTCCATTCAATCAAACCTGCATCTTCATCAACCATCTCGCAAAGCTTTTCTAGTTTTTTGCTACGCGACAATTTTTTAAAAGCACTTTCTAATTTTTGGGCAGAAGATCTATCTTTCATTTCTCTATAATAGAAAAGTCTGACAGGTACTCTGCTCCTAGTATACTTCGCTCCCTTTTTGGCATTGTGTTCTTTAATTCTTCTGTCTATATCAGTAGTTACACCGGTGTAAAGCGATTGATCGCTACAAGACAAGACATAAAAATACCAGGCCTTTTTTGGAGACACGTAAACCAACCATATTGAATTTTATTATAATAAAAGAGGTTGTTCAGAGAATATAGGAATATTAGAAGTTTAGCAATCTGCTAACATACAAATTGCGATTAGCCCAGGAACTCTTTCTTTGATATAAACCCCAGAAAACAAAGTATCTGTTCTGCCACCAACATAAGAGAATGCAGCTTCTAAATTCTTAGAAACTTTAGGATCAGAGGCCATTTCCGAACTTGCTACTAATAACAAGGCTCCAGTTTTAGCGTGACCCCCCGGGGGAGGACAAGGGCTGGATGCAACGCAATTAGTAAGTACTGCCGCACCTAAATCTCTTCTAGAAGTATCTTTAATCATTGTACTTCCTAAGACAATCCTACCAGGAGTACTCAGACATTTTTCTAAGTCTTTAGTATCAAAAGTTTGAATATCTGAATGAGTCTCAGCTAACTTGAATACTTGAGCAAGCAACTTTGCAAAGTTTTTGTTAGCTGTAGGATAGAGGTTTAGCATTCCCACTTTGTTTCTAAGAAGTTGCAATTGCTTTTCGTTATCTAAAACAATATGCGGATGTCCAGCGACTCCTTCTAGAGTCTTTTCAAAGTTCTTAGATATTGTTGGGTTCAAAAGCTCTTGAGCGCTAGGCTTCGAAATTATGTATACAACCTTTCCAGAAGCACCTGAACTAGTTAACGATCTTTGAAGTGAAGGGTGAAGAACAGTACATGCAGAACCGGTTCCACCTCCGCCTCCGGCAAGAACAAACAGCCAATCGGGAGCTCCTAATCTAGCCCTAACAGAGTGCTCTACAGTAGCAGAATTTTCTTCCAAAATCTTTCTGCCTAAAGCAACATCTTTTCCGACGCCATCAGCTCCGGGGATAAGCAAGAAATTATTCTCATCAATACCGTCAGGCTGATCTTTGACTGTCGTGTTTACTAAGATAGTTCTATTAAAACCCAAATCTAAAAAAGCTTTTGCTAATTTACCGCCACCACCGCCGACGCCGATAAAAGCACAGTTAATAGCGCTACTAGCTGTATTTTCCGGAAGTAGTTCCTCGTCTGTTTCTTGAGTTTCTTCTGCATACGCATCAACAAAATCAAATTCGTCTTCGTCTGAGTATGGTGGAACACTTTCGACTTGCTTTTTCTTTTCTGCCATTTTTATCTCCTCGGGCTTAATATCTTTCTTTGGTTTTGAAGTACTAAGACTGCTTGCGATTGTTGAAGCCACTTAAAAACCCTTGTTGTTCCCATATAAATATGGAGGTGGGGGGATTCGAACCCCCGTCCTAAACTCT
>Ga0163109_10001606_pt1 | contig 17852 bp, 13 predicted proteins | sample CRUFie1St13metaG_FD_108704 | JGI IMG/M metagenome (GOLD analysis project Ga0163109, IMG submission 108704) | Marine microbial communities from the Costa Rica Dome - CRUD Field 142mm St13 metaG | ecosystem: Environmental > Aquatic > Marine > Oceanic > Photic zone | place: Costa Rica: the Eastern... | reverse complement strand
GGAATAAATAAAACGAATACAGATACAGTAGATACATCAGATATTAGGGGTGAATTAAGAAACACAGGTCAATTTATTCAGATAGCATTAACTCCATCAGTATTTTTATCATATATAAATGCAGAGTTTAATAATGAAGGTTTAATAAAGAATAGTTCTCCAGGTGTATTTGATAACTTTGGTGAATTATTTTTAAATGGTACATGTAATATGGATAATAGTTCAACATTTAATAATAATTCTTGGGGTTTAATCATAAATAATAGTAATACAGATTCATCTGTAATTGATAGTATAACAAACAACTATGGAGGTGTTATAGAAACTGCAATACACTTTACAAATAGAACAGATAATGGTATATACTGGTATAGAGATGGTTACAGAGAGACAGATGATGCACAGGATGAGTATGAGGCAGCTGTAGATGAACTATCAGCACATTTAGGTGTTAATGTTGAGTTAGGAGATTTCAATCAAGATAAAATTAATTATGATAGATGGGTTAAATTAAGAGGAGGTACACCACATACCAATTTAGACAAGATATATGGCGGATGGGCATTAGAAAATAAATACGTACTGATGGATTCATTCTTATTATCAGAGAATTTAACAATTACACCTGGTAATGAGTTAAGAATACAAAAGAATCCAAATACAGACGATACAAATATTTATGGAACAAAACGTCCAAGATTATATATACAAGCAAATACAACATTAACTGTAGATAATACATCAACATTTAGAGTAGTATCAGGTAAAGTTTATAACTATGGTTTAATAGATAATTCAGGTACTATATTAAACAATGCTCATTTAATAAATAATAAGGAGATAAGAAATCAGAATATATTTATGAATCAAACAACACACATAGATTCACAAGCGATATTTGTGAATAATGATAGTATATTAACATCAGGAACATTTACAAATAGTGTAAATACAACAGTTGAAAACAACAGTTACTTTGAGAATAGTGGTATATTACACAATTATGATGAAATAAAGAATGTATTTGGTTCATATTTAGTTAATAAGAATTATTTTACAAATCATGCATCTGGAACAATAACAAATAAGTCAATCGTAAAAGTTATGTCAGACAATGGCACAATAGAGGGTGTAATGGATAATTATGGTAATTATTTAAATAACTATGAGACAATTGTATGGGGTGATTTTATAAATAGAGGAGGTGCATCAAGAGGTCAAGTAACAAATAATTCTATATTTGCAATTAAAGTAGATGGTTATGTAGATAACCAGGGAACATTTGACAATAACTTGTATGGTATTATATCCAACAGTGAAAACGACAATATAATGCAAAATATTACAAACAAATATGGAGGTATAATTGAAAGTCATCAAGCAGAGTTTACTAACTTTGTTGAAGACAATGGTATCAATTTCGTTCATAACTTAGATCCTACTAAATTATTAAAAGCACAAATTAATTCTGGTTTAGAACAAGGTACTTCAAGATTAGCAGAAACCTTAGGAAGAAGTGATTCTACATTAATTAGAGACTGGTACGAATCATGGTACATTGCCAAGATAGCTGGTAACAAGAGAGTAATATTACGAGAAGACTTAAGACCAGATCATAGAAATAATCCATATGTATTACTACATGCTCAAGACTACATTGATGAATATGAACTTAAATTCTACAGAGTATTTATTGAGAAATATGATGAAATACGACCATGGGGATACGATACAGAAAGGAAATTATGGAGATTATTGTTATCAAAAGAACCATTACCGCTCAGTACACCGATTGGGGACTTTGATGAAAGAGTTAAAACATTCTTTACGGGTTTAGCATAAATAGAAAAAACATATGAATAATTATTATTTTGAAATAAAATAATAATTGTTATATATATGACTAGTGTATTAAAATATAAGAATTTAGTTGATGCAACTGTTGTTTGTAGACCATCTAAAACAAATAAGTCTCCATATTTAGTTGATATTAAATTAAAAAATAATAAAATTGATATGTGTCATACACCTGGTTTAGGATTATCAGGATTGATAAAACCTGGTGGAAAAATAAGAGTTATGCCTGCTGAATGTGATAATAAAAAAAGATGTTCTAAATTTACTGTTGAAAAAGTATTAGTTCAAGAAAAAGAAATAAAAAACGGTAAAACATGGCTTGGAGCAAATCCTATTAGAGCTAATTTAATATTATTCAATACTATACAAAAAAAATTATTTAAAAAATTAAAAGATGTTGCAATTACTGATCAAGAATATACAGTAGGTAATAGTAGATTAGATTTCAGAGGAAAAGATAAAAGTGGCAAAGAGGTTTTTATAGAGGTTAAGAATGTTGTTGTTGCAGATTATCACATTTCAACTGCTCCTAGAGATAGAAAGATATTTTACACAGATATAAAGAAGAGTAAATACAAGAGAATTGGAGTATTTCCTGACGGACAGGTTAAGCCTGGGAGTACAATAGTATCACCTAGAGCGTATAAACATTTATTTTCTTTAGAAAAAATTTCAAAAATGAAGAATAAAAGAGCAATATTAATATTTATATTACAAAGGTCTGATTGTACTGGTTTTTTACCTAATTATGTTAAAGATCCAACTTACTCTAATAAATTATATCAGTTAATTGAATCATCAGATGTTGAGGTTTATGTTTTATCATATAAATGGCGTAAGGATAATTTATATTTTAATAAAGAGTTACCAATATTACCGAAAAGTGATAATTATTATTATGGTAAATTAAAGAAAAAATAATAATTATTATATATGCCAAAAGAAAAGAAGCAATTAAAACTAACAGATTGTAAAGGTTGGGCAAAAGTAGAAAGTAAAAAAAATAATCAAAAACCATTTGTTTCATTATTAGACTTACCTTCATTTATACATTTAAATATAGATCAGGTTGAAAGATTAAAGAAACATATTTATGATAAATAATCATTATATTTAAAATTAGATATAATGAAATTGTCACACAATTTATAACATTTGAGAACTATAGATTTTTTAATTTTTTAGTTAGATACAAAGTAGCAACATTGAGGAAGCATCCCCAAGCAATATCAACATAGACAACATCCCATGAATAATCAGAGAATACTGCTTTATTGGTGAAATCAAATACACCGAATGATAATAATCCGAGTAATGTACCATAAAAGAGCGAATCGTTTGCAATATTATTATCTTTAATATTAGGTAACCCAAGATATCTTAATCCTAATACCATACAAATATATGCGAGGACAGCTGCTTTTAGGTTAACTTTCATTTTTTTTTTAGTCATTTTTTTTACAAGTTTGCCAAATAAATTACCCATATATTTACTAATCCAAATATAATCTAAAATTAAAACAATTATTAATATTTTTAAAAGATCTTTCATATATTAATTATTAGAAAAAATAATTAGTATATTTAGTTTATAATAGTTGTTAAGCTTTCATCATCGAGATTAATACTTTTTATACCTTCATCAGTTTGAATAAATACAGAATTATATTTTGTAATTTGCGCAAGTTTATTATCATATAGGACCCATTGATTATCTTTTAATTTAGAGATATGATTAACGGAAGAACCAACACGATCAGGAGAAATAATTCTTCCAAGTTTATGAGATGACAATAATCTAAACAAATTACAATTTTTTTGTAATATAACGTGTCTAGCACCATTATTAGTAGTTAATCGAACATTGTTACTGATATCAAAAAGTTTACGAACTTGACATATTTTACCATCGAAGAGTACAAATTCTCCTGGAGTAAGTTGATTAATATGATGTATTTCATTTCCAATTTTTTCTTTAGTAACTTCTTCACCAATAATAAATTCATTTTGATTTTGAGTAGGTATAGTATAACTTTGTGTAATTTGTTTTACAGAGACTTTAGTTTCTAGTTTACCTAATGTATTTAACATATCTTTAGAGTGATTATTCATATTATATAATAAATTATAAAAAAAAATAGTGAAACAAATTTTCTATAGCTGAATACCGATATATCTTTTAATAAGATGTTTATAATTTCTTTTTAGTAAAAAGAGGAATATAATAAAGAATACAATATATTTTATAGCATTAATATAATTATTTCTAGCTCTAATATAACTAAAATCGAATGATGATATTTTATTATTATTAAGAGCTTGTTCAATAATACATTTAGATGTAAAAGGAGCGAGAACACATCCGACTGCAGATCCTCCCATAATGCTGATTACATTATCATTTTCAGTGTAAAAAGGTAGCATATCAATTGAATACATTCTAGATCCGACTCGAATGCTTTTAATTTTTTTACAATTGTATTTTTTCCAGAATGGTTTATTTTTAACAATATTTTTTATATTATTTATTTCATCTATTTCATTATTATTATTACTTAATTCTTTTTCATATCTTTTAGATCCGACAATCATACCACCTTTAGCAATAAATTGGTTAGGATTATTAATATCTGTATGAATAAACCATCCATCTTCTAGTGAGAAACATTTTTTGGGTGTATCTGCTTCTATTATAACTTTGTAACCTCCAATATTTTCGCATAGATAGTTAAGATTATTATTAGATCCTCTACAATCAAATATTTTATCATATTTATTTTTAAGTTGAGAGATATCGTCATTATTAATTTTTTTGATAATAAGATTAAAAAGATTATTATTTTTCATAGTGTTAATCATTTCATTATGTATATATGGTATATCGATGAAATATTTTTTTTTGCACATTTGATAATTAAGATTATAAGACTTAACTATTTTAAAACTTTCAACAATTGCTTTTTTTTTAAATTTGAAGTAAAACTTATAATTAGCATAAGTAGTAATAGCCCATAAGAGTAGCCATCGATAATTGTAATTATTCATTTTAAAATATATATTTGTAAACCAATTATGCTTAGGCATTTTAATAGCAATCCCGCGTGAATAAATTGAGCTAACGGATTCGAGTTTATTAGTAATCATATCAACTTGATGTCCTTTAGATAATAATTCAAATGCAATATTAATACCAAATGCTCCAGCTCCGATAATACAATATTTCATATATAATATGTAATATTAAAATTTCCAATCTTTATCCACATCCATAGCCCATAAGAATTTATTTTTTAATTTTTCATTAAATGCAACATCAATTTCTAGGTTAGTTTTTTTAAGAAAAGAAACAATAATTCTAGGATCTATATAATTAATTTTAGAAGTTCCTAAAGATACATTTTTTAATTCGATTTTAGAATTTTTAAGAATTTTAATTTTTTTGATTCTGAGGTTAATAATACCGATTCTTTTATTTTTAGATCTGATACTTTTTTTACTAGCTTTTGTTGATAATTCTTTTAATTTTTTGATTTCTCTTTTAAGTTTATTTTTTCTTTTTTGTTGTAATTTAATTCTATCATCAAATTTTTTGAGTTGTTCATCAAAATTTTTACTAACTGCTTTTTGATGATTACATAACATAGCGACTTTTTTATTAGCGAAATTGATTTCATTTTTTAGAAGATTAATTTTATCATCTTTATCGTAATTTTGAAATTTTGCGAAAGATTTATTTAATTCTTTTTGAAAGATATTACTAGCGTTATAAGTTCTAAAGACTTTAGATGTTAATTTTTTCATAAAAGATTGTAGATATTTATTAATAGTATCAGGTGTAGCAAGATCAAATATTTGATCTTTATTATTTTTATTTTGTGTAAAATCTTTAAGATTATTATAGACTGCTTCTGGTACAATAATTTTGTTAACATATCTAACAGAATCTTTACCTAGAAAGTCAAGTTTAATTTTAAAATTATCAAGTAAAGTAATATGTTCAACACGTAAACTTGAAACTCCAACTGTATCAGCTGCATCTTTTCCTTTTTCATTTCCAACTCTTAATGCTAATTTATCGATAATATAGAGAGCAGTTGCTTTTTGTCTATCTTTAAGATCTTTAGAAACTAGAAGTTCTTCATTTGTTTTTTTTATGTTTTTAATTTTTTTTTTAAGTTTACGAGCCAATTCAAATTTATGTAGATCTGATGCAGATTTATAGGAAGAAGAATCAGCGAGCCAAACATATTTAGTTTTACCTTCAATTGAATCTTTCCAAGATGCTAGCCACCAATTATCACGATTATGTACTATTTCTTTCCAGTTTTGTCCTTCAGGTAATTTGGGGACAGGTGCATTTTTTGAAAGATTAAGTGTAACATCTTCTGGTTTTATTCTTTTTTTTATTTTACCAGATAAAGGATGACAACCTCTTCCTAAGAAAATACCAGGCGGTTCAATTCTAAAGTTACCAACAGGTTCTTGTTTTTGATCAACAGTAGCTAATTTATATTTTTCAACAAGTTTTTCGTTTTCTTCTTTAATTTTAAGTTTTTCTTCTTTAGATTTAGAAAGGCGTACTTCTCTTTCTTTTTCAAGATATTTTAGAATTAATGTAAAATCGCAATCATCTAAAGATTTGATAACAGTATCTTTTGGCAATAGTTTGTTCCAGTCATTCCAGAAATTTTTATTAAATACAGGATTTTTAACATATTCAGTTGTAGTATATTTAGCATATAGAGTTGCATATTCTTCAGGAATTGGATCTAAATATATTTTTTCTTTATTATATAGAATTGGAATATTGTGAGGAATATATTGAGGTGGAAAATATACACCTTGATGTATAAATTCTTTCCATTTTTTTTCATATTTACCTCCAATTTGTTTATTTCTAACTTCAATAATATTATAATTTACTTCCATTATAATATTATTAAGATTATTTTAGAGATTATATTTTTCTTTTACTTTTTTTTCTAATTTTAAGTATCTATTTTTTTTAAAGAAGTGGTTAGCTAATTTTATTGAAGCTAAATTATCGGAGGGATAATGAAATCCTGCATATATTCTTGAATCAGCATATTCTTTTGAATATTTCTTTAATTTATCTTTCATTTCTGGAAACTTAATAGATAAATATTTATACCAAAAAATAGCTTGAAATCCATGTCCTGATGGATAAGATGCAGACCATGCTGATTGTGAAATTAATGGAAATAGATCAACCTTATGATATAGAGCTGTTTGAAAAGGTCTTGGTCTATTTATTTCATGTTTAATATTATGTATTACATGACCTAATTCGTTATCCATAGCTAAAAATAAGTCAAAATTTATATTATAACCATGTTTTTTTAAAAAAGTATAAAAATTATATTCATTATTATCATAATAATTAATTTTTTTAATTTGTTTTTTAGTTAATGATTTATTTAATTTTTTAAGATATAATAATTCTTTTTTTACTGCATCAGAACGATGGTCTTGTGGCTTAGGAATAATATTAAGATACTTTTTCCAATTTAGTATAGGATTTTTTAATTTTATAAGATCATTATAATATTTTAGAGAAGGATTTCCATATTTTAATGATTTTGGTATTTTTTTGTTAAATTTAGTTTCATCGTATTTTGGTAATTTTAAAGGTTTAAGTGTCATATATAATAATGCGTGTAAAAAAAAATAAAAAATTATTAATAAAATTATATGTCAGAAGAAAATAATAAAACTCAAAAGCAAATAAATTTAGATGATTTAGAAGTATCTTCTCAAGATATTGCATTAAATTTAATGGCACAATTTTTAGAATTAGCACAAAAAAGAGGTGCTTTTACATTTCAGGAAGCATCAAAAATTTATGATTGCTTAAAGTTTTTTAAACCAACGAATGAAGATCAATTACAAAATAATAAATCAGAAGAATAAATAATTCATAATATAGATTATTTATTAAAAATTATACAGTGGGTTCTGCAATAGCTGGTTCAGCTACAGCTGGTTCAATAGCGGATGCAGTAGTTTGACCACCTGAATTTGTAGAAATATAAAAGTATGCTCCACCACCAATAGCTGCTACTAATAGTATAACCAATATAATTGGTAATATAGGCATTGGTTCGTCAAATCGCCTGTAATATGAATTACCAGCGGCTATTTGATGTCTTTTGTAAGTAGCGTAATTCTTTTTAACAAGTGGTAAATATCTAAGTTCTAGTTGTACATCATTTTTTAGTTTTGCAGCTTGATACAGAGCAAGATATTTAAGATATAATTTATAAAATTTAGGTCCTTCAACAGTACCACAAGATTTTGCGTAAGGTTTTCTAAGATCATCAGTTAGAGTAATTTCAGTTTGAATTGGTTTAGTTCTTTTTAATATATTTTTTGCTCTATTTTTATAAATTTTTGCTTTTCTTGGATTTTTTTCTTTAAATTTTTTAAATAATTTCATATTTTGTTTGTAAATTTTCATTAATTTATCATATTCTTGCTTTTTATCAAATATAACAAATCTTAATCTTCTTTCTGGTATACATGATTTATCTTCAGGTACACATTTTTTCTTAAATTTTTTATATTTTGCTAGAAATGCTTTATATTTTCTTTGGAATGCTAATGCTCTCTTTTTATAATTATTTCCTCTTCTTCTTACATTATTTGCATATCTTCTATATCTATTAGCATAATATCTATATCTATTTGCAATATTTCTATATCTATTTCCAATATGTTTAGCATAATTTGCTTTTCTTAGAAAATTATTAGCCTTCTTTTTAAATCTAGATGCAATTTTTGCAAATTTATTTTTTAAATTTTTATTTTTATCTATATTTTTTAATATATCATTCATTTTTTTGATAACTTTATTAATATTTTTTGAATTATCTTCTAAATTTTTATATGCTTTTACAATATCAGCTCTTTTTGTATTTTTATAAATTTGAATACTTTTGATTGTACCATTAAATTTTTCAGCATCTTTTGTATGATAACCACTACCGATAGTAATAAAACCATCTTTAAATTTTAAATTTAAGACTTCTTGTTTAATTACCTTATTATTCATTATTATAGTTGCTTTTTTAGTTACATTATTGTAATCAAATTCAATTAGGTAGTTTGTATTTTCTTTGAATACAGGTCCTAATATCCATCTTCTACATTGGAATCCTATGAAAATTTTATTTTTAAAAAATCCACCAAATAGTGCATCACAATGCTGTGTTCCTCCAATTAGAAAAATATCTTTATATTTATCACCTGAAGAAAAACTTGATGGAGTTTTAATTTCAGCCCTAATATAAATATTTGTAAATTGAGATGGTTTTATTTTAATAACTTTAGATGGTAATTTATAGGAAGCTGATTTAAGAGAAGATTCTGATTTAGTAATACTTGTGCATGATTTTTTTTCTTTATTTTTAAGAGGTTTAATATCTGGAGTAAACTTAATATGAAAATCTTTCGCATATTGCCAATACATTCTATGTCCCCTCCACCAATGGCTTGGTCGAATATGTAAATATATTTTATCTCCAGCAGAAACCATATTAGAAATATCTATCCAACCTGAGTAATTTCTATAACCACCTCTAGCCGATTTATAAACGATAGTATGATTTTTATTTTTTGTTCTATTATATAATCTAATAATACCAAAAGTATGATTACCCCAACCTTGGTCTTTTATTCTAATATTATAATATATTTTTATTTTCCCATTTTTCATATTACTAGGTATTGTTTTAGTTTCAGTGTTAACATGACCTCTCATATTTGAACTATTAATATTTTTAGGATTAAAGAAATTATTAATAGTAGTAGACGAAGTATTAAAATTAGCAACATTACGTCTTGCTTCATAGCATTTATAAGTTTTATTTTTAGAATTTTTATAAATAATTTCATAGAATTTTTTCCAAGGAAAGTCTTTTAATTTGTAAGTTTTTTGGAAAAGATAATTAAAACTTCCAATATCCCATGTACCACCTTTATTTTTAAATAATTTACTCCAATTTCTTCCTGAATATTTTGGTAATATTCTTGATAATTCTGATTTATCACTAATTGATAATGTATCTTTGTCATTTCTTGAATTTCTAAGACCAACATTATCTTGTTGTAACATAAGTTTTCTAAATTCATTCCATGCAGGTTTATCACTAGTAGGAACTGTTAAAGAAAATTTATTAGTAGCTAGTATAACAGCAGCTCTCATTGACATATGTCTATACCACGATTTTGGATATATTCTAATATATCTAGCAGTAATTGGAATATTAAATAGATTTGTAACTTTTGTATTACGATCCCAATTAGCATGAAATTTATAATTGAAATCTATATCTTTATAAGTTTTATTATCTAAACTGTATTTTGCGGTAAATGATGTAACCCATTGATTATTATTTTTTCTACCTTGTGTTACAACTCCTCCAACTGTTCTAGTTGCTTCTAAATCAATAGTAATATATTGATCAATTCTATTATATCTAGATGACCATGCTTGTACTGAATCAATTGTTGATTTAGAATGTGGTGTTATTTTTAGTTTTTCAGTAGTACGGCATACTGGTTTATTATAACTTCTATAACACCAAGATCTAGTTGATCTACAGTATTTATTTCTTTTATTTCTAGAATTTTTAATTTTAAATTTTTTAGCATTTTTATTAACATTATAAATAATTCTGTTATAATTTCTAGCTCTAGGATCAATATAGTAACTACAACCATAAGGTAAGTTTGCATAACTAACTTTATATTTATATTCATTTTGACTTTTGTATGCTCTATAGTATCTATCTGCATAAGATTTCATTCTATTTGCATATCTTCTGTACCTATTAGCATAATATCTATATCTTCTTCTGTATCTTCTGTATCTATTAGAAAGATACATATATCTTCGATAATATCTCATGTATCTGTTATAATAATATATGTAACGTCTATAATAGTTGTAATATCTACGTGCAAGTCTTTTATTCCCACCTGTTAATCTCTTAACATCTCTAACATTTAAACATTGTTTTTGTGTTAATTTTAATGAACAAGTTTTTGTTGTATCATTTAAAATTTTATGACTAATTGCTCTATCCCAAACAGATGAATAATTACGTTTAGCTTCAGGGGGATTATAAAATTTATAATCATAATCACTAACAATAACTGCAGCACGCATTGACATATGACGATACCAATGTGTTGGATAAATTCTAACATATCTAGCTTTCATGTTAGTTAAAAAGAAATTATTAATTTTTGTGTATCTATCATAATTACCTTTAAAATATCTATTATTATCAACCTTTGACCATTTTTTAAGATCTTTACTTATTAATACTCTGAAATATCTAACCCATTGATTGTAACTATGTCTACCTTGTGTTTGAACACCTATTACATTTCTTACTTTAGATAAATCAATTTGTAACCAATGACCTCTTCTATTGTGTCTAGATGACCACCCGCCTGTACCGATTTTATTATCAATAACTGATTGTCTATGAGCATTATTGAACCAATAACTGCTATATTTTCTATATTTTTCACTAGGATTTACTACTTCATAATAGAATTCAAAAGTTTTCTTATAATTATTAGTGGTAGATTGGAGATATGTTAATTTTTTTGCAATTATATTTTTATTAGGATTAAAATTAACAATATTATTGCTGTTGTTTGTAATTTTATTTAAATCAGTAATATATTTATTTGCAATTTCTCCAAATTTATTATAATTTAGTTTTAATTTATTAAAAGAATTGATTTGGTTATTAATATTATTTTGATAACGTTTTACAAGTCTTAAATTTTTTCTATAATTATTATTTTCACGTTTATATTTATTGTAATTAGCTCCATAAACTCTAAATCGTTGATTTGACATTCTTTGATACCTACTTCTAATATTCATGTATCTTCTTGAATAATTCATATACCTACGATAATATCTAATGGCATCTCTTTTATAATAATACATAAAACGTTTATAATAACCATTATATCTATTAGCATTCCATTTATTATTTGCTGCTAAAATACATTCTTTATTTCCACCTCCTAAACAGAATCTTTTATACCTAATGGAAGCTTTTTGATATCGCACTGAGTAATTTTTATATCTATTAGCGTAATATCGATATCTGTTAGCATAGTTTCTGTATCTGTATGCATATCTCCTTGTCCAATAGTTTCTACTTCTTCTTCTTCTATTATAAATACGCATATAACGTCTATAATATCCCATATACCTTCTGAAATAATTCATATATCTTCTAGCATAATTACGGTATCTTGGTGCTAGCACCAAACAATTTTTTGGATTATATGTAAAATTTTCTATTTTTAATGTTTCTAGTGCTTCATTTATTCCTAAAAAATCACTTCCATCAAATTTGTCATTCTTTTTGAAATCTTCTTCTATTTTATCAAGATTTTTTTTTATTTTTTCTAATTTTGGATCTTTTATTGACATTTTTTCAACTTTAATTGATGATTTTATTTTAGTACTTTTATCAACACTACTGTTACTTGAACTTTCACTAGAAGAATCACTAAATGATTCAGTATCACTACTATCACTAGATAAATCTTTAGTAAATTTTTCTGTAGTAGAATTAATATTAGTTGTAGAAGCTTTATCAGTATTAGTACTAGTATTAGTATTAGTATTAGTATTTTTAGTTGTATTAAAAGTTTCGGTTAATAATGAATTAGTGATTTTATTAGTTGTAGTGTCTGATAAATTATTATTATTAGTAGATAAATGTTCAGTAGATAATTTTTCAGTAGATAAATTTTTTATTGTAGAATAAATTGAATCTACATTATCATTTGTATTCATTATATATATTAATTAAGAAATTATATAATAATTTCTTTATTTATATTTTTATTCTTCTGCAATTGCTGGTGCTCCCATAGTTGCTTCTTCTACTTGTGTACTAATTGCATTTACAACATCAGCTGGTTTCATTGAAAAACAAAAGAAAGCTCCTGCACCAATAACTGCTAATAATACAATTATTACAAATATTAAAAACATGGAGCTTCCACCACTTGAACTACTAACGTGTGGTGGTGATTTTATTACTTGTTTCATATATTTCTTTAATGCATTTCCTGTTTTTCCAAGACTTTGACCTTTTGCTCTTGCATATTGATCTAATATTAAATCTGCTTTTTTCTTAAGAATTTCTGCAACTTCATCATCTTTTGCGATTTTAGCTTGTCTTAATTGTCTAATAACATTTGCGTATTTCTTTAAGAATCTTACAGATTCTGCTTCACCACATCTTTTAGTGTATGGCAATGCTTGTCTTTCTAATCTATCTGCTATTTTTCCATAGTATTTACTTGATCTTAAGCGAGCTCTTGAGTAATTCTTTTGGTTATTAATTACTCTATTTCCATGACGTCTCCACCAACCATTTCTTGGATTTCTCTTTTTGTATTCAGTATAGTATTTAGCATATTGTGCATGATAATCACTATAAGCTTTATAACGTCTTTCATTATATCTTTGTTTTTGTGCAGCTAAAGATTTTTTTCTTGCAATTTTACAAGTTTTATTTGTTTCAGGTATGCACTTTTTTGTTGCTTTCTTATATCTTTCAAGGCGTGTTTTATAATGAAGAAAATAAGAATCTGAATAATTTTTATATCTTCTTGCCATTCTTCTCCAATATGAACTACCACTTCTTCTATATCTATTGTAATATCTTAAATAATTTCTGTAATATCTGTAATAAAGCTTGTAATAATATTTTTCTACTTTTGCTTGTTTACATGCTTCATTACCACCACCTTCACAAGCAACTGCTAATATTTTATATAGATCTTGATACATTTTTCTATACATTGTCCAGATAGCGATTCTATTTAATCTACCTGGAAAAGTATTTTTCCACCAGTTATTAGTTTTTTTGTATTTATTGTAATGATATTTATATTTAGCCATCCAGTTTTTTGTATTTCTGATATATCTTGTATAGTTTCTAATGTAAATTAAATATCTATTTCTTGCTCTACACCAATTTACATCATATCCTTCAATCATTTTTAAATTTTTTCTGTATTCACTATCAACTTTTTTTATAAGTTTGTATGAATTTTCATCTAGTTTTTTACTTCCTTCAGAATAACTCATATCTTCACTTAAGCCTTCACTATCTGAACTATCTATATCTGATGACTCCATTCCTTCAGAACTAGATACAAGTGATTCGGCATCACTTGCCATTTTTTCTAATTCTGTTAAATTTTTTACAGAATCTAATTCTGTATTATCAAATAATTCAGTTTTATTTGCTTTACATTCAGAACAACTTGTCATACTGTAATCATCTGAACCCATTTATATTTATATATTATTACAGAAAATTTATAATATTTATTAAATATTTTTGTACTATTTAAATACTTATTATTTATATATAAAATTACTATGAAAGAAGATTCTAAAGATAAAATAATTAATAATCAAAAACAACAAATTAATAAATTAAAAAGAAAAATAGAAGAACTTGAAGAAGAAGTTGACGAAAATAATAAAAGACAACGCCTTGATTCGGATGATTTTGTTGAAGATGAAAATGTTAAAAAATTAAAAGTAACAATTGATAATATTATTTCTGAATATATTGAAATACTACATACTGAACGAAATAATATCAAACATATTGAAGATAATACTATTATTAATAATTATATTAATTATAGAGAGTCAATTAATACAATTTATTCTAAGCAAAAATATGATTCTTATCTTTTTCAATTAAATGAAAAAATTAATAAATATTATGATGCTGAAAAATGTTTTGATCCAACATATTGGGATAATTTTAAATATATTTTCACTGAATTTTATGATACCAAATGGTTTGGATTTTTATGTAAAAACTTCAAACTGTTTAATATACATTTTACAAGCTTACATAAATTATTTGCACCTGTTTTTAACAAATTTTTTACATTAGATCATGTTAGACAAATTCAAAATGTTGGTGAAAGTCCACTTAAATTATTTATATCATTAATTAAATCTGATGAGCAAATAGAAACAACTGATATTGTTCGTGATTTTAATACATATTATGAAATGATGAAAGTAGAAAATGAACTTGAAAACCCAATATCTATTATTAAAAAAATAAATTTTAAAAATGTTAATCAACTTGAATTAACAGAAGAATATAAAGAATTGTATAAAATTATTACAAAAACTGATAAACATACGAGATACTTTAAAAAAATATTAGGTAGTAGAGGAAGAAAATTCTTAAAATTTGTAAAAAGAAATTCAGATACAGAATTATGTGAAGAATTAAACTTCAAAGTTGAAACTATAGATGATTTATTAAAAATTGATACAAAAAAGAAATATAATTTTAATGTCGAAAAAATTGATTGTATAAGAGAATTATTGATTAAAGTAAAAGGTTTTATTGGTTTAGAAAAAATAAAAAAAGATTTAGTACATAATATAAAATATGTTCTACTTAATTTAAATAATTCAGATCATATGTATCATATGGTTATATGTGGTCCACCTGGAGTAGGTAAAAGTACTATTGGTGAAGTATTAGGAGAAATTTATTGTAAACTTGGATTAATTAATAGTGACAAAGGATATAAATTTGTAAAAGCTAGTCGTACAGATTTAATTGGAGAGTATTTAGGTCAGACTGATAAAAAAACACAAAAAACTATAGATAAAGCGTTAGGTGGTGTATTATTTATTGATGAAGCATATTCTATTGGTTCTACAAGTACAAAAGATATTTATGCTAAAGAATGTCTTGACACATTAAATAGAAATCTTACAGAAAAAATGGGAGAATTTATATGTATTATTGCTGGATATAAGGACGAATTAGAAAATACATTTTTTAGAATTAATCCAGGACTTAAAAGTCGATTTAATACAAATTTTACTATAGATAAATATTCAAGTAAACAGTTGTCTGAAATATTTCAATACATGGTTAATAAAGGAAGATGGAAAGTTTCTAATAAAATTTTAAAAAAATTAGAAACAAAAATTGAAGAAAATCGTGATCAAATTCAATATGAAGGTAGAGATATGGAAAATTTATTTTTATTTTGTAAGAAAGAATATTCTAATAGAATTTTTGGTTCTTTAGAAAAAACAAAAAAAAATATTTCATGGCAAGATATTAATAATTCTTGGGAAAAATTATATAATAAAAAAAATGATAAAGAAGACTTATACAAAAATATGTTTATTTAGATTATAAAAAAATTAGTAAATGATACTTACGATTAGATTTGTAAAATGAAAGTTTTTTAAAACTATCATCTTGCTTATAATACTTAATAAAATTTGTAATATATTTATTAAATTTTCTTGAATCTTTTTCAATATACTCTATTTTTTTTTCTTCTTGTTTTTTTTGTTTTTCTTGTTTTGTTTTAATAACAGAAATTTCTTTTACATTACTTTGATTCCACTTATAATCTATTCCATTTTTTTCTCTTGGATATCTAGTATCTAATATATCTGTAATGTAATAATTATTACATAATATTTCGAATAATTTTGTTTCAATATCTTTTAAATCTATACATGCAACATCTTTTAAATTCCAATAGTCCGGTCCAACTTTAATAGTAAATTTTTTATCAAAATTTTTTTCATTATAAATAATTGGTTTTGCATTATATTCTGTAATTAATACTTTAACTAATTCATTTATTTTTTTATCATTTGGACTTTTAATATCTTTATAATCTCTCTCAAAATTATCGTAACTACTTTTATCAAATCTATTTTTTAAAAGATTTTCTTCATCATCATCTTCACTATCAGATTCACTATCATTAGTATTTAACATAGAAAATTGATTTTTAGTACCACCAATAATATCATCTTTATTTATATCAGATATAGTAATATCATCTTTATTTATATCAGATATAGTAATATCATCCATTTGTAATATATAATAATTATATATTATAAATTAAAGTATTTTAAACGTCATTCCATTATAAGTTGTTTCTAATGATTCTTTTGTTTTGGATAAATAGTCTTCTGCATATTTATGTAGAGATACTAATTCCTCTTTGCATTTTTTATATTCAAGTTTTGCTTTTAAACTTAAATATGTTGTAGAAGCAATTTTATTATCTAATACTAATAATTCATTTACTTTTTTGATAATTGAATCATAATTATCAAAGAAGTGTTTTATAACAACATATTCAAATTCAGGTGGATATAATTTATCTTTAATCATTTTAATAATTGAATAATTAATAGTATGAAATTGTACATAATTATTATACCCGACCATTTTTGGTTCTGCTACTTTACAGTTTTCATATCCTGGTTCATTTCTCAGTGGGTGTTCTCCTAATAAAGATTGAATTGATAATATAACAGATGATAATCGTTGTACAATTGACCAACTTGGTCCACTCCACGTACCTAATATAGATAGACAGACTTTACCAGTTGCATATAAATTTGGATTAAATCTAATTTTTCCATCTGATGTTAAAAAGTTTGCTTTAGGTGGATTAAATGGATAATCGCTTGGGAATTTAAGATCAATGAAGAAATTACCATTATGATATGGTGTTCCTTCTGGTCCAAATATTAATACTTTAACTAAATGAGCATTATCATTACAAATACTAACAAAAGTTAGATCAGGTTTTGTTTCAATATAATGCTTAAAATCACATAATAATCTTTTAATGCTTCTAGTTATTTTTTTTGGATTTTTTTTACTATTTTCAGTAAGTGAGGACATTAGTATTTAAATATTTTAATAAATATTATATTTTTCAATTTTAATCAAAAAGTAGAATACTTGATAATAATTATAAATAAATATATATAATAGATATATATGAGTACAAATTTTACAGGTAAATGTTTAATATACAAAGGTAAGGCAAATTCAGTTGCTCTAGATAGTTTTACACTAGGACAAGGAAATTGGTTAATTAAACCT
>Ga0163109_10001605_pt1 | contig 17868 bp, 26 predicted proteins | sample CRUFie1St13metaG_FD_108704 | JGI IMG/M metagenome (GOLD analysis project Ga0163109, IMG submission 108704) | Marine microbial communities from the Costa Rica Dome - CRUD Field 142mm St13 metaG | ecosystem: Environmental > Aquatic > Marine > Oceanic > Photic zone | place: Costa Rica: the Eastern... | reverse complement strand
TAATTGATATGGAAGAGAGATTCGCTAAGATGGAGGACAGTTGATAAAGTGGCACAAGGACGGTTGATTCCGTCCTTTTTTATGTCATAATAATAGTATAGCAATCAAGGAACACATGAAAAGACAATTCACAAAGACTCAAATTCTCGATCAGTTCAAATACAATTTGAAGGTTGAGATTCTTGCAGGCAGAATTTCAAAGACAGATAAACCTGCTATTGCAATGTCTTGGAATGTGTTCACTGATGGGTTACATCGTGATGGTTATATTACTGACTGGCAAGTCAACAATTGGACCAACCCATTTTACGCTTAATCATGCAACTTACAGAAACTTTATTCAACAAAATTATGTCCTGCAATTCAAACACCGAAATTATGGAATATCTCTTTGAGCAAGTCTTAGAAGAGTTTCCTGACATTACTGAAGATCAAGCAGCAAGTCTAGCATCTGCAAGATTTTGGGAGTTAGCACAATGAAAAGATTCATTCAGTCAATACAATTTGATTTTACAAATCATTTTGGCAATCCATATACAAATACATCTAAAGATCAGCAAGAAGAGATTATTGCCGATGCTAAAAATGTATTGTGGGATGCATCAACCGTAAACCAGTTAAAAGAACAATTAGAAATTACATATGGTTATAAAGTAATTCAAGTTATATCAGATTTTTATCTTCCAGTTGAGTATGTGTGACAGTTATCAAACTGTCCACTAATCTCCCCACGGTCCCCAAAATCGTGTATATTAAAAGAGTCAAACAAAGGAGCATCAATGCAACTCACTAATTCCGCCGTCATCGTTGACTATTTTCCTGAAGCATTCATTGCTGAATCATGTGAAAAGAAGGGGATGAAAGTTGTAGTAAAACGTTTTTCAAAACGTGTTACTTTCCGTGCTAATGGTATGAAGTCTTATAGTGTAATTACTTTTACAGATTTCAAACATGAAATTGCATCAAGAATTGCAAAGGGTGCTGAGGTTACTGCATTCAATACTGATAAAATGCCATCTAGTGAGTATATGCCAATGGCGTGTGTAGGTTGAGAAACTGTCACACTAGGACCCTATTCTAGGGTCCTACCCATTATAATAGTAGTATACAAACAAAGAAACAAATGCCAAACATTTCACTCTCAGAATTCCAAGACATCAAAACAAAAAGAGATCAAGATGTTAAAGACGTTGCATTTTATGCTCAGGAATTGTGCCATCGTTTAGTATGTCAAATGACTGACTATAAAGTGAACATGCTAACAAAGAATTCAATTAGATTCTCTCAGGGTGATAGTGTACTGGGCAAACGTGATGACCTAAGTGATTATGCTAAGGAGCAATTAAAAGAGATCGAAGTCAACGGAATTGAAGATAAGTTCACACTTAAGAATGGACGTAAGTATATCAAACTTATTCATTCTGATCGTGGTGGACATGGTTCAGTTCACGCATTTATCGACAAAGTAACTGGTGACGTGTATAAACCAGCATCATGGAATAAACCAGCGACTCACGTCCGTTATAATCTTTTGAATGAAGATTCACGCCGTGAATGTTTCGCTCGTGCAGATTGGGCGGGTGGTTATCTCTATATGAGATAATTACCTCAATCATTTTTGTAAACTTCGCTTTAATCAAATGCAAATTATTGAAACTGATCACCACATTATCGAATTTGAAACTAAAAGGGATAAGAAGATCATGATGCAAGAATGTGAAAAATTAGGTGTCAATTTGGATTATTATTTGTTTGAGTTTGATTGTACTGAAGAAGTTGAAGAATGGGATCCACAAAGTGACACTTACTAAAGTGTCCACTATTGGTTGTAATTGTCCATAATATCCCTTATTATAATAATAGTTAAGCAATCAACCATTATGGACAAAACTCAAACAATCATGAACAGAATCGTTCAGGTAGACAACTTTCAAAATATGGCATGTTGTTGTGCTAATTGGCAAGAATTTGTTGAAGAGTTAGCAGAATGGGGTGTAGATGGATGCGCTAAAATTGACTTTGATGATGCTGATTTAGATGTTGCTAAATTAGATGCATTCATCAAAGCAGAAAATGGTTATGTAAGGGAGGTTGCATAATCATGAATGATCAAAAATTTCAAGCAGCATATTCTAACATGCTTCGCAGTTACTCATTCGGCAGACATTTTTGGTTAGATGAAGAAAACCGTTTTTGTAGTTGTCCAACATTTGAGAATGGAAATCCTGATCTAGATCATATTGATTATGTTTCAGATTGGACCGATTTAGATGATGTTAATCTTGATCAATTATTTTTTATTCATGCTCACCTAATCAGAAACTATGATCAAGCATAATCACAATGTCCCGCTAATTGCAACTACTCTTGTGACAGTGGTATTAGTGGCACATACTTACATCAATTCTACATTATTACCCATTATAATAAGTACATAACACACAAAACATTATGAGCAATTACGAAGCACTTTTAACTCTCATCGGTGACATTAACAATTCATTTTCTCATATTGAAGATGAGAATGCCGCCGCTATATGTGACGGTGATATGAAACTTTTAGATAAAGCAGTTAAGAGATTCAAAACAACTGTATGGTCGAACCAGTTGGATTAGTGGCACATACTAACACATATCCACACTATTATCCTTTATAATAAGTACATAACACACAAACAACATGATCAACAACTTACACGATTTCATTCTTTACATCTGGGACTTCTATGGTTCTGATGGTTTATATCCTATAGAGGGATTACAGAAACAACACATTTTTGATGCTTTTGAAATATACAAAGAAAGACTTCAAAAAGGTGATTTAGAATATGCCCATTATTCATGGGGTTATGGTGATAGTTTGGACCGTGAAAGAATGAGAGAAATCATACTAGAATTCAACCTAAACAAAATGGAGGTAGTCTAAAATGAAAGCGAAAAAAGGGTTTAACATAGAACTAACAACTGGTCAATTTGATCATCTTTGTGAGTTAGTAATGGATGCATATAATAGAGGATACGATCAAAAAACAATGGTAGATACGCAAACGTTTGATAATATGAGCGATGCAATTTGTAACGCAAAGGAGACTTATCTCTCATGATTAAAATAGAACTAACTAGGGCACAATTTGATGAACTTTACACGGCGGTGAAAGTGTATCCTGATCTAAAAGTTATTATGGATAAGTACGCTAAAAAGTATAAACCAGTAAAACTAAATCAACCTGACTGGGATGACACTTGACAAACTGGCACAAGACCCCTTGATTTTTCCCGATTTTTATGCCATACTATTAGTATGAATCAAACTTACGAAATCACCTGTCCCGCCACTGGCGAAACTGAATTTACAACAGACTTAGATCGCGCTATGGATCTTTGTTATTCAATGTCCGAAGATCAAACTCAGTACGCATGTATTAGAGACACATTCGGCAATGTCATCGGTGAATATGGTGACATCATGGACGCCGTGGATCGCGGTCTAGTGTGACAGTCAACAAAGTGGCACACGCGGGGTCGCATCCGCGTCGTGGTCCACTATAATAAGTACATAACAAACAAACAACCCAAACAACATGAGAAAGATCGAACAGCAAATGAACAACGCAATCCGCAACGGTATCGCGTGGAGCAACTCCAACACCTGCACAACTTTCGATCCTACTAACAATATGGCATGTGAGGTTTATCTTCACGGTAACCATATTGCAACTGTTTCAGATGAAACAATCACACTTTTCGATGGTGGTTGGCAGTCTAATACAACTAAGTCACGCTTAAATGCAATCATCAATGAATTCACCGATGGCACTAAAAACGGTGTATTTCAAAAAAACTGGACTTGGTATGTAACTGACAACGGTGAAACCAAAGAATTCACAAACGGTATGACTTTGGCAATCGCCTAAAGTCTACCGACTTTTTTTTATAAATCATGAAAAAACTCCTCAACATGAAATTTATCCTTTTGGTCATCATCGGGGCACTTCTTTGGAATAACAACGACGCCCGCCATTTTACCGCTGATTTACTAGACGATACCGCTAGAATCGTCCGCCCTGATTACAAACAGTTCACTGGGGTTAATTACTAATGAGAGTTGCATTACTTGCTATCGTCCTATTATTTGGAATCAAACTAGGCACTAACGTCATATCTTCATTCCAGGAACATATGGAGACAAAAAACTCTTATATGTGTAAAATAGATGTAAGTTACTGTAAAGAGTAATGCATCACGTTTTATATGAATGGTCCGAACTAGTGGAAATTGACAAACATGTTGAACATCTAGAAAATGCCATCTTGAGCATTAATCAACTGGTCCGATCATTACATAAAACAGATAATAAACATCTATATGATAGTTCCCTTATTATCATCCGTAATGAACTACAAAAACAACTAGATGACATTCTCGCCCAGTTCCCTAACTATCAAGAACTCAGAGACAAAAAACTATGAAACAATCAGACTTCATATTAGGGCAATATATCTCTATAGATGGTGTTGATGGTTTTATCACTTTTATCTCTGAGGATTACATCACCTATTGCATTAAGGAAATTGTCTACAATGACCAACAACGAACACACGCCCGAAGACAAAATAATCAGGTCAACGTTCTCATCTTCCGAAAATACTGGGGTGACATTCAACCAACAGATAAATTACATCAGGATTACATCGGGTGAGATTATTTCTATTCTGTGGAATTCTTTTAGAGATCACCTTATAAGAGAGAGAAAAAACCAAAGAGATCCACCTATTTGATAGTTTTCCACAAAATGCGGAAAATTGTGGAAATGTGGAAAAAAACCTATTAGTGTGTTTTATCTCTCTAAATGTGTCCGCCTGTTGTACCCTTAGCACGTCCCCTATGGATTGTCAACCCCTGTGAGAATATGCAGATAAATGTCAGATAGGCACTTGACTTAATTCTCAGAATCTGGTACAATTAACCTTGTAGAGGTTCAGAAACAATCTTAGTATCTTTGAGACTTATGACTTACTTTGTTTACGACACTAACAACAATCTCCGAGGATCTTTCAGATCAATCTATGACCTCGAAGTTTATGTTGACGGTGTACGGAACTCAAGGGGAGACAGTTTCCCAAATACTCCGAGAATGTCACCCTTTGATTATCTTAAAAGTATCGGATGGATATGGGAGGTTAAAGACAATGTAGCAGCGTAGTTGACACACAGAGAAAAGTCGAGTATACTGGGGACAGTTAATAAGGTTCCTATGTGTAACTAACTAGCCCCTCTGATAAAATGTTAAGAATGGCAGTATTTTATGCCCCCTAAATGTTAAAATCGGCCACTACCCTAACCTACAAAGGTTCCCCAGAGCGATCAATATATTATTCCCTAAATCATTTACATCAGAATTAAAAAAATTTCTCAGGTAAAAAATGGACTCTAAGACTCGCGAAGAAAGACAAGATACTCGTGTATGGGCAATTGAGCAACTTATCAGGAAGGATGAGCAACTTGACCCAAGAATGTATGAATGTGCAGACTATTATGCATCTTCGTATGCATCTCAAGTTGTAGAAGATCTATATACACTATGGGTGGAGTGGAAAACGAAGAATCCCACAACTAACCCACAGATAAGAAATCGCCTATAGCAGCATGTCCCATAGATTCACTACACAACTAGAGGAAGACGACTACGGAGATCTTATCCTAACGATTCCTTATGATGTATGTGAAACGATGGGATGGGATATTGGTACTAATCTAGACTATGAAATGACCGAGGATGGACTCGGATTTATACTAAGGAAAACCCCCGATGAGTGAAGAAACAGAAGTACAGGAAGAACAACAACTAGGAGAAGCACTGCTTGCCATCAATGAGTGTCTGGTAGCGGTCCACAAGCGCCTAGAAGCGTTAGAAACGTATGTACAGGAACTACCTACCCCAGAGAAGACTTATTACAAACCAGAGGGGTATCCAGAGTACCTGAACTTACCTAGCAATTTCAAAGAAATCTACCGTAAAATCAAAATCATAGAAGATGGGATGCAAAACTAGGGGATACAACCTAAACGAATGTAGCGGTGGTGCCAACCCAGAACATTGCAATCATTATACACCAACCTCAGGGGGCGTAACCTTTGAGGTACAGGAGTATCCTGAGAATATTATCCGATCAGGTAACTACGAGATTCCTGGTAGGGAGACTGATAGGGTCATGTACCCTTTTGTAGAAGCAGATATATTACCAGCATCGAGCGGATCCACAGGGTCAGGTACAGGAAATCCATCAGTACATTGTGGAAAACAATCTAGAGTTAGTCCTTGTCAAGATACAGCAAGTGATGATTCCGTCAATCAGATCTTCTTAGATTACTATCCAAAGGATCTATCATTTGATCTACAGTTCTCTGATACATGGATATCGTACCTATACGATACATCTAATAACTCAGGTATCATTGGATCACCTTGCTTTCATATTGAAACTGAGGAACGTGATGGTGGGGACGGCGGCAGTCGTGAGATCTGTCATCCCTGTACTAATTTCACGTCAACACCTGAGGAGACATTACTCAGTTATACGGCATCAGAGACTCTTACAAACGATCCTGACTGTCCTCACCCCACATTGTTTGGTATTGGTACTAGGTCAGACAAGTTAGTATTCTCCTATGACGCCTTTTCCACAGTTCTCCCTAATGGTGTATTAGACTGGGAGTTCTCATATGATGGTGTTACATACACTGATGTATGGGATGAGGTTAATCAACAGGGTATTGCATATGAATCTACACAGAACCCTTGGCAATCTGGAGATGAAAGTTTTGATGACTTTGAGATATATGACTTCAGCGACGGATCCACAAGGACTAACTTTATCATTAAGGTAAGACTAGCGCCAATATATGATGATAGCGGCGCGACCACAGTATTCACAGGTACTAGGTGGACTGTAACAGAACTATTGAACAACGGAACGGGTTATCAGGTGGGCGATGTGTTCACTATGTCGTATACCCACACACATCCTGATAATAGTCAGACTACTCTTACCATGAATATCAGGGTAAAAACAGTTGGTCAGATCACTAATACTACTAATCAAACTGGTTTTGACGTATTAAGAGTAGGTGACACGCTAAATGGACATCTTATCACCCGCGCCTTCCACACAGAAGTGGGAGAGTTCCCATATCATGTTGTATATCTTGATGGAAACGGGTTAGATTTTACTAAAGAAACACAATATACATCAGACCGTGCCCACGTCGTCACTGCAAAAGCGGGTTATGGTATCAAAGATCGTGCATGTTTGATTGGTCTATACGAATTCCTAGACAAATCCTTACAATTTAGTACGGCAGACATTAATAGAAACGCTCCAGACATCTTCAATAGCATTGAACAACCCTCTGCAAAGGTCACTATTACTAATGGTGCAGTAACTGATATGTCTTTTAACGGCAATATCATATCTTATGACCTAAACAACCTAGAAAATAACCTTAAAAACTCTTATAGTAACGCTTCAAACGTTTCTTTATCAGGAGGAAATGGTTCTGGTGCTGTTGTAAACATTGAAACAGGTGATGATGGACGTATCAACGCTCTTGAAGTCGTCAATAGTGGGCAAAATTATCAAACTGGCGACGTACTTACCATACCAGGCGCTACAAAACCCTCTGGATCCCCTATAAATGCCACTGTAAGGGTTACTGACGTATCTACAACAGGTTCTGGATTCGCTAATCTAAAGGTAGCACCTATTTTAGAGATCTCTGGATCACCTGCATCGGAAGATGGAGACACTTCAAAGGACGCATCAGTGGAAGGAACGTTCGCAAATGGGTCATTAGCAAGTGTAAAGATCACAAAAGGCGGAGAAGGGTACACTCAAGACGATCCACCGAACATTTTTGTGCGGAATGTCTTTGAAACTACCAAAGAAATATTTGAAAACGCGGGACAGAGGGATGATTTAGTTCCAGAATTCCAAAATATGCTCAAAAGTGTGCCTACTGGTCCTGAAAAAACGGATTATGAGGTAACAGTGAGTGATACAGACCTTCAAGCTATCGCGGATGCATACGCTGAAGTACCAAAATCTACAGAATTAAGTAGTATTGAACCAAAACTTGAGGTAAAACTAGATCCAGATCAAAAAAGGATCAACCAATTACCGCAACAGAAGTACAATAAAGACGCAACTGAACCGCTAAAAGACATTATGGTGGTGGATTATGATGTTTCGTACCTCGATGGTACGGATGTACCTAATGATGTGAAAGATGTTATCCGTGAAGAGAAACCTGCATCGGCAAAACGCATCCGTCAAAACATTGATGACATCACTCAACCCCGTATTCCTGAGTTTAAAACTAATAATGAGACTAAAATTGAGACTTGTGCTGGTAGTTTTACGCAATTGCCAACTGCTTCTCAGTTTACTAAATACATTATGCGTCAATATCGCGCTGATCCTGCAAAAGAGACCACTATTAATGTCACATTGAAGTGTATTCCGCAGGATATTGGGTGTACACACTTTGTTTGTAACGCTCCTACGCTTTCTCCTGGTTACAGTGAGCAAGTTGATGAGGGAAATGTCGATGAAGAAGGTAATCCAGTCACTACAACCTACACATATTCTTACACCATGTCACCATTATTGGGTCCTGGCGCTAAGGTATGGGAGGCATCAGGGACAATGAAGATTTATCATGACTTGACGAGAGCGGCAAGAACTGTTACACTAGCGACTGATGCATACGGCAATCCATTCTCTGATTAACAAATGGCAGGTTTAATGTGTGGACTGTACATGGGCACTTGCAGTGGTCATGGTACAGGTACAGGTGCTTCGCATCATCCAGGTTTGGGTGGTGGTACTCTCCCTAATTGTCCTCATCCGTCTTTGAGTCCTACAATTACTGCAGTTCCGCTACCCGCCACTAACGCTGTTGCTATTTGGCCACCACTTTCACAACTTCCTCAAGGTGTGCCTGGTGCTAAAGTAGCAAGAGTGTTTGTAAATAAGATCGTACCTATTGTTGATCAAGATATACTGACTCCGCATCCTACTCCAACGCAGTTCACTACGACCTCTGTTGGTTATAAATGCTTGACTGTCCGCAATACACCCGCTTGGTGGTGTACTCAAGGTACAGCGGGCGGTAGAGAAGCAGCAGCGGGACACTCAAGGAAGGCAATGGCAACCAGCAAAACAGTTTTCATCGGTGGAAGACGTGCTGTTCGCTTTGGTGACCCACTCGGAGACGGTACAACGGCATTTCCATGCCTCTCAACGGTTACAGGATCAAGTAAAAATGTTTTTATTGGAGGTTAATCCTTGGCAAAAATGAAAAAGTCGCTCGTAGGCGGCAATATGATTGAATCCACCCCTAAAAAGACTAGACAGGGGACTGGACAGCACACAAAATACTCGGCAACGTCCAGAAATGGAGCAAAAAAGCGTTATCGGGGTCAAGGTCGATAAATAAAAAGGGATAGGAACCCCTCAAAAAGTTCTTTACACTATTTTGGAGGACTTATGGGTAGAAATCATGTTCCAGATCACGTTCCCGAGATGATGAAACACGATTTTGGTACAACTGTACTAATTACAGATCCAAAATCTGATCGTTATCTGCAACGTAGTCAAAAAATCGACAACAATCAATGGTCTGAGAGTCACAAAAAATGGCGTTAAAGAAAATCGGAGGTCAAAATTTTACCAAATCAAGGAGTTTCTCTGATTTGGCGATTAACTTCGCTCGTAATCCTTTTACCGATGATGTTTCTTCTGTCAAAAACGATAATTCTATCAAACAGGCAGTAAAAAACCTAATTTTAACTCAACCAGGCGAAAAACCTTTTCAACCTCTTGTCGGATCTAGAGTAAACGCTCTGCTGTTTGAACCTCTAGATCCTTTTACAGCAGATGCACTGAAGGAAGAGGTAATAAATACCATTAGTCAAAATGAACCCAGAATCGAACTCGAAAATGTTTTTGTGACACCAATTTATGAAGGTAATAAATTAAATATTACGATTGAATATAAAGTAGTCGGGTTACCCATTGTCGAAACAATCAATTTCGTCTTACAGAGACCTGAGTAATGCAACCTAATAACTTAACAGCATTAGATTTTGAGGATATTAAATCCTCGATCAAATCATACCTAAGAACTCGTACAGAATTCACGGATTATGACTTTGATGGATCTTCACTGTCGTATCTTATTGATACATTAGCATATAATTCATATTATACTGCATTCAACGCAAATATGTCGTTGAACGAGACTTTCTTGCCGTCTGCTACGGTTAGAGATAATGTTGTTAATATTGCAAAACTTTTAAACTACGTTCCTAGGTCAATTTCAACATCTAAGGCATGTTTGAAACTGGAAGTACAGACAAATCAAACTGGTGGGTCATATCCTACCTCTGTAACCCTTAAGAAGGGTCCTGTCGCCACTGGTGGTGCTTACATTTGGAATATTCTTAATGATGTTACTACTACAGTCAACGCATCTACTGGTGTTGCTACTTTCGACAGTTTGATAATCTATGAAGGATCGATTGTCAACTTTGCATACGTCGTAAATACGTTTGCATCTCAAAATTATAAGGTTCCTTCTGAAGATGCCGATATTTCAACCCTTTCGGTAAGAGTAAGACCTAACGAATCTTCTACAGAGTTTGATCTTTACAATAGAGTCGATACTGTTACCAACTTAACTCCTACAACTCGTGCATACTTCTTATCAGAAGGTGAGGACATGAGATATGAAGTTAGATTTGGTGATGACAGTGTTGGTCGTGCTCTGAAAGATGGTGAGGTCGTAGAATTTGAATATGTAGTTACTTCTGGTAAAGAAGCAAATGAAGTTAGTAGATTTAACTTCGTTGGAAGAATGATTGATACTAATGATATCACATATCAACCAAATACCATCACTGTTACAGTAAAAGAGAAATCACAACAGGGTGCAGCAGCAGAAACAGTCGAGTCGATCAAGTATAACGCTCCTCGATACTATTCTGCACAATACAGAGCAGTTACTGCTCAAGACTATGCAATTATCACAAGAAATATCTATCCTAACGCTGATTCCGTAGTTGCATATGGTGGAGACGCTTTAAATCCACCTGTATACGGAAAAGTCTACGTTGTTATCAAAACTAAGACAGGATCTCTTCTTAACGATGCTACAAAGAAAGAAATCCAGCAAGATTTGAGAAAATATGCGATGGCATCTATTGATCCCGTAATTACGGATCCTGATGACATTTATATCTACCTGAAACTGTTTGCATTGTACGATACAGGTTGCGGATCTAATCCTTCTGAGATTGAGACTGATATCAATAACGGTATTACTGATTGGGCAAGACAAACTCAAATTAATAATTTTAACTCCACATTTAGATCAACTGATTTCGAGAAAGCAGTAACACTTTCTAATAAGTGCGTTACTGATGTATCTCTGCAGACAACTATTTTAAAATATATCAAACCGTCAACCAATCAGACTAACACTTATTGTATCTCTACTGGATCTGGTCTTTATAACTCTGCTCCTAGTCAAGATGGTAGTGATGATGGCAGCGGCAACGGAAGTCAGACTTGTAAGAAAGAACCTGTAATTCTTTCTGGTACTTTTAGAACTGCTGAACGTCCTGGTATTGATCAACAGTTTGAGGATGATGGATTCGGTAATTTAAGAACTTTCTATAATACTGGTACAAGAAAGATCTATACAAATGACACTGCAGGTACAGTAAACTACGATACAGGTGAAATTTGTTTCGGTCCTTCTAATGTTATTGGTGCTGGTACAAATATTGCTCCTAATACAGCAGTATCAATCACTGATTCAATCACTGGAATTGGAACTATTGTAGATCCTACACAATTACCTACGAATATTCAAATTCCTGTTGTGTTTGTTCCTGCAAACAATAGTACAATTCCTGCAACTACACCTGGCACAATTATCAATATTGTTACTCCTTCGATTACAGTTGCACCAGTTGGCACAGTAACGCCTCCTACAATCCCTCTAAATAGTTTGACGCCAACGGTCTTCAATCAAACACCAACTACGATTGACATTCCTGCGATCGATAACTCAGGTTCTATCAGCGGCAATAGTTGCTTCTAAATTAAGAGATGAATATTAATAAGGTTTCTCAGTCTATAGCGAAGCAGACTCCAGAATTTATTGGGTCTGAATACCCGCTATTTAATAAGTTCATCGAGTATTATTATAGGTCTCAAGAGAAGACAGGTCTTGGGCAGAATATTCTCAATAATTTTCTGCAATACCTTGACATTGATAAACTCGACATCGGCATCTTAGACGGTGCTACTAAAATTGTTGAGCCTATCACTGCAAATAGTGAAAGTATTGTTGTTGAATCTGTTGACCAATTTCTTGATAGTAATGGTTCTATCTTAATTGGTGGCGAAGTTATTTACTATGAGAGTACCACATCATCTCCTAATATTGCTCTCAGTCCTGGTATTTCCTATGATCAGGTAAAACTTAAGTGGACTACCCTTGCTCAGATCATTAATGATTTTGATGGTAGTCAAAGAACATTCCCTCTGACATCTCAGGCAAATCCTGTTGCACCTCCTACAGCTCAACATTTGATTGTTAGTGTATATGGAGAAGTATTGATTCCTGGCACGGATTATACTGTAGATGGCACAAATATTGTATTTACTACTGCACCAAGAACAAGAATCGCGTCTGACGATAATTCTGCAACTTACATCACGTTTTTAAGTGGTTTTATTGAAAACCCTATCAACGCTGTTGACAATCTTTCAAACGCTTTTGGTGAGGGTAAAACTGAGTTCAAGATGACTCGTAACGGGATTGCATATTTCCCGATTGTTGATGAATATGTTATTGCTGTATATGATAATAAACTTTTAGAACCTAAGGTAGATTTCTTCCTTGATGGTGATAATTTTATCTTTGCTGAGGCACCTCTAAACGGAAGATTCTTATCCATCTATTCTGTTGAAGCACCGATTCCTTCTTTTGGATCTGGCGCACTTGGATATGCTCGTGTTAATGATGCTGGTGAGTTAACATCTATTTCTATCAACGAAACTGGTTCGGGATACAGATATCAATACCCTCCTAAAGTTTCTATTAATGCTGCTCCTAATGATTCAGGAATAGGTGCTTCTGCAACTGCTCTTGTAAATGGTGTTAAGAACTTCTCCTTGCTTGAGGGTGGTAGAGGTTATAGTGATACAAACCCGCCAACAGTTATTATTGAACTTCCTACTGTAAGTGGATCTAAACTTGCTGAATTGAAAGCAACAGTAACGAATGGTTCTATCACTGCACTAGAAATCGTCAATTCTGGTAGTGGATATACATTTACACCTAGAGTTACTTTTAGACAACCTGGTGGCGCTAAACTAGCACCTCCTACGCTTTCTAATGGTTCTATCAGTGGTGGTCTTACAATCACTGATGGTGGACAAGGATATTCAACTCCTCCAGTAATTTACGTTGATGAACCAACTGGACTTAACCCTATTAAAGCAAGTTTCCAAGCAGTATTGACTGATGGTGTTATTTCTAGCATCACTACACTAAATGCTGGTCAAGGATATACAACAGTTCCTAGAGTTGCTGTTATTGATCCTACTGGTGCTCAAGTATTAGAAACTCAAGTTGATGGCGACGGTCGTGTAATTGGTATTGACGTTTTAAGCGGCGGTAGTGGATATGATGATGTCCCTTCTGTTTACATTGTAGATAATAGACAAAATGGTGGTACAGGAGCAACTGCTACTGCTTCTATTTTCAATGGAAGAATCACCGATATCAATATTGGTAACTTTGGTAGTGGATATAGTGCTGCTCATCCCCCAACAGTTATTATTCAAGCACCTCCTCAAGCAGAAGCATCTGTTGAGATTGGTTTGAATGAAATTACTGGTTTCTCTATCAATAAAGCAGGTAAAGATTATTCTAAGGCAAAATTTGTTGGATGTGCAAGAGCAGCAAGTGGTATTACCTCTTATACTGAAACTGGTAATGCTGTATTTTCCAATAACACAATGGCAATGCCTGCTGCCGTTGATGATAATGTAAAATGTCTTGATGCTATCTTTGTCAAGAGATTATTAGACAAATATACAGAACAGTTCCTTCCTGATGTTCCTGAACTGGACTATAAGAAGATTGACGTTCGTACAGCAATCAAGTCTGTAAAAGATTTTTATTCTGCTAAGGGTACATCCTTTAGTGTCGCTTATCTGTTCAAATTACTGTATGGTGAGCAGATTAGTATTTCGTATCCTAAGGATCAAATTGTAAAACCTTCATCTGCAACTTGGTCTATTGATACCATCCTTCGTGCCACACTTGTAAGTGGTAATCCTACAGATATCAAAGATGGTCTTCTAACTCAAGAAGAAGATATTGCAGATCCTAATATTAGGTCAGCAAGTGCATTGGTTGAGAACTACATCTCAATTAAAACTTCTGATGTTGAGATCTTTGAACTTGTTCTGTCTGAAGAAACTATTTCTGGTTCTTTCACAGTTCCTTATAAGACAAAACTTGCAGAACCTCTTGGAACAGAAGATAACGTTATTACAGTTGACTCTACTATTGGTTGGCCAGAAAGAAACGGTGAGTTTGTAATAGGTGGATCTGAAGTAGTTCAATATAAGGAAAAATCACTTAACCAGTTTATTGAGTGTACTCGTTCTGTAAACAATATTGTTGAAGATTGGGATTCTGCTACAGAAGTATCTTCTAACTTTACTGTTTTCATTAACAAGGGCACTCCTCAAGAAGTAGTGATGAATGTTGTTGGTATCGTTGATGCCCAACAAACTACTCTTACTGATACTGGATCATATTACCTTTCTGGTGATAAACTGACTGTATCTAAACTTGGTGGTACTTCAACCAAACCAGAACTCGGAACTTGGTTGTATAACGTTAAAAAACTCATCGAAGTCACCAGTGTTACTTTTGGTGGTATTGATGATCGTTTTGCAACGATTACTTGCTCCAATCCACATGGTCTTCTGGTTGGAGATCAAGTTACCGTATATGGTGCAAACCCAATCATTTACAATGGATCTTTCTTAGTTACTTCTAGAGATAGTGAAACTGTATTCCAATATCAGTTACCTCAACCTGCTACAGTTGTTCCTCAGGGTAATATCCTTGTATCAGTTGACTTGAACAAAGGTAAGTCTGATAACTCTGCAATTCTAAACTCTGTTGGTCCTTATACTACAAACGTTCAGAACTCGTTCTTTAACGACAACTACGTTTATGTTGCATCTACAGGTATTCCTAACTACAAGATTGGTCCTTTTCCTGGTTCTGCTCTGTTACCTGGCAACCAACGTAAATTAAACAGATTCCCACTTGTACCTTCTACAATTTCGACCAAGAACGTAATTTCTGCTGGTCCTATTGGTACATGGGTCAATGGTGTATCTGCATGGTCTTACAAATCTAGTTTAACTAAAACATTTGGACCTGTAACTTCAATCGACATTACTGATGCTGGTTCTGATTATGATGCAGCATCTCCTCCAACAATCACTGTTTCTGGTGGTGGTGGATCGGGTGCCGCGGCCAGTGTTGTAGTTGATGGTTCTATTACCTCTATAAACGTCGATGCAGGTGGTACAGGGTATACTTCATCCCCTCTGGTCTCTATCGTTGGTGGAGGCGGTTCTGGCGCTGCTGCAACTGCTATTATCACTAAGGGTGTTGTCTCTAGAATTTTGATGAATTCTGGTGGTACTGGATATACATCACAACCTTCAATTACTATCGTTGGTGGCGGTGGTCAAGGTGCTACAGCAACTGCTGCTGTTCGTGGACCTATCAAATCTATTTCTGTTGACTCTGGTGGTGCATCTTACACTTCTAAACCAACCGTTTCTTTAAGTTCTGGTTCTGGTGCAGTCGCCCAAGCAATTGTCAACAACGGAAGAATTATTTCTATCGCTATCATCTCTGCTGGTAGTGGATATACTACTGCACCTGAAGTAAGCATCCAAGGTGATGGTTTTGGTGCTATTGCTCGTGCTACTATTGATACTGATGGTGAAAATGCTGGTAGAGTTACTAGTATTGAAATCCTGAATAGAGGTATCAATTATGTTCAGGGTACAACAATTATCAACTTAACATCAGTTGGTCAAAATGCTACGTTTGCATCTAACGTATTCCAATGGACATATAACTTACAAGAAACTACAACTTTCGATGAAGCGAAAGGAGCAGTGTTCTCGGGATATAACAACCAGTATGGTGGTGAATATGCACACCTTTCCAATCCTCAAAGATTGAGATATATCTTAGGTGATAACCTGATTGAGACTACTTCTGGTGCTATTAATGAACAGGAAACTCAGTTAGCACACTCTCCTATCATTGGTTGGGCATTTGACGGAAACCCGATCTATGGACCTTACGGTTATACAGATCCTACTGATCAATCATCTGAAATTAGCAGACTTGATAGTTCATATCGTTTGATCTCAAATCTTGTATATAATGACATTACAAACCCATATCCTTCTAGAGTTGCTGGTCCTTTACTGACTGATGAAGCAGCAGGTAAGTTTATTGAAGATTATGAATACATCTTTGGTTTAGGAGATCTTGACCAATACAATGGTCGTTTCTGTAAGACACCTGATTTCCCTGAAGGTAGATATTGCTACTTCGTTACTATTGACACAACTGAAGATGGTAATCCTATTTTCCCTTATGTTTTAGGACCTAGTTTCAACTCTATTGTTGATCCTTGGAACTTGAATAAGGATGCTGTACAACAAAATATTCCTACTGGTGTTGTTCGTTACAGAGATCCCTATGAAAATGTTGATATTGACGTTGAGAGGGCACCAAATGCCTCTACAAACGCTCTAACTACTGAAGCGGGTGATATTCTACTCTTTGATGCAGAAGACGAGAATAGAGACGGTATTATCTCTCAAGATGAGATTGATGATCCCGATCAACTCTTTGAAGAATCTCCTCTGCAACTCTTTGATTACTTCCCGAAAGTTAGACTTGATTCTAAAGTTGATATTGAAGTTGAAACAATTACCAAGTTTGAAGATGCATCTGTAACTGGATTCATCATTGAGAATCCTGGCAAAAACTATCAGGTAAATGATATTCTGACCTTTGATAACACAGGTACAGAAGGTATTGGTGTTTCTGCTCGTGTTTCTAGAATCACTGGTGAAACAATCACCTCTTATGGTTTTGAGACTGTAAATGATAAGAACTATGGTGTTGTTCAAACACAAGTTCCTCATAATATTGTTTCTGGTGATACGGTGTACATGGATTACACACCGATCATGGACAATACGAACAAAACTTTTATTGTTCGTCAATTGAAAGGTATCGAAGAACTTGTTATTGATCAAACTGGTTCAGGATATGATGAAGATATTCCCCCTACAATTATTATCGATGGTGATGGTGAATCTGCTGAATTACAAGCAGTTGTAACTTCTGTTGGTTCTATTGAGCAAGTAAATATCATCAACTCTGGTTCTGGTTATACAAAGAACCCTAGAGTTATTTTAAGTCATCCTCAAGTCTTCAAAAAAGCAGATTATTTTGTATCTTTGATTTCTCATGAGAATTATGTGAAGGTCAATGATGTTGTTGTTAATGAAAACAAGGAAACATTCTTCTGTGGTAAAACAAAAGACGCATCTGGCAATGAAGTTGCTTTCATCTCCAAATTCTCTAATTTGGGTGTTAAAGAATGGGAAAAAACTTTAGAGAGTCAGGTTGGTCAAGAATATACAGAATTTATTAGACTTGATGTTA
>Ga0163109_10001604_pt1 | contig 17878 bp, 15 predicted proteins | sample CRUFie1St13metaG_FD_108704 | JGI IMG/M metagenome (GOLD analysis project Ga0163109, IMG submission 108704) | Marine microbial communities from the Costa Rica Dome - CRUD Field 142mm St13 metaG | ecosystem: Environmental > Aquatic > Marine > Oceanic > Photic zone | place: Costa Rica: the Eastern... | reverse complement strand
TGGCCTCGCTGTTCTCCAGCGCCTGCAGCACCGCGAAGGCGCGGTTGATCACGGTCTCGGGCAGCCCGGCGAGCCGCGCGACCTGGATGCCGTAAGACCGGTCCGAGGCCCCGGCAACGACCTGATGCAGGAAGACGATGCTGTCCTCCCACTCCCGGATTGCCATGCGGTGGCAGCTGACGGCGTCGATCTGATCGGCCAGCTGGGTCAGCTCGTGGTAGTGGGTGGCGAACAGGCAGCGGCAGCCCAGCCGGGTCACCAGGTGCTCGACCGTCGCCCATGCAATCGACAGTCCGTCAAACGTGGACGTACCGCGCCCGATTTCGTCGAGGATCACGAACGAATGGAGCGACCCCTGATTCAGGATCGCCGCGGTTTCGATCATCTCGACCATGAAGGTCGAGCGCCCCCGCGCCAGATCATCCGAGGCCCCGACCCGGCAGAACAGGCGGTCGACCGGGCTCAGCTTAAGCGACTGCGCCGGCACGAATGACCCCATCTGCGCAAGCACCACCAGCAGAGCGTTCTGGCGCAGGAAGGTCGACTTACCGGCCATGTTCGGCCCGGTCAGCAACCACAGCCGGTCGTCACCGTCGAGCGCGCAGTCGTTGGCGATAAAGGCCGAACCGTCCTGCTGCCGCAGCGCCTGCTCGACCACGGGATGACGCCCGCCGGTCACCTGCAGCATCGGCGGCCCGTCGACGAAGGCAGGGCGGCTCCAGCCCTGATCAGCGGCGAGATCGGCAAGCCCCGAGACGGCGTCGAGCGCGGACAGCGCTGCCGTCATCCGGTCCAGATCCGACGCCTGCGCCAGAATCGCCGTGACCATGGCGGCGAACAACTCCAGCTCCAGCCCCAGCGCCTTCTCCGCGGCGGACCGGATTTCGGCTTCGAGTTCGCTCAGCTCGACGGTGGTGAAACGCACTGCGTTGGCGAGCGTCTGTCGATGGATGAAGGGACCCTCGGCCTCGATCGGCACCTTGTCGGCATTCACGGCGGAAACGTCGATGAAGTAACCGAGAACGTTGTTGTGCTTGATCTTGAGGGACGTCACCCCGGTCGCCTCGACGTACTGCGTCTGCAGCCCGGCGATCAGCCCCTTGGCGTCGTCGCGCAGAGCCCGCAGGCGGTCGAGTTCGGCGTAGTGTCCGGGGGCGATAAAGCCGCCGTCGCGGGCAAAGCTCGGCGGTTCGTCGACCAGCGCCGCGCGCAGATCAGGAAACAGCGCGTCGGGCTGCCCGAGGTCGGCGAGGCACTCGTCGAGCATGGGGGGAAGCAGGCGCTTACTGAGGGTGGAAACCAGCCGGTCCGCCATCGCCTGCGCCCCGTCCAGTCCGGTCAGCATGGCCTGAATGTCGCGCGGGCCACCGCGCCCCAGCGACAGTCGGGTCAGCGCCCGCTCCATATCCGGCACCTGCCGCAGAGCAGCGCGCAGATCCTGCCGCAGGCCGCTGTCCTCCACCAGCGTCGAGACCGCCGCGAGGCGGTCCTCGATCGGGCCGACGTTGGCGAAGGGCTGGGCCAGCCACTCGCGCAGCCGCCGCGTCCCTGCGGCCGTCACCGCGCGGTTGATGAGGGCAAAGAGGCTGCCCTTGGCCTGCCCGCTCTGGGTCGTGAACAGCTCCAGATTGCGGCGCGATGCCGGGTCGATATCGAGGCTGTAGTCGGACTGGCGCTGCTGCAGAGGGCGCAGGCGCGGCATGCTGCCCTTCTGGGTCAGCACCACGTAGTCGACGACCGCACCCGCCGCTGCGACCTCGGCCCGGGAAAAATCACCGAAGGCGTCGAGGTTGGCGACGCCGAAGGCCTGACACAGCCGGTCATTGGCGTTGCTGCTGTCGAAGCGCACTCGGGGCAGCGGAGACTGTGCTGAGCCGCTGGCCCCGATGGCGGCCATGAAGTCGGCGTCCTTCAGCCCGGCGTCGGCAAAGATGATTTCCGCTGGGCCGAGCACCTCGACCCGCTGCCCCAGCGCCCGAATGCTGTCAAAGGACTGCACGTGGAATTCACCCGTGGACATATCCAGCCAGGCCAGCGCCAGCCCGCCGCTGACCGATGCGACCCCAGCGAGAAAATTGTGCGCCCCGGCGCTGAGCACGGCGTCTTCGGTCAGCGTGCCGGGGGTCACCACCCGCACCACTTCGCGCCGGACCACCGACTTCGAGCCCCGTTTCTTGGCCTTGGCCGGGTCTTCGGTCTGCTCGGCGATGGCGACCTTGAAACCGGCTCGGATCAGGCGGGACAGATAAGACTCGGCCGCGTGGTGGGGCACGCCGGCCATGGGGATCGGATCGCCGCCGTGGGTGCCGCGCTTGGTCAGCACGATATCGAGCGCGCCGGCAGCTTTCTCAGCGTCATCGAAGAACAGCTCGTAGAAGTCGCCCATGCGGTAGAACAGCAGGCATTCGGGGTGCTCGTCCTTGATGTCCAGGTACTGGACCATCATCGGCGAGGCCCCTGCCCTCCGGTCTGTGGCGGTTGACTCCACCGACGCTTGGTCATTTGTTGCTGTCATAGATATGCAGTTTCGCTAACCAGGATCCCGGGTTTGGGGTGAGAGGGCAATTCTTATGAGCCAGGACGTCAACCGCATTACGGAACGCGAAGCCCTCCTCCTGCATTCCAGCGGCCGACCCGGCAAACTCGAAGTTACTGCTACCAAGCCTCTGGCGACACAGCGAGACCTTTCTCTGGCTTACTCACCCGGCGTTGCCTACCCGTGTCTCCGCATCGCCGAAAACGAAGACAGCGCCTATGACTATACCGCCAAGTCCAACACCGTGGCCGTCATCTCAAACGGTACGGCCGTTCTGGGGCTGGGCAATCTGGGGGCGCTGGCCTCCAAACCCGTGATGGAAGGCAAGGCGGTGCTGTTCAAGCGCTTCGCCGACATCGACGGCATCGACCTCGAATTCGACACCGAAGACGTGGACCGCTTCTGTGAAGCCGTCGAGGTCATGGCCTCCTCTTTCGGCGGCATCAACCTTGAAGACATCAAGGCGCCGGAGAGCTTCATCATCGAAGAGCGCCTGCGCGAGAACCTCGACGTGCCGGTCATGCACGACGACCAGCACGGCACCGCGATCATCGCCGCCGCCGGCCTGATCAACGCGCTCGAACTGACGGGCCGAAGCCTCAGCGATATGCGCATGGTGGTCAACGGCGCAGGCGCCGCCGCCATCGCCACACTGTCGCTGCTCAAGGCCATGGGCATGCCCCCGGAAAACGCTGTCATGTGCGACAGCCGCGGGGTGATCTACCGCGGCCGGACCGAGGGCATGAACCAGTGGAAGTCCATGCACGCGGTCGAAACCGACCTGCGCACGCTCGCAGAAGCCATGGACGGCGCCGACGTGTTCTTCGGCCTGTCGGTCAAGGACGCGATCACGCAGGACATGGTGGCTTCGATGGCGGCGCAGCCGATCATCTTTGCCATGGCCAATCCCGACCCGGAGATCAAACCCGAACTGGTCGAAGAAGTCCGCGACGATGCCTTCGTTGCCACCGGCCGGTCGGACTACCCCAACCAGGTCAACAACGTGCTGGGCTTCCCGTATATCTTCCGCGGCGCGCTTGACGTGCGGGCGCGAGCGATCAACGACGAGATGAAGATCGCCGCCGCCAACGCCATCGCCTCACTGGCCCGTGAAGACGTGCCGGATGAGGTCGGTGAAGCCTACGGCCGCAAGCTCAAGTTCGGGCGCGAGTACCTGATCCCGGCGCCCTTCGACCCACGCCTGATCGTCGCCATCCCGCAGGCAGTGGCACGGGCGGCCATGGAAAGCGGCGTTGCCCGCCGGCCGATCATCGACATGGAAGCCTACGCCGAAGAGCTCAAAGGCCGCCTTGACCCGACCTACGACCGGCTGCAGCGGGTCTACGACCGCGCCCGGGGCAAGGGCCAGCGCGTGGTTTTTGCCGAGGGCGAAGACCCCCGCGCCGTGCGCGCTGCACTAGCGCTGCAGAACGGCGAACTGGGCCGCCCGATCCTCGTGGGGCGGCAGGAAGACATCGAAGCCACGCTGGTCGACATGGGTCTGGCCAAGGACGCGCTGGAAATCCGCAACGCCGGGCAGCGCCGCGAAGACAACCCTGAGCTGGTGGACATGCTCTACGCCCGCCTCAACCGGAAGGGCTACCTGCGCCGCGACTGCCAGCGCCTGATCCACCAGGACCGTAACGTCTACGCCGCCTCCATGGTGGTCTCGGGACAGGCGGACGCCATGGTAACCGGCCTGACCCGCGCCTTCGGCAGCTGTTTCGAGGACGTGCTCAAGGTCAGCGACCCGGCGCCGAGCGAGCGGATCATGACCTACGCCATGTTCATCCGGCGCGGGCAGACCGTGTTCCTAGCTGATACCTCCGTCGCCGAAAATCCTGACGGTCGCGCGCTGGCGGACATCGCAGTGCAGACGGCCGCGACTGCCCGGTCACTGGGTTTCGAGCCGCGGGTCGCCCTGCTCAGCTACTCCAACTTCGGCCAGCCAGCGCGGCCCACGACCCGCGACGTGCGCGACGCCGTGCATGAGCTGGAGCACCGTGGGGTCGATTTCGAATTCGACGGCGAGATGCAGGTCAACGTCGCGCTCGACTACGAGCTGATGCAGTCGACCTACCCGTTCTGCCGTCTGACCGGCCCGGCGAACGTGCTGGTCATGCCCGGCCTCCACGCCGCCAATATCAGCCAGAAACTGCTGACGGAATTTGCCGACGGCACGGTAATCGGCCCGGTGCTGCAGGGCCTCAATCACGCCGTACAAATAACATCAATGACCGCCAAGGTTTCGGACGTGCTCAACGCTGCGGTTTTCGCAGCGATCGAGAGTGCCCGAAAATAGTTCGAATTCTCTTCATTATCCGGCTAACCTGTGGATAAAGCTTGGATTCGGGGGCATTTGCTCGTAAAAGGACGCATATTCTTACGCGAATCGGGGATTGCCGATTGGCGGTGTTCTGTATTTCGGAGGTCCCTCGGCCCATGTTTTCAAAGACCAAAAAAGATGACAATGGCGCGGCACCCGTCCCACCGGTAGCGCCCGCAGCCCCCGCCGCACCACAGGTCGCGCCGGCCGGTGAACCCCGACTGGCGACGCCCCGACCCACCGTTTCGCCATCGAGTGACGCGCCCAACCCGGCACCAGCCCCGTCAGCGGCGCCAGCAGCGGCAGCATCGCCTGCCCCGCCCGTCGCTCCTGCACCTGCACCGTCGATCAAGGCGTCACCGTCGCCCAGCAGTCCGGCACCCCGGTCTGCCGCCGGCAGCGCGGTCCGCGCGGGCGGCGCAGGTGAACCCGTCGTCTCGAACCCGGCGCCGCGCCCCGCAGCGCAACAGCCCAGAGGGAGCCAGACCTTGCAAGAAGCCGGTAAACTGATCGTTGGTCGTGAAATAAAGCTCAAGGGTGAGATCACCTCCTGCGAGCGGCTCGTGGTCGAAGGATCACTCGAAGCCGCGCTGATGGACAGCCGTACGCTGGACGTGACCCCCGGGGGCCACTTCAAGGGCATGGCGGTCGTGGACTCCGCCACCATCAGCGGTCATTTCGATGGCGAGCTGACGGTCGAAGGGCTGCTGACCGTGACCTCAACGGGTCGCATCATCGGCACCATTCGTTTCGGGGAACTTGAGGTTGAACGCGGTGGCACACTGTCCGGGGACATCGCCATTGCTGGCACCCCGGCGCGAGCCTCTGGTGGCAAGGCGGCTGACCAGGACGACTAAGTCCGGGCTGGCACGTCTGCCACAGTCTGCGGTCACAGGCCCGCGAGCCTAAGCCTGCAGTGGAATTTCAGCCGTGTTTTCGTCTAAAACACGCGCTACATTGACAGCGAAGGGCTCTCTCCGAAGTGGTTTCGGGTCGGGTCATCAAGACTTTGGGAATTGTACCAATGAACAACCTGCGTTTCTGGATCTTGTCCCTGATTGCGGTGCTTGCTTCCGGTTCGGTCGCGGCTGCCCAGAAGCCGGAGAAGCTCGGCGACTTCACCGCCTGGCAGGCCTTCCGCATGGTCGAGCCATCGGGTCAGGTGGTGTGCTGGATGCTGACCGACCCCCAGTCCTCGCAGCCCGGCAATCTGCGCCGCGGCGACCCATGGCTGCTGGTTGCCCACCGTCCTGGGCAGGAAACCCGTGTGATTTCCTTTGAGTCCGGCTTCCCCATGGACGCGAGCAAGCGCCCGATCGCCTCGGTCGGCGGTAAGAACTTCGCCATGTTCAGCAAGGGCGGCGAAACCGCGTGGAGCCACCCGGAAGACGACGCGGCGATGATTACGGCACTCAAGCGTGGCCTCAGCCTGACCATCGAAAGCCGGTCGGCGCGGGGCAACGACATCCGCGATCAGTTCTCGTTGCGCGGCTTCACCAAGGCCTACGACAAGATTTCGCAAGCCTGTAACGTCTGATCTGCCATGGATCGAAGGGTGGGCGCATAGCCGCCCACCGTTGAGCCTGCCCGCGGTCTGTGGCACTGCAGGGCCATGAACCAGATTGCCCCCACCCAGGAAATGAGTCCCTCACCGGACCTGAACCCCGAACAGTTTGCCTCGGCCGACGGCCAGCGGGTCAACCTGATCGGCATTCCGCGCACGCAGCTCAACGACATGCTGGTCGAGCGGGGGCACAAGCCGTTCCGCACCAAGCAGCTGTGGCAATGGCTGTACTGGCACGGTGTCACCGGCTTCGACGCCATGACCAATCTGTCCAAGGATTTCCGGCAGAAGCTGGCCGATGAATTCGTTATCGAGCGCCCCCAGGTCTCCGAAGCGCTGAACAGCGTCGACGGCACCGCGAAATGGCTGCTCAAGTTCCCCGACGGCAACGAAGTCGAGACCGTCCACATCCCGGAGGCGGATCGCGGCACCCTGTGCGTCTCCAGCCAGGTCGGCTGCACCCTGACCTGCAAGTTCTGCCACACCGGCACGCAGAAGCTGGTCCGCAACCTGACGGCGGCCGAGGTCGTGGGTCAGATGATGCTCGCCCGCGATGCCTTCGGCGAGTGGCCGACCCCCTCGGACCATTCGCGCATGATCACCAACGTGGTGATGATGGGCATGGGCGAGCCGCTCTATAACTACGACAACGTTGCCGCCGCGCTGCGCATCGTCATGGATGGCGAGGGCCTGTCGCTGTCCAAGCGGCGGATCACGCTGTCGACCTCCGGCGTCGTGCCGGCGATGCGCAAGTGTGGCGAGGAGCTCAACGTCAACCTCGCGGTCTCCCTGCACGCGGTCGACGACGACACCCGTGACCACATCATGCCGATCAACAAGAAGTATCCGCTGGAAGAACTGCTCGACGCCTGCCGCACCTACCCCGGCGTCACCAACGCGCGGCGGATCACCTTCGAATACGTCATGCTCAAGGGCGTGAACGACAGCGACGCCGACGCGCGGCAGCTGGTGCGGCTGCTCAAGGGTATCCCGTCGAAGATCAACCTGATCCCCTTCAATCCGTGGCCGGGGTCGGACTTCGAGTGTTCGAGCGCGACCCGGATCGCTGCGTTCCAGACCATCATTCAGGACGCGGGGCTGTCGGCGCCGGTACGCACCACGCGCGGGGAAGACATCCTCGCCGCCTGCGGTCAGCTCAAGTCGGAAAGCCAGAAGCTCCGGCGCTCGGAGCGCGATCGTCTCGCAGCAGCGCATCTGGCAGCACAGGTCGCAGCGGTCGATTGACCGAACCGAAAAGCCGCGCGGAGACGGGCTCTAGGCCCGCCCGCTGCCACTGCGGGCAATATCGAACAGGCATTGCCGGGTCAGCGCATTCACCGGCGCATCGGTCTGCCGCACCGCCGCCAGACAGTTTTTGACCAGATCCAGCGCCGTGAGGCTGCGCGGCAGCGGCCAGTCCCGCGCTTGCGCCGTGAAGGCATCCTTGGTCTTGAAAAACAGGGGCGGGCGCAGCCCGGCGATCGCGGCCTGCATCGTCTTTCCCTCACCCACGGCCACGCCAACCGACATGAAGCGGTTGAGGTGCATGCGCAGCATGCTCAGCACGGCGTTGGGGTCCGTGCCTGCGGCTAACTGGCGCTCGAACTCGCTGTCCACTCGCGCGGCGTTGCCAGCGGTGACGGCGAACAGCAGCCGGTCCAGCTCCAACCCCGCCGCGTTGGGCGCGCAGGCCTGCACGTCTTCCAGCGTGACTTCGCCAGCATCCGGGCCGACGTAGAGCGCAAGTTTCTGCAGCTCGTTCAGGGTCAGCGCCCGGTCACCGCCCAGATGGCCCTGCAACGCCTGCCGGGCATCGGCACTGACGCTCAGGCCGTGCTCGTCTTCGAGCACCTGCCGGATCAGGGCTGGCAGCATGTTGGCATCATCGCTGTAGCAGGGCACGGCTGCAAAGCCGTCTGCCTTCTCTGCCATCACCCGGATCTTGGCGCGCGGGGTCAGCTCGCCGGCGGTCAGCAGCACAAAGGCCGCAAGCTTGTCCGGCTCGGCCTGCAGCACCGTCACTGCGCGCACCAAGTCGGCCTCGCTGCCCGTGGCCTCTACCAGCCTTGGACCGCCCATGAGCGACAGCGCACGGGCTTCGTCGACCAGCCGGGTCGGATCAGCCTCAATTTCGTCGGCGGTAAAGCGCACGTGGTTCATGGGGTCGAATTCGGCGCCGAAGACAGCCTCGCGGATCAGCTTGACCCGCTCCTGCACCAGCCCACGGTCAGGGCCGTAGACCAGCGCCATCCAGGCGCGCTGCGGCGCGGCGCGGCAGAATGCATCTGCACTGGCGGAAGAAATCTTCATGGCCGGGACAATGCCACGGAAACCTGCAAAGCCAAATCGTCGGCGAGCTGGAGTAGCGCGCGGGTTCTGGCCTGCTCTGCTGCGCTGCCGAAGCGCCAGCCGGTCTGCGCCCGGCGCTGGTCGGAGCGACCGCGGGCAAAGCCCTGCCAGACAATGGCCTCGGCTTGACCAGAACCAGCCACACCGGTGGTGCGGATCTGGAACCGGGCCGTGGCTTCGACCTCGGACCAGCTGCAATTCCGACCGTCGGTCAGGCAGGCGCGCGGGTTCAGGGCCAGCACCTCGTCGGTGTCGACGCTGAGCTGTAGCTCCAGCGCGTAGAGCGGATTCCGGGGCTGCTCGAAGCGGTTCAGCCGCTGGACCAGCGCGGCGCGGAGCATCTGCCCGTCACGCCCGGCGATCGACGGAATGGCGATGTCATACTGACCGGTGGAATCGCGCAGCTGGGGCTGGAACCCGCACCCGGCGAGGCTCAGCATCAGAAACAGCAGCGCGGCGCCGACCCGGACCATGGATCAGGCCACGATGTTGACGATGCGCCCGGGCACGACGATGACCTTCTTGGGCGGGTTGCCGTCCAGCGTCCGCTGGACACCTTCCAGCACCATGGCCGCGGCCTCGGTGTCTTCCTTGCTCGCATCCTTGGGCATGTCGATGGTCCCGCGCAGCTTGCCGTTGACCTGCACGCCGATGGTCACGCTGTCGTCGACCAGCAGAGCCGGATCGACCTCGGGCCAGGGCGCCAGGCAGACGAGGTCCTCCTGACCCAGCTGCGCCCAAAGCTCCTGCGCCAGATGGGGCATCATCGGCTCGAAGGCGCGGATGAAGAAGCGCAGGCACTCGCCCAGCGGCTCCCCTGCCACGCCGGGCTGGCCCAGCGCCTTACCCAGATCGTTGGCGAATTCGTAGAGCCGCGCGACGGACTTGTTGAAGCCGAAGGTCTCGATGTCCTGTGTCACGCCGTCGACCATCTTGTGGCTGGCGACGCGCAGCGCCTGCATGGCCGCCGCATCGGCGTCGCCGGGCTGATCCAGTGCCCCGGCCGCTTCGGTCACCAGCCGGAACACGCGCTGGGTGAAGCGCCAGGCGCCCTCGGCACCGGACTCGGTCCACTCCAGATCGCGGTCGGGCGGGCAGTCGGACAGCATGAACCAACGGGCCGTGTCCGCGCCGTAGACCTGAATGATCTGGGCCGGGGCGACGACGTTGCGCTTGGACTTCGACATCTTGATCACGCGGCCGACGTCGACCGGCTTACCGCCGTCGAGCGTGATGAAGCCGTCACCGCTCTTCTCGATCTCATCGGGGGCGAGCCAGTTGCCATCCGGGTCCTGATAGGTCTCGTGGCAGACCATCCCCTGCGTGAACAGGCCGGCGAAAGGCTCGTCGACCGAGCCCTGTCCGATGACGCTCATCGCGCGGGTGAAGAAGCGGGAGTAGAGCAGGTGCAGCACGGCGTGCTCGACCCCGCCCACGTACTGATCGACCGGCAGCCAGTAGTCGGCATCCTCGCGGATGACCGGGGTTTCGGCGCGGGGCGAGGTGAAGCGGGCGAAGTACCAGGAGCTGTCGACGAAGGTGTCGAGCGTGTCGGTCTCGCGCCGGGCCGGACCGCCGCACTTGGCACAGGTGGTCTGGGTCCATGTCGGATGGTGGTCGAGCGGGTTGCCGGGCTTGTCGAAGCTGACGTCCTTGGGCAGCTCAACCGGGAGCTGATCGTCGGCGACCGGCACCACGCCGCAGGTGTCACAGTGGGTCATGGGGATCGGGCAGCCCCAGTAGCGCTGCCGCGATGCACCCCAGTCGCGCAGGCGGTAGGTGATGCGGCTCTTGCCCTGATCGCGGCCTTCGAGCATGGCGATGGCCTGCGACTTGGCCTCATCGGTCTTCAGGCCGTCGAGCGGGCCGGAATTGACGTGCGGGCCGTCGCCGACGTAGGCCTCTGCGCCGATCGGGCCGTCTTCGCCATCGGGGCCGGCGACCACCCGGATCACGGGCAGGTTGTACTTGCGTGCGAATTCGAGGTCGCGCTGATCGTGGCCCGGACAGCCGAAAATGGCGCCGGTGCCGTAGTCCATGAGGATGAAGTTGGCGACCAGCAGCGGCAAGGTCTGATCAGGGAAGGCGGGGTGCTGCACGCGCAGGCCAGTGTCGAAGCCCTTCTTCTCCTGCGTTTCCAGTTCGGCTTCAGACGTGCCGGAGCGCTGGCATTCGCGGATGAACTCGGCCAGCTCGGGGTTATCGGCGGCGAGTTCGCTGGCCAGCGGGTGCTCGGGCGCCATGGCAAAGAACGACGCGCCATAGATCGTGTCAGGACGGGTGGTAAAGACCACCAGCTGGTCGTCGCGCCCCTCGATCGGCAGCGCCATTTCCGCGCCTTCCGACCGGCCGATCCAGTTTTCCTGCATCAGCCGCACCTTGTCTGGCCAGCGGTCCAGATCGTTGTGGATCGCATCCAGCAGTTGCGGGGCGTAGTCGGTGATCTTGAAGAACCACTGGGTCAGCTGCCGCTTCTCCACCAGTGCGCCGGAGCGCCAGCCGCGGCCGTTCTCGACCTGCTCGTTGGCCAGCACGGTCATCTCGACCGGATCCCAGTTGACCCAGCTTTCCTTCTGGTAGACCAGCCCCTTGCGGTACATCTCGATGAACATGCGCTGCTGCTGCTCGTAGTACTCGGGGTCGCAGGTGGCGAATTCACGGGTCCAGTCGATCGACAGGCCCATGGATTTGAGCTCGGTCCGCATCAGGTCGATGTTGCGATAGGTCCAGTCGGCCGGGTGCACCTTGCGCTCGAAAGCCGCATTCTCGGCAGGCAGGCCGAAGGCATCCCAGCCGATGGGGTGCAGCACGTTATAGCCGCGCGCGCGCTTGTACCGCGCCACCACATCACCCAGCGTGTAGTTGCGGACGTGGCCCATGTGGATCGCGCCCGAGGGGTAGGGGAACATTTCCAGCACGTAGTACTTTTCGCGGCTGGGATCGGTCTCGGCGCGAAAGGCCTGCTGCTCATCCCAGACGGACTGCCACTTTTTCTCAGCGGCGGTGGCGTTATAGCGGTCGGTGCTCATGGATCAGTCCCGATCATGTGGCGGTCGATGATGGCGGCCATTCTTGCCGCAGGGGTGGCCGGGTGGAAAGGCTCGGACCCGGCTGGAAGCTATGCGGCGCCTGCAGCCGGTTTTCGCGGCGGTGGCGGCAGGGGTCCGGGGGAACGGTCAGTTCAGGCTGATCTTCAACTGCTGGGCGGCGCGCAAAATCTGCCCCTCCAGCTCACGCGCGGCGGGCAGCGACGATGGCGCCGTGCGCCACGTACCCTGCTCCTGAATCTGGCGGTGGACCGTCACGTGGAAGGATCCCGGCCCCAGAACATCGCTGGTGTGCTGGACATCGACACGCACCCGCTCGGGCCGCGCTTCAGCGCCGGAATACCAGTCGGTGGAGAACAGCCCGGCAGCCCGGTTCGCCTGCGACACCGGCATGAAAGCCAGCGTCCGCGCCGTCGCATCCCAGAGGTAGGGGTTTACGCTGCCTCTCGCCGACGGAACGGCCGCGAGATCGCTAGCAACCGGCAGCCCGTCCGAGCCAAGGACCGGTTCATCGACGCCAAAGGTCTCAGCCGCCAGATCGCCGCCTATCCCAAAGAAGCGACCAAGAAAACCGAAGCCACCCTGCCCTTCGCTGGCCGTCCCTATAGCTTCACCGCGCGCTGCGGCGGCCTGCCGCTCGGCTTCGAGCTCTGCGCTACGGGCCGTGCGGAAGGTAAAGTTCCCAAAGCCGAAACCACCGGCGCCACCGCTGTTTTTCGTCTGGGCTGTCGACAAGGTCGGTCCTGCAGCCAGCTCACCGCTTGCGGAGCGAATGCCGCTCACCGGCACCACGCCCTCGGGCAGGACCGCACTCAGATCGCCCAGCGCGCCAGCATCGGTTCGGGTATACCGACCGGTTTCGTCCTGCGCAAAGCTCATGGTGTTGTCACCGGCGATGAGGTTGATCTCGTCAGTTGCGCCGCAGGCTGTCAAACCGGCCAGCATGCCCAAGGCTGCCAGCTGCAGCACCAAACGCTGGACGGCGGACGAACCACCAAGTACCACGCTCGAGGCCGAAGTCGGGGCTGAGGCATGCGAGGGCAGAGGCGCAGCAAAGTATTGGCGATACGCAGTCAGCACAGCAGGCTCAGCCATTCTGTTGGTTCTTGTTCTTTTTCTGGTTGCGCTTTATGCGCAGCTTGTCGGCGTAGGTGAGTTTGCGGCCGACGCCGGTAATGCCGCCCACGGGGAACTGCTTGGCGTTCTTGGCCAGCTGGTCGCCGAAGCCCTTGTATTCCTCGGGAATGTAGTCGAAGCGGCGCATCTGCTCGTGGTGATTGCGGATCACGCGACGCACCTGCTCGTCAGTCATTTCCTCTTTCCAGTTACCAGTCTTGCCTTTGCGGAAGAAGGCGTCGCCGCCCATCTTTTCCTTAAAGCCCTGATCCTTCTCCTTGGCTTGGATCTTGTCGAACTTCACCGCTTCTTCTGCAGCGATGACTTCCTCGCGGGAGAAAGGTAGGCCCAGATGCATGGCCGTGCGGTGGAAGGTGTCAGCCGGATCGTGCTTCATGTCCTCGTAGCGCATGTAGATCACGCGCGGGCCAGGCGCAGCAGTCCAGGATGAGACGTGTTCGGACCAGGATCCCATCAGCTGCGGAATCTGGCCGGGTGCCAAGGCCTTTTCCTTGGCTTCTTCATCCGAAAGCTCGGGGCGCTTGTCCTTTTCAGCCTTGATGGCCTCTTCGAGGTCAAATTTCTTCTGCCGGCCGCCGATGAAGTGCGATGGCCGTGCCATAGCCTGAATCGAGCCGTCGATGTCGGTGTTCATATGACTGGCGAAAGACGGGGTCACGTCGAGTGGGTTACGCACGATGTAGACAGCGGAGCGGAAGGTATCGAGGCCGATGGTTCGGGTGCCGTGCCAGGCGCCGTTGCACAGGTGCGTCTTCACAAATACCTTTTTGTCCTGCTGGATGGCCAGCAGCTTTTGGGCGAGCGGCATTGTTTGGGCGACCTCCTGATCGCTGATCTCGTAGTGCGGCTTCCCAAGAATCCGCTCGAACAGCTGGAAGGTCACGTCCATCTGACCGGCGCGGCCGGCAATGTCGGACAGATTGAAGTTCGTATCTTCACGAACCAAGGGGTTGAACAGCGCGAACAGGAAGAGACGCGTCCAAGTGTTCCCTGATTTCGGGAACGACGCGAGGTAAATCAGGCCTTTTTGGGGAGACAGCTTGGCTTTGGTCAGCTGGCGCCGAAGCTGTTCAGCGGCTTCGGGCTTGATGTAGTCGGCAACCTCCGGCAGTTCAGACCCGCCGCCGGTTGCCTCAGTCGCCACTGCTTCAACCGCCGTGTCTTTGTCGGTCTTGGTCGCGATTTCTTTTTCTTGCGCGTCCATGGTGATGGTCTCCGATTAAAGGGCTTCGTCGGGCTTGTTGGTTTTGCCCGATGACTCGCGTTTCTAGTGCGATTCGATCAGAGTCTCAATCTGCTGTGAAAGCGCATCTGACAGTTTTTCCCGCAAGCGTGCGTTTTGGACATCGTGGGACACGCTATATGCCTGAAATAGCAGCGACAGATTGTAACCCTTGATCCGGGACCAGAGGTCATCCGGGGTCGAAATCCCGTTCTTATTGGCGACGCTGCCGAACATTGTTGGCGCCATGGCCGGACGACCCAGAAAACTCAGGGCGAGGTGTGTCAGACACAGCAGTTTCGTTCCTCAACTACTCGCGGCGCAATGGCGCCTGTATAGGGCAGCCTCGCCCGGAGATATAGCGGCTTCGGCGAGCGCTTCAAGGCGGCGGTGTTCACCATGGCGGCGGGCACGCGCGCGCCGGAGCCGATTACCACCCGCTTTGGCTTTCACGTCATCGTGGTCGTCGACCGGCAGCAGATTAAATCGACGCTGGACGAGGTCCGAGACAGCCTCCGCGCCCAGTTGGAAAACCAGAAGATCTCACTCATGCTCGACCAGCCGCGCGAAGCCGCGGAAATCAGTACGATTATCGAGCTCGAGCCCGGGGCTGAGGGTTCCTGACCCGCTGACCGGCGTCAGCGGGTCTTTTTTCCTGCGCCGGGATCGGCTAGGCCCAAGGGCTGACAGCCTGACCTGAGAGCCCTCCATGATCGCCACCCCTGTGATGACCCGCGAAGACATCGACACCCAGCACGGCCCCCACGCCTGGACCCCGGAACAGTTACTGGCCCGCCTGCAAGAGCTCGAGATCGACACTGACACCATCGACCACGACCCCATGTGGACGGTCGAGGACTCACGGCGGCTGCGGGTCGACCTGAACGAGGATGGTCACTGCAAATCGCTGTTCCTGCGCAACAAGAAGGGGCAGATGTGGCTGGTGGTCATGCTCGAAGACCAGCGGTTGGACATCAAGGCGCTGGGTCAGGCGCTGGACCAGCGGCTCTCCTTCGCCAAACCAGACCGGCTGATGGCCTATCTCGGGGTGATCCCGGGGTCCGTCACGCCCTTCGGCGTGGTCCATGATACCGACCAGGCGGTGCAGGTGGTGCTGCAGAAGCGGATGATGGACTGCGCTGTGCTGCACTATCATCCGCTGCGTAACTACCGGACCACGTCAATTTCGTCGGTGGGCCTGCTGGCCTTCCTGCGCGCCGAGGCGCACGAGCCGGTGATATTGGACTTCTAGGCCGAAGCGGTTCAGACCAGCCCTCAGGTTGCCGGGCGCCCTCGGACCCACCATCTACACTACAGCACGCCGTGCCCGAACGGGCAAAATCCGAACGACAGCGGAAAGATCAAAAGATCATGAGTGAACTGATCGGCCTCAAGGCCCCCGTCCAGCCCCAGGCCCCTGCCGATGTCATCATCGACGGCACCGAAGCCACCTTCGCGCAGGACGTGATCGAAGCCTCCATGCAGCAGCCGATCATCGTCGATTTCTGGGCGGAATGGTGCGGCCCCTGCAAAACGCTGGGTCCGGTGATTGAGAAGGTGGTCACGGCGGCGGCCGGCGCGGTCAAGCTGGTGAAAATCGATACCGAGAGCAACCAGCAGCTCGCCATGCAGATGCGGATCCAGTCGATTCCGACCGTCTATGCCTTTTACCAGGGGCAACCGGTCGACGGCTTCATGGGCGCCCTGCCCGAGAGTCAGGTACAGGCCTTTGTCGACAAGCTGATCGCGGCAGCGGGCGGCGGCGCAGCAGGCGCCGCAGGTGGCGTCGGCGCCGGTGCTGAGGCCAGCGCAGAAGACGTGCTAGAGCGAGCAGACACAGCCCTCGCCGAAAGGCAGAACGAGCAGGCCCGCGACCTTTACCGCGCCGTGCTTGAGCAGGACCAGACCAACGTCAAGGCCTACACCGGCTTCGCCCGGGCCATGCTCGCTGAGGGGCGGTTGGCCGAAGTGCAGTCATTGATGGAGCAAGTACCCGAAGAGCTGCTGGCGCAGCCGGAGATCATCAGCCTCGCCGGCATGATCGGACTGGCTGAACAGGCGGCATCGCTGCCTGATACGGCGACGCTGCAGGCCGCTGTCGACGCCAACGCCAACGATCACGGCGCCCGCCAAACGCTGGCGCAGGCGCTGCTGGGGCGCGGACAGCCGGAGGCCGGGGCCGATCACCTGCTGGAGATCATGCGCCGCGACCGGGAATGGAACGACGACGGCGCGCGCCAGGCTTTGCTGGCGTTGTTCGACGCGATGGGGCAATCGGCGCCCCTCACGGTGGCGTACCGGAAGAAACTGTCCGCGCTGCTGTTCAGCTGAGCCGTGTCGGAACGCAGCCTACCGACGGAGCCCGCCGGCTCTACGGGGCGCTTCTCGGTCAGGGGTGCGGCGATCGGCACTTTGTGAGCGGGTGCGCCATTGCCCACACTGGCTTTCGGTTCATATTCGGAATCAACGATACATCTGGACCCAACGCGGGGAAGTGAGGACGGCCATGACGGCACGGGCATTTTTGCCAAAGACGCTGGATCTGCTGCCAGCAGAGCTGCCGATATTCCCGCTGACGGGAGCCTTGCTGCTGCCCATGGGACACTTGCCTCTGAACATCTTCGAGCCGCGCTACATCGCTATGGTCACCGATGCGCTGCGGACCCCGCAGCGGCTGATCGGTATGGTGCAGTCTTCGGATCAGGCACAGAGCATGGGCGAGGCCCCGGTCCACGGACTGGGTTGCGCGGGCCGGATCAGCGCGTTTTCCGAGAACGATGAGGGGACCATCCTGATCACCCTGACCGGCGTCATCCGCTTCTGTATCGAAGAGGAGCTGCCGCTGGCGGCAGGTGGATACCGTTGCGTTCGCGCTGACTTCAGCCGCTTCGGCTCGGATCTGAGCCGGATCGCGCCGGACCCACAGGCCGAGGACAGCGCAGAGGCGAACGCCGACGGCGACGTGCTGCGCGCCTCGATCATCGACGCGACCAAGCGCTATTTCGATGCCAAGGGCTTCAGCACCGACTGGGATGGGATCAACAACCTCGGGCTGGCAGAACTGGTGACCTCGCTGGGGATGGCCTGCCCTTTCGATCCGATGGAGAAGCAGGCCCTGCTCGAAGCGCAAACCGTCGAGGAGCAGGCCCGGACCCTCGCGCAGATCCTGACCATGGCCGCCATGGGAGACGGCCACGAGAACAAAGCGGCTGTAAACTGAGACCAGCCCTTTGAGGTGCCGGGGCGCGATCCCGCCACCGACAAGACCCTGAATCCGAACGATAACAAGAAGACAGCGGACGCCTGCGACGACCATGACGACCCCCAACGATACGAATACCCCTTCAGCGGCAGAGGCTTCAGGCCTCGATCCGCGCGTTCTTGAACTGCTGGTCTGTCCGTTGACGAAGACGACCCTCCACTACGACCGCGATGCGCAGGAGCTTGTATCGGAGCAGGCCGGGTTGGCCTTTCCGGTGCGCGGGGGGATTCCAATCCTGCTGGTTGAAGAGGCCCGGCGGCTCTGAGGGTTGCGCCGACTTGTCCCCGACCGCGCTTCGCGCGGCGGGGCCAAGCGTCGCGCATTTTCCATGTGTGGCGCGCTCGGGCCTTGGCCGCTTCGCGGCCTTCGGTCCTCCCACGCGCATTTTCAGTGAAAATGTGGAAAAGTGTCAGGCCGCGTGCAGCGCGGCCTGTC